>Ga0116230_10006727_pt1 | contig 11339 bp, 11 predicted proteins | sample S1TSphfallax_3_FD_88678 | JGI IMG/M metagenome (GOLD analysis project Ga0116230, IMG submission 88678) | Host-associated microbial communities from peat moss isolated from Minnesota, USA - S1T2_Fd - Sphagnum fallax MG | ecosystem: Host-associated > Plants > Peat moss > Unclassified | place...
CAAAGTTCATGAAGCCTCGAAGATGAGCAATGATCAAAAGTTTTGAGTAGTGATTATAAGTGCTTGTGGATCAATGGTAGAGATTGAGCCATTTGGTAAAGTAGACCAAAGAATTACCTTGCAACAAAAATGGAAAGTGGCCATCAAGTAGGGTTTGGTATATTGAAATTTAAAATATTATTTATTTTGATGTTTACTTATATGAAATTCTTTGATTTTGTTATAACTACATTTTAAAACCTTGTGTTTAAAATAGGTTTGTATATATTCATCAACAACAAGTAGATGTCACAACTTGCAAAATAGATTAAAATTTAAGCACAAGTAGATTAAATATTGGATCTATTTTAATTTTACATCAATGACATGCTATATATACTAATGGATTTTGAGATTTTTCATAGTAGAATCAAAATATATTTAACGTCTAATGTAAAAGTAGGAATGAAATGCAATATTAACCTATTAGTTTTGGTTCTACTTATTACTTATTTTTATTAGATTTGTTTTTTTCAAAATTTGTATTCAATTCATAAAAACTCAATGGAAGCATGGAGGCTTCCATAATGAAACTTTTAAAAGAATTGAACCTACTTTCTTATGTTTATGTTGAAAAACTGCCATATTTAAAATTGGATTTAGGTGGATGTACTTTTTGGTCCACTTTACAATGCTTGGACCCCAAGATTAATTTGCATGGCACATACCATATGACGTGCATTCAAAAAACTAATGAATGGAAGAAAATGTTTTGAATATTGTGTGGCTATTTTGAATACATTATGATGGCCATTTATCCTTATTAATGCACCTATTATTTTTCAACATTTGATGAATGATGTTTTTTGTGAATATTCAGATGATTTATGAAACCCGGCTACATGGTTTTATGTAAAGTGAGAATTGGCCCTTTGAAACCTTGATCAAATGTATATTTAAATTTTATTGAAACCCTAAAAGGGTATTTAAAAAAATTAGGGTCAAGGTTTTAGGTTTCAGGGTTTAAAGTTTATAATTAATTAGGTTTAAGGTTTAAAGGTCATTAGTCAATAGTTAATTTAGGGTTTAATTAGGTTTACAATTTAGAGTTTAGCCAGTAAACAACACCACTTCAGTGTAAGATCATATAAAGGAAGTGTTTTAGTTTTTTTATTTCATTATGTGTTGTGTTTTTTGTTTTTTTAAATAATAAATTGCTTAGATTAGTTGTTTATATTAATTATTATTATTGTTGCTTGATGCTCTTTGTTTGACGTTGCTCTTATTATTCTTCCATTCCTTGCATGTCACTCCTACTCCTTCGCTCCTTACTCGACATTGCTATTGTTTTATCCTTGTTCGACGTTGTTGTTCTTTTGCTCCTTGTTTGATGTTGTTGGTCTTCCACTATTTGCTCAACACTATTACTCCTTTGTCTTTACTTGATGTTGTTGCTCCTCTATCTTTGTTCAATGTTGCTAATCCTTTTGTCCTTGCTCAACATTGTTGTTCCTTTGTTCCTCACTCAATGTTGTTAATCTTTCACTCCTTGTTTGACACTATTGTTCTTTTGTCCTTGCTCAATGTTGTTCATTTGTCCTTGCTTGATGTTGCTGTTCCTCTATATTTGTTTAATATTGTTGGTCCTCTTCCACTCCTTGTTTGACGTTGTTATTTTTTTCGCTCCTTGTTTGAAGTTTTTCCTCCTTTGTTTTTGCTTAACTTTGCTACTCTTCTATCCTTATTCGACATTGTTGTTCTTTCGTTCCTTGTTCGACATTATTGTTCCTTCATTCCTTGTTTGATGCTATTATACTTTTGTCTTTGTTCGACTTTGCTATTCCTTTGTCCTTGTTGGACACTATTGCTCCACTCCTTGCTTAACATTGTTATTCTTCCATTCGTTGTTCAACACCTTGTTCTTTTGTCCTTGTTGGATGTTGTTGCTCCTATGCCTTTGTTCAACGTTGCTACTCCTCCACTCCTTGCCTAACACTACTGCTCCTTTGCCCCTTGCTTGTCCTTGACATAGCCTGCTCCTATCTCAAGTACCTTTTTATTACGCCATAATGTTGTTGTTCTTCTATTCCTTACTCTTTGCTCCTTGTTCAACGTTATTGCTTTTGTTCATCTTGTTTCAAATTAGCACTTCCCCCCTCCCTTCATGTTTTTACAAGTGTGGGAGGAGCTATCCAAATTCAAGTTCTTCATGCCATACTTAGAAGGTGAGGTTTTTTTCAATCTTTGTTTGTTGATGAATTTTATTATTATCCATGTTGTTTTTGGGAATTTTTTATTGACAATATGTTTGTTTGTTGTGTGTAGGAATTATTTGGACATTGTACATTTAATTTTACATGTTAAATTTCACTTTAAACATTGCATTTCACTTGCACAATTGCATATGTATTTTTCCAACACATTACATTTTTTTAAAAAAATCTCTTTCAATTGCTTGTAAATATTTGGGTTGATTTTTACATACATAAGTAGAATCCTATTTTAGCAAAAAAAAACTTATTTCTAATTTCTCCTTCAAGGTAGGTAATATTATAGTAGAAAATGGGGGAATCAAATCAAAATGAAAATCTAATTTTGATTGAAGAAAATGAAACCAATGGAAACGAAATGAAATTAAAAAACATGAGGAAAGAGTCAAAAGTGGAAATGTGAAAAAATATAATTGAAAAATTGAAAAAAATGGGGAACAAATAATGATTTTTTTGGGTGCAAAAAATACATGTTCAAAAAAAGATTTAAAGAAGCAATAATATACATGCCTTATGTTGTGCATTTTATTGTGTGAATGATGGGAAAAAGGTTGAAGGCACAAGTCATCAACTCATGAGATGCATTATGTGTTATGTTGATCTTTAAAATGTTCATAATCCAAGAATTAAAGAAAGGAAAGGTTTAATAACCTATTGTAAAACTTATGGTACAACTATTCTAAAGAAACATGTAGATCATTTTTAAATTACAAAGAAATTTGAAAAAGAAATTAACAATGAAATAACAGAAAGTGTTGAAAGATAACCTTTAAAGAAAAGACCAAATGTCCTAGCAAGTGCAATTTCTAGTTATTTTTATTGTAAAAGAGCCTTTCAAAAAGGATGATGTGTAGTAAAAGGACTTTTTACAAGACCTTGGCCTTTTGATTATGAAAAATAACTTACCATTGTAGTTTGTTGGAAGTTTATGGTTTAAGTGTTTAATATTACATTTGCATTTTAAAGTCGTCTTCCCTTCTAGAAAATAGTTTTTTCGAGAACTATTACCTAACTTGGTGGAGAAAATGAAACAAGTATATATTTTGCCAAAATTAATAGATTGTATTTTTGTCACAACAAGCTTTGACTCATGGATGTTAGAAGGAACACATGATATATTTGCTCTTGTAATAAACTTTAAATGGGATTTGATTAGCAACCCAAACAAGTAACTTTTGGTTTGTTTGAGGCAAACAAATTTTACTAGGCAAACATTAGCCAATAATTTGATAAAATTATTTGATCAATATGGGTTAAGAAACAATATCATTGCCTATGTTAAGGGCGAGGGCTCAAATTTAAATAATATGACGATTACTTTGAAATATTTTGTGAAATGTGAAATCCTTATTTTGGATGAAAGTTTTTAGGGTTCTTGTTTTGGCCATGTTTTTTTTCCAAAGCATATCAATATGCTACTATTGATGAAGTTTTTTGCAAAAATCTCAAGTTTGTTCAGTCAAATTTACAAAAATGTATAACTTGGCCTAAAAAATCTAAAAAGAACAAACAAGAATGGAACAAAGTTTATTCAAATTCAAAACTACCCCCAAGAAAATTAAATATTTTAGTGAAGAGAAGGCAATTATTTAATGTATTGTATTTTTTTTCCATAACTATTATCTTTTATGTTTCTTATTAATTTGTTCTAATTAAACATTTTAACATTGTAATTTAAAATTTGTTTGCAGATTTTATAGCAAAATTATTATGTTTCAGGAAGCCTTAAAATTCAAAGATGTTATTATTATTTGTTATAATAGCAATAATATTGTCATAGTAAATTGAAAAGTGCCTCCTCTTTTTACTTGGCACATCTCTAGAATAATTATGGATTTTTTATTTCTTGTTGTGATTGCTTGTATTTTGAACCGATCTAGTAACCATTGGTTTTTTTTTTATATGCATTATAATCTACCATTATTATGTGCTTAAAACTCAAGGAAGAAATTACAAACCCATCCGCCCCGATTAGTTCGATTGATGATGATTTTGGGATAACTTTTGAGTTGTTTTTGTTTGCTTCCAAAATTAAAAAGGAAGTTTGTGGTGTTTTGGATTTTTTTTAATTATATATATACACACACGAAGAAAAAAATCACAACATTGTAGGGCGTGGATGAGCTCAAACAAGCCAATGTGTTTACTTTGCATTTAAGATTATTGTCTTTTTTGGGGTCTTTTTGTCAAAAAAACTTGTGTTCATAAAGAGATAATTTCAAATGAAATATTTTGAAACTTTTTATTTATTTTATTTATAGTTTCCCCAATATGTCATATATTTTTTACATTCAATTTTGAATAAATATAGTTTTTTGAAAATGTATAGATTTTGCCAAATTTTGTGTTTTGTCTTGAAAAATTGTCACAATTTCAAATCATACCAAAACATGTTAACATTTTCAAGTTTAGTTTCTTATGTAAATCTATATATATATTTAAAAAAGATATACATTGCATCACATTTACATGTTGTAAAAACTTTTGAACTTTTAAAAACCTTAAATTTTGATAAACACAAAATTGAAAAAATATGAAAATTTGAATGTTTTAAAAATGTTTCAAATAGTACCCTATTACTATAAGAAAATTGAGGATCCAAAAAATTATATTATGAAAACTAAGAGACCTTTTGTGAAAGTAGTGTTATTGAATGAAGTTGTTAAACATCTTTTGTTCGAACCAAACTTTAATATTGGAAATCTTTTTGATTCATTTTAGATTTTTCAATATCCATATTATTCAATAAACACAACTTTCCATGATTCAAATGCTATTAAAGTGGCACCGCATAGATAAATGTAACAAGAATTGCAAAAACATTTGACATGTTGACATCAATTTTATCTTGTTTCAGTTCATTCACACCCTTTTGATGTTAGACCTTATATTCAAAAGCCTTCATCTAGCACCTTTTTTTGTTGGCCAAGAGGAAGGTGTAAGTATTGTGGATGAATATGATAGGAGAACCTTGCATCCTATGCTTTTGAAGTGTTATCATCATTTGCATGCAATGAAAAAATCTATTGGATGTGTAGATTAAACAACTAATGAAAATTGTGGTTTGGATTTTTTTCAACACACACTACATCCACAAGCGAGACATCAAAAAAACTTGTCACCACAAAAATATTGATTTTCAAATGTTACCAAGTGGATCCCAAAACATAAAATGTCTTCTTTAATGGTGGGGAAAACATGAAGCCTTGTTTCCTATAGTTGGTTTTTTGGCCCATCAAATCTTAAGCATTGTAGGGTCACAAATTGAAATTGAAAGATTTTTTTTTTTTAGCAGGCATACTTACAAACCTAAGGAGGCGTCATTTACAATTAGAAAACTTAGAAAAATTGATTTTGTGAACAAAAATTGACCAAGTGATCCTAAAGTTGGATGTAAACCGCCTTCCAATTTAGTGGAGTTAATTCAAACAAATTTAGGTTTTGAAGAAGAGTTAGAAAAATTTGAAGGCTCATTTGAATAAGATGAAATAATGGACATATAAAATGTTGAAAGAAATTTAAGAATTTTTTTGTGCAAATTTTTTATTTTTGAAAATTAAAAATCAATATATGAAATAATAAAATTAACAATAATTGGTATGTGAAAACCATCTTTGAAAACCGATTGGTATAAGATGTGTAAGAACCAACACTTTGAAAACCGGGTGAAATTATTTTTTACAAATTTTTGAAACCTTGCTCGGGTTTTGAAAATATGAAAATAAAATTTAAAAAGAGAACTAGGTCGAGTTCATAAATACATTTTAATACTTTGACTCAACAATTCTATAAAAAACTAGAGATTTGCCCAACACTGGTCAAAACATTACAAAGCCATTTTGGTGCACCCCTATTTGACAAGGGCTTTCCAAGAGTACCAAGAGTGCAACAGGGGATACCAAGGTTTGGGAGATCTCAACATCACATTGAATGAAACAAAACAAACAAACAAGATTATTTCATAGATAGTTGTTATAAACAAAATTTTCATTGGTAATGTATTATATTGAAACATTATACAATATAATTAATGTATGTCATTGCGTGTGGTGTTGACCCCAAGAGTTGTGGAGATAGCATTTGCATAGGATGATGACCATGTGGATGTGATATTGAGGAAGATAACATAGAATGTTATCCTCCTATTAAGATTAGGCTATAGCATAAGGGCAAATCATAAAGCTTGGAGCAACTGACATGATCCTAAAGTTGGGTGGAGAGTTGATAATAGGTTTGTGTTTTCAAAGATTGAGAGGATCTTTGACCTACTTATAGTGTGTAAGATCCCTCCCACTCTTAAAGAGTAGACATAACAACCATCCCCTCTTCTCTCGTATACCTGGTGATCTCCATATGTTTAGGTTCATGACGACTTTCACCTCGTGCTTTGTGATGGTTAAAGCCAATGGGTGGGGAACACTCCCAAAATGCAGGGTGGACTTAGCTATCACATCTTCCCAGGCCCCTTATTTTGAGAATGCCACCAACCCTTGGGCTTTACCCTACACAGAAATTTATTTTTGCCAGAAAATAACAAAGGCTAGCAAATAGCTAACAATCTGAGTCCAGAAAGTTCCGAAATATCAAGATCATAGGAGGGGAAGAGAGAAAGAGGAGGGAGTAAGCCACAAATATTGTGATATGAGAGGAGGAGAGAAACAGGAAGGGATGACTAGTTGCTGCATTGGGCAATTCAACACGGCCACAGTTGGGTCACACCACACGTTGCAGTGGTTCCATGTTTTCCTGCTGCATGTGATAGCAAAATCTATAAAAACCTTGTGACTTTTTTCTTTGTTTTTTCTCAGTGTACTTGCAGCGCTCGCGCCCAGGCATAATGTGGTGGCAGGCGTTTTGAAAAATGTAATACCCGTGAAAGTGGGCATTTTGTTTTTCAAAACACTGTTGTTGTTATTGTTTCCTACACTCAGCAGGTATCTGATGGGTACACACCAGGTATCACAGGTTTCTGATGGGTACACAATGCGTATTGCAGACTTTTTGAGAAAGTGATAGTTGTTATGCTGTGTAAAGGTTGGAGGGGCGGGCCGGGGCGGGGCCTTTACGAGATTTGGGCCTGCATTCCGATCCTTCCCCTTGGGCTTTACCCTACACAAAAGCCAGCCCACAAGCTTTTGGAGGAGGTAGAAGGGCTAATGGTAGAGAGGCGTGTGGATGGAGGGCCCGACAAGATCACCGATTGTCGAGCTCAGAAGACCCTATGTCCGTTGCTCTTCTTCACACCCGCTACCACTTTACCCTACCACCCTTCACAGCGTTGTCGCACGGAAAAGCTTGATAGTAACGGAATTTGTGCCTCCCGAGTCCCCACTAACGTACTGTTCATGCAGGACCCACGCGTCAGAATGTTATTGTCGTGTCTGGGTAGGTAAGTACTTACGTCTCATGAGCAGCAGCATCATCCGTCCCCATCAGACAGACGCCCCGGGCTGCTTGTCTGCTCCGACAGCTCTCCAGCCGATGGGTGCCGACGACCAGACACCCCAACACATTGAAGGGACGGAGTGAGTGAGTGAATAAGAGGGCCCGGCACAGATGCGGAAGGTGGGTCTCTCTCTTGACGCCTACTGTCACCCGATGTGTTCAAATACACATGATGGTTTGTTCTGCCTCTTTTTAACCCCCTTACAAAGGCACAGGTCTTCTTGGGTCACCCTTCAGTGGTTTTCTTGCAGGTTTTATGTAGGGTAACGGCCGATGCTGCGGGGGCAGTACCACAATAAGGGCCCGTGCAAGGTGGAGCCAAGAAAGGCTCAATTCTCCTACTGTCCGCTGGCAAGGGCATTTCACAGTGTAAAAATGAACAGATTAAAAAAATAATTCTGTGTGATACCTGGCAGGTGTCTGGAAGCTACTTGTTGGGTATCACAGGAAAAAATGACACTGGGTATTTCAGAAAATGAAACGCTTGCAAGTGTGAGCATTCCGTTTTTTGAAATGCCTTGTGGGTTCTTACGCTCTGTAAGCAAGTGTTCCTCCACGAGGTTTTTTTGATATTTGGAATGAATGACTATTGCAAAGAGGGAGTCTTTCTGGCTAGAAAACATATATGATAAAAGAGCTTGAATTTGCTGCACATGTTTAACGGTTACCAGTCAAGTGATTATAAATCCTAAAATTTGGCTATAGAGTGTGCATTACCATAGCTTTAGGCTGTCAACAATAATCCTAATGCTCATTACAAAGAAGTTATGAAGTAGCTACTCCAAGTAATTCTTGGGCAATAATTAATATTGAAAACTAATGAAGAAAATGTTTTAAAATATGCATATTGTCTTCTGGACCCAACCTTGCTACATTGTTCTTTCACTAGGTCTTTTCCCTTAAAAGGTGAAAAGGCAACAGGCATCATTGTTTGTGTTGCCAAGTGGCTATCACCATCAACACAATTGTGGTAATTTGGCTATTTTTCGTGTTTTTAAACATTTTCTTTTCTTCCTGTTTTTAGCTTGACTGCTTTCCCTTTAGACATTAGGCTATATATAGCCAGTCGAAAAAAGATTGCACCTCACCTAACCATTGTTCAAAGCTCACATGCCCATTGTGCAAAATCATGAAGACTATTATGTTGTGCACCACACTGGGTACAGTCCATTATGTCAATTTCACTGCTGTTTGCTGCCAGTTCAGAAATTTTGGCTCACCCAAATTCCTCATAGGCACACTGAGCCTCACTGGGCACAATGGCCTGTACCCACCACACTCCACAATACATATGAGAAGTCCAACAGTAAAATTCTCACTGTCTCCACATATATATCTTTTGTGCATCTTGTCTTTGCACATGGAATTGCTAACTTTTGCTTCAGCATGATGAATGCTGAAATTCACACCCTCTATAGTTTTTTCTTCAGATTGCACAACAATGCAACATGTTGTATATCACAATACAAGCTATCCTGGAGCTCAATTGTGCAGATGTAATTTCTTCACTGTATTCAATTAAACCCTCCAGATTATAATTTCTTCATTGCATTCAATTGAATCCTCCATGATTGAATTAACTTCTTCAGTTATTGCTAAAGTGAGAACTGAAGGGCAACTATGAACACATTTTACAAATGCATTATTATCTACTTTCCATTGAACCAGAACATCAATCCCCTATTCAGAAATGTGTTTCTTACTTCAGTATTTTGAGAACAAAGGTACATATTAGAACTTTTGAACTATGACATCTTACACCAGTATACCAGAGAAGCAGCTACTGCCTTCATTTTATCTGATACCTAGCATCTGGAATCATTCTAGCTCTTGTAGTCCTAATCTGAAGTGGGTGATGCTAAAATCTATATATTGGTACAATTTTGTAGGCAGTACTTTCATGACACAGAACATTTGGGTACTGAAGAACCCAAGCGCCAAAGTACAAAACAGTACCCAATTGGCACACACATGATCATTGGTAAAAGCATTGAATTCTCTTTCTTTCACTGAAATCTGTTCCTATTGTACCTTGCAGGCATGGATTGGACCGTTTGAAGGTCTGGCAATAATCTGTAAAATGCAATTATCACTCACTGAATACAGACAGATTGCCTGTGACTAAATGACTCCTGCACTGTGCTCCTCAGCCACCCTATACCCAAATCTTGCCAAAATTGTTCAATCCAACTTGTCAAAATTGTGCATCAGCAGGCATAATGTCAATGTTGAAGGGCTCCTTGCCCTTTGTAAGTCTTGGCAACCAAAAACCCTTCCCTGCTATAAGACTAGATTGAAAACAGAAACCAAGTAGTAAGATAACCAATGGCAGTATGAACTATGAACTCTGCCCAGGAACTTCAAGTGACCCTAAATTTCAACATCGGGTCACACACTGTCCTTGTGGGGTTCATCTCCAGCCCTTGCTGGGTCATGCTGCAATTGCAATCAAGTTTTGCAGTTATCCCAGCTCAAGAGGAGCATGAAGTCAGCAAGAATACTCTCCAGAGTGGTGAAAGTAGGCTCACAGAGAGTGGTGAACAGGCATCTGACACCTCCATTTCAAGGGGATCCTGAAAATCAGATTCTGGGTCACCGACTGTCATGATTGGTCTATCTACGGCTCCTTGCTGAGTCAAAATGCAACTGGAATCAACTTGTCCAACTACAGCATCAAATATTGCAGTCATCTCAGTTCAAGAGGAGCATGAGGTCAGTAAAGAGTACTCTGAAATGAGCCATCTGTTTAAATAAAAAATCTGAGTAGGCTCACAGAGAGTGGGGAATAGACAAAAGACACAACATCCTACTCTGAAAATCGAATTTTAAATCACCCACTGTCCATGCCCCTGGGGTCAACAATCAATTTGCAATCAATTTCTCCATCAAAATCCTCAAGTTTCAGTCTTCCAATTGCCAGAGGAGCATGAAGTCAGTTGTGAATTAACTGATGAGGCCCACAGAGAGTGGGCACCAGGTTTATCATGCTCACTGAGTTGGATCATCACATGGAGTTTACAGCAAATTCTCATGCAACTGTAATTTATCAGCTGGATCACACCTTTTTATCACTGACTCAAAATCCACACTGAGGGCTCTTGCAAATACAAAACTATATACTCCACAATGGGATATAGTGTTAAATTAACCTCCATACAGAGTCCATCAACAACACAAGTTGACAGAAAGAAAGGAAATAATTCCCACAGATCTCCACTTGCCACAGTATCCCAATCAAGCTGTGTGAAAAAGCCATGAAGCATCTGAGGAAAGATTGAATATGAGACCACATAGCTGGAGAGAATATAGGCTGTCACACAAGGTGCACCTTCTTATCTGCCGATTGTTGCAATGGATGAGTGACAGTGATGTGCTGAAACAGGCAGGGTCTATGAGATTGCTAATTGTCAACCAATATAAGCAAACCAACATATCGAAGATCATCTACAAGTACTAGGGAGACTAGGAGGGAGAGAAATCACTTGGACATCAATCATGATATGTTCTGACAGGGGCATTGGCTGATTGTTGCAATGAATGAGTGACAGTGATATGCTGAAACAGGCAGGGTCTATGAGATTGCTAAATTGTCAACCAATATGAGCACAGGAACATCTAAAAGATCTACAACTATTGACGAGACTA
>Ga0116230_10006728_pt1 | contig 11337 bp, 9 predicted proteins | sample S1TSphfallax_3_FD_88678 | JGI IMG/M metagenome (GOLD analysis project Ga0116230, IMG submission 88678) | Host-associated microbial communities from peat moss isolated from Minnesota, USA - S1T2_Fd - Sphagnum fallax MG | ecosystem: Host-associated > Plants > Peat moss > Unclassified | place: USA...
CTCCGCCGACTTAGGCGGCTCCCCCGACGAGGTCGAACACCCGCCACATCTCGGCATACTTGCCGCCAAGTGCAATCAGTTCATCGTGCGACCCGATCTCCACGACGACTCCGTGATCAAGGACGACGATTCGATCCGCGACCCGTGCCGTCTGCAGCCGGTGCGCGATAACGACGGTCGTGCGACCATGCGCAAGGCGCTGCATGGCAGCCGTGACTCGAGCTTCGGTCGCAAGGTCGAGATTGGAGGTCGCTTCGTCGAGGAGCAAGATCGCCGGATCGACGAGCTCAGCCCGGGCAAGTGCTATCAGCTGGCGCTGGCCGGCCGAGAGCGAGCGGCCGCGCTCGGAGATGGCATGGGTGTAGCCGCCTGCCAGCTCTGCGATGAAGTCGTGTGCTCCCACGGCGCGGGCGGCGGCCTCTACCTCGACGTCGCTTGCATCCGGGCGCCCGTAGGCGATGTTGTCGCGCACCGTTCCTGTGAACAGGAATGCCTCCTGGGGGACATAGCCGAGCTGGCGCCGAAAGGCGGTGAGATCGAAGCTGCGGATATCTCGGCCGTCGACAAGAACCGATCCTTGGTCAGGGTCGTAAAATCGTGCAAGCAGTTTCATGATCGTGGATTTGCCGGCTCCGGTCTGCCCGACGAGTGCGACGGTCTCACCGGCTGCGATGCGCAGGTCGACGCCGCGCAGGGCTTCAGGTGGCTTGCCCAGCGAGGCGTCAGCCGAGATGAGCAAGCGCGTATCGGCCGGGCCACGCCGGTCGCTCGCACCGACGAGCTGGTTTGCCCCGAGCGGGTACGAGAACCTGACGTCGTCGAGCACGATCTCGCCATGCAGTCGGCCAGCTTCATCGAGATCGGGTGCGTTAGGGGTCAAGGTCTCGTACTGCATGAGCTCGGCAATCCGACCGACCGAGACACGAGTCTGTTGCCAGGCGTCGAAGACCTGCGAGAGCTGCTGGATCGGTGAGAAGAACAGGTCGATGTACAAGATGAACGCGATCAGGGCACCCGAAGTCAGATGACCATGGTGGATGAGCTCCGCCCCGACCCCGAGCACGATGGCGTCGGCAACACCAGAGAGGAACTGGACGAACGGGAAGTAGGTCGCGACGAGACGCTGAGCCGAGACTCGCGAGTGCAAGTACTTGGCACCGAGGCGGTGAAAGTGGGCAATGGTCTCGTCCTGGTGGACAAAGGCCTGAGATTCCCGCACGCCGGAGAGGCTCTCCTGAAAGTCTGCATTGACGATGGCGATGCGCTCTCTCGCCTGGTCGTACAGCACAGCCGCCCGTCGGCGAAAGACGACGGTAGCGATCGCCAGGGGGATAGCGACACTCAAGGTGTAGAGCCCGAGCGTCGGATTGATCACGACGAGTGCGATGCCCACCCCGACAAACGTGACCATGGCCACCAGTGCGGACAGCAGCCCGTTCTCGATCAGCGATTCGAACTGGTCGACATCGGTGGTCATGCGGGTCATGATTCGACCAGCCATCTCTCGCTCGTAGTAGTCGAGCGAGAGGCGCTGGAGCTGAGCCCAGATGCGGATCCGCAGGGACAACATGATGCGCTGCGCAGCCTTGCCGGTGACGAAGGTCTCGCCCATCTCGTCGACAAGATCGGCCACGGTGATGCCGAGGTAGATCGCTGCTGCAGTGAAGAGCACGGGAAGTGATGCTTTCGAGACTCCCTGGTCGATACCGGTCTTCACGAGAACCGGTCCCGCGATGGAGGCAAGCCCGTCGAGTACGACGAGCACGAGGCCGACAAGAAGTGGTGCTCGGAACTGCTGCATCAAGCGGATGAGATTGAACCGCTTGTCGCCGAGTGACTCAGAGTCGAGATCGACCTCTGCGACGTCTCGTACCGGGCGCAGGGCAGCGACGCGAGCAAGGAGTTCAGGTGTCGGCGCGAGGTTGAGGCGCCATCCACCCCCGCCTTTGCCGCCACCCCCGCCAAGGCCAGGCCCGATGCTCGGAGCGCCAATTGCGGCGCCGGCTCCGCCGGTGTTGACGTCAGCAGCGGCTGCAATCCACGCCGTCGTCGTGGTGTGTGGACCGCCGGCGGAGGCGACGCGCTCCAGTGCTTCGATGCGGTCACCGATCGCCTTGGCCTGATCTTCTTCGAGGCCTGAGAGCAGGGAACGATAGAGCGTGCTGCGGGCCATCAGCTCCTCGTGACTACCCTCCTCGACGACCTGGCCGTGGTCCATCACGACAATCCGGTCGGCCAGGTGCAAGGTCGAACGTCGGTGAGCGACGAGGAGAGCGGTGCGACCCGCGAGCACGCGTCGGAGTCCGTCGTGGATCGACTCTTCGGTCTGTGCGTCGACCGAGCTCGTTGCATCGTCAAGGACGAGGATGCGCGGTGCTGCGAGGACCGCGCGTGCGAGGGCCACTCTTTGACGTTGGCCACCGGAGAGGGACAGCCCCCGTTCTCCGACCACGGTGTCGTAACCGCGTGGAAGCGCGGAGATGAACTCGTGCGCCTCGGCGACCTTGGCGGCCTCCTCGACCTCTTCTTGCGTGGCGTCTGGTCTGGCGTAGGCGATGTTGAAGCGCACGGAATCGGAGAAGAGGAAACTTTCCTCGAAGGCAACAGCAATTTGACGACGTAGCGAGGACATCGTCACCTTGCGCACGTCGTTGCCGTCCACGAGGACGGCACCTCGATCGGGCTCGTAAAAACGTGAGACGAGCATCGCCACCGTCGACTTGCCGCTCCCGCTCGGCCCGACAATGGCGACGCGCTCACCCGGAGCGATGTGGAGATTGAAGCCCTGCAGCACGGGCGCATCGGCGCCATAGGAGAAGTGGACGTCCCGGAACTCAATCTCGCCCCGCAGCTCGGGCAGCTCGACCGCCCCGGGCGCGTCTGCGATTGCCGGTCGCATGTCGAGGAGCTGGAAGATGCGTTCGATTCCGGCTCGGGCCTGCTGGCCGATCGTGAGCACGCCGGCGAGCTGGCGCGCCGGAGCAGCAAGCTGGGCGATGTAGGTCGAGAAGGCTAGGAAGGTCCCGAGTGAGATCTGGTGGCGGATTGCGAGCCACCCACCAAGGGCGAGAACGGCGACCTGACCGATTGCCGGGATCGCCTCGAGTGTCGGCTGATAACGCGCCTGGAGGCGAACCGCGCGCAGCTGGGATCCGTAGAGACGTTGGGAGGCCTCGGCAACGCGCTCGACCTCACGGTGCTCCTGCCCGAACGCCTTCACGACTCGAACGCCGTTGACGTCTTCGTCGACGACCTGGGCGATGTCGCCCTCACGTTGTTGCGCGTCCCAGGTTGCAGGAAAAACGCGCCAACGCATGCGATAGGAGACGACGAACAGCCCGGGAAGCACCGCAACGCTGACGAGAGCGAGTAACGGTGACAGGTAGATCATCACGCCAAGCGACAACATCATGAGGAGCACGTTGCCGCTCATGATGGGAAAAAAGTTCAACAAGCCTTGGACGAGAGTCGAGTCGGAGTTCGCCCGGGAGACGAGCTGGCCGGTCGGCATCCGGTCGAGGTTCGCGAAGTCCATGACTTGGAGGTGATCGTGCATCTCGTTGCGCATGTCGTACTGGACGGCGAGGCCGACCTTTCCGCCGCGATACCGCCGGATGTAGGCGAAGGCGAAGGTCGCCACGGAGAGGACGATCAACGCGACCAGCCAGGGCCACAGTCCGGACGAGCGGGTCACGATGACGTCGTCGACGATTGCTCGCTCGATGAGCGGCACGACGGCTTGGCACGCAGCTCCGAGCACGGCTGCTCCGAGGGAGAGATAGACATCACGCTTGTGGCGCAACATGTGAGCCCAGAGGCGTCGCACCCAGCCTTGAGCGGGTGAGGTGGCTGGAGGAGTTGGCCCCGCTGACGGGCTAGGCATGGTCTGCGGCCTCACGCAGATGACGCTCAGCGGCTACCTCGTCAATGGCACTCCCGAGTGCGATCAGTGCGTCGAACACCTGGCTGGGCTGGTCCGTGCGCGCAACGAGTTCCTCGATGCGGGTCGCCATCACGTCTTCGACGTGGTCGAGCAGGCGCCTCCCATCGTCGGTCAGTCGGAGCTCGACGGCGCGTAAGTCGTCGTCGACGCGGGAGCGGACGATCAGCCCACGCGCGCACAGTCCCTCCACGGCGACGCTTACCGACGGCTTGCCGAGTGCGAGTCGGCGCGCCACGTGGGAAGCACGATCGTCACCCGACGAGATCGCCGCCAGCACGCGGTACTGCGGCAGGGTGACCTCAGCCCGAGTCCGTTCGAGCACGGACGCGGCGCGTGCAAGTGCCCGGACTGCCTCGATCGAGCGGCGGGAGCTGCCTGTGTCCTTCGTGTAGCCCTGGTGTTGCTCCATGGCGACCATCATACGGCACTAGTTCGATAATCGAACAGTTCGCTTTGCGAAGGTCCCGGTGGCGGTGGAGCGCCGTTCGTCGAGCGAGCGGGTAGGTTTCGTGACTAGTGGGGGAGGCAAGTCGATGCCATTGTTTGGGAATAGGGACGACGCAGATGCTGCAGGGGCCCCCGTGGCTCGTGTGCAGGCGACGCCAGCGCCATCGTCCGGTGAGCCAGGTGCTGCTCGGGACCGCCTTGCCCACACGGCAGGGGCCGATCCCCATGGTGTGTTCACGTCCGACCTGAGCGTGTCGGAGTACGTGTTGCTCGTCGAAGCGGGCTTTGAGCCACTTGGCTTTGTCGTCGGCTCTTCAATTTTCCACATTGGTCTGCAGGTCGGCCGCTGGAATGCGAACCAGGAACTGCAGGTGCTCACACAGGCGATGTACAGCGCACGGGAACTCGCGATGGAGCGCATGCGTGTCGAAGCAGAATCGCTGGGTGCGGACGGCATCGTCGGGGTGAACCTGAAGATGCAGATGTACGTGTGGGGACAGGACGTCCTGGAGTTTGTCGCCACGGGAACCGCTGTGCGAGCACTGGCCGGGAACGGAGCGCATCGCTCACCAGATGGCCGACCCTTTACGTCGGACTTGTCGGCGCAGGACTTCTTTCGTTTGCTCGCTGCTGGCTCGGCCCCCGTCGCCTTTGTGCTCGGGACGTGCGTGTATCACATTGCCCACCAATCTGCGATGCAGGCGCTTCGCCAAGCCGGACAAAATGCAGAGATGGTCCAGTTCACCGAAGGTGTCTACGAAGCTCGCGAGCTTGCCCTCGAGCGCATGCAAGCAGAGGCGACGGCTGCGAAGGCATCCGGCATCGTCGGTGTGAACGTGCTCGTGAGCAACCACGTGTGGGGTGAGCACGCCACCGAGTTCCTCGCCACCGGCACAGCGGTGCGTCGTCTTGCCGAGGAGCACCGGCTCGCCGACACGTCCCCGAAGCCGATGTTCACGCTGGGGCTCGACGCCTAACCGCCATGGAGCGGGAGAGCCGCACAGGCGGTATTGACCGTAAGTGCGGCTCTCCATCACTCTGCTCTGATGACCGGGCTCTCCATCACTCTGCTCTGATGACCGGGCTCTGATGATGGCCCAGGGCTTTTCACCGCCCTGGGCCTTTTCAATGACCTAGGTCTTCAATGCCCTTGGTGTTTTGATGGCTCAGGGTGTGGGCCCGACCAGCTCAGGATGGTCGATGTCGACGGCAGGAAGCGCTTCGAGATCTTTCTTGGTCATCGACACTTCGACGACCTCCGCGACGCGCTTCACGGACCGGATAGGAATGGCAACGTCCTTCTTGCCCCACAGATGACCCTCCTGCAACAACAGGTGGGTTACATCGCCGCCCTGTGTGCCGATGACCAGCCCAGCAACATGGCCGATGTCACCGTCGAGCGCACGTACAGCATCTCCTCGACGGATCGTGATCTCGCCCTTGGGCGTGGAGTCGTAGGACACCCCTCGGCCGGCGGATCCGTAACCCGATCCCCATCCGCCGTAGCCCCAACCGCCCAAGCCGTAGTAGGGCCAGTAGCTTGCGCCACCGTACCCGTAGCCAAATCCTCTTGAGTAACCACGGTAATACGACCCGTAGAAGTCATTCATCGGGAGATAGTCGGTGTCTCTCGAAGGGTCGAGACCCAAGAACGTTGCGCGGGTGCATGACAGGACGATCTCGTCGGAGGAACTGCTCGCGACGAGGTTGAGTGGTACGAGTCGACCAAGTCCCTCGTCGTGAGGCTCGACGACGAGGTGCGTCAGCCGCCGGTGAATCGGATCGATGACGACCCGGACGAGCTTTCCGACCGTCTCGTCGCTCGCTCGAACCTTGGCCCCGATTGCGAACTCTGCGACATCGACGGAGCCGTCGTGGTCGGTAGGAGTGCTGGGAGAGAGACTTGTAGTCATGACGTGAAACTCCTCAAACTGCGGCGCACTGATTTCGCACCGCCTTGGGAGCTGTCTTTCCAACCCGATGAACTCCACCGAACCTACCAGCGGTCGGGGTCACATACACAGCGCGAGCTCCCAGAGCTGACGACCGCCCGATTGCGACGCCCGCAGCACGATGGGTCGTGAAGAGCGCGATGCTGATTCGGTAACCAACGAGACCGCCGACGAGGACTGGCAACCCAGGCCGAGATGAATAGCGGTGCGTGACACCTAGCCCTCGGTGTCCGACATCCAGCCCTCGTCAAAGTCATCTATCGTGCCGCGAATGCGCCACTCGCCGAGCTTTGCGCTCCGTTGTACCGGCATCCTCGCCTCGTTCACCATCGCCGTCGGGGCGGTTGCGTTCGCCCATGGGGCTTCGTCGGTCGGCGCTTCTACAGCGTCGCCCGTTCCGGCGCAATCTGCCACAGCGCCGTTCGCTTCGGCTCGATCTACTCCGGCGAAGAGCATCTCGCACCCGCACCCGCTTGACGATGGGTCGGGGCAGGGCCGCGGCGCAATGCGCATGCTCGACGAGCCGGGAGGCGGATACCGGCTCCTTCCAGGGCGGAGGATCGTTGCGTTCTATGGAGAGGCCGACGCACCCGAGCTCGGCGTGCTCGGTGATGCTCCTCCTGGTGTGCTTTGGAAGAGATTGGCGGCCCAGGCGTCCGTCTATGACCGGCCAGGAGTGCCAGCAATCCCGTCTTACGAGCTCATCGCGTTCGCTGCTCAGGCGAGTGCGGGTCCGGGCGACCTTTACACCGCGCGCATCTCGGACTCGGTGATCTCGTCCTACCTACGAGTTGTTCAGGCTCACCATGGTCTGTTGATCCTGGACATCCAGCCGGGACGGTCGGACTTTCTCGCCGATGCGAAGACCCTCGCTCACTGGCTGGCATTCCCCGATGTCGCCTTGGCGCTCGACCCTGAATGGGTCCTGCGCCCAGGCCAGCTCCCGCTGGCACAGATCGGGTCGACGACGGCCGCTGTGGTCAATCAGGTCTCCGCGTGGTTAGAGGCACTCGTCGTTCGACAGGAGCTCCCACAGAAGCTCCTCATCATCCATGACTTCACTCCCACGATGGTCGTGCACGAGTCGGGGGTTGCCCTTGAAGCACATTTGGCGATCGTGTTCAACATGGACGGATTTGGGGCCCAGCCAAACAAAGTTGCTGCCTACGAGCAGCTTGCTGAGGACCATCACTACTACTTCGGCTTCAAGCTCTTTCTCACTCGCGACATCGACATGTTCACACCGGCCGAAGTCATGGGGCTGAAGCCTTCGCCGAGCGTCATCGAATACGAGTGACATCCGGTAAGTGTGATCGCACGGGCAATGCGATAACTGCACACTGGTAGCACGCAAAGGTGCAGGGCTAAGGTGAAGATTCGTGATCGAATGCCAAGGCTTGACCAAGCGCTACGGCGAGAAGATCGCTGTCGATCAGCTGAGCTTTGTGGTGCGTCCCGGAGTCGTGACAGGCTTTCTCGGCCCAAACGGCTCTGGAAAGTCCACCACGATGCGGATGATCGTGGGCCTTGATGCTCCGAGCGCTGGGGATGTCAAGGTGAACGGTCGGAGATATCACGACCTCGCCTGGCCTCTGCGGGAGATCGGTGCCCTTCTCGAGGCAAAGGCTATTCATCCGGGGCGCAGCGCGCGGTCCCATCTTCGAATGCTCTGTGAGACCAATGCGATTCCGTTGCGGAGAATCGACGAGGTGCTCGATCTTGTCGGTCTCACCGCGATTGCCAATCAGCGTGCGGGAAAGTTCTCTCTGGGCATGGGGCAGCGTCTTGGGATCGCAGCAGCACTGCTCGGCGACCCCGCAGTGCTGCTGCTCGATGAGCCCGTCAACGGTCTGGACCCCGATGGGATCCGGTGGGCACGCAACTTGATGCGGGGGCTTGCTCGAGAAGGTCGCACCGTCTTCGTATCCAGTCACCTCATGAGCGAGATGGCACTCACCGCCGACGAGGTGGTCATCATCGGCAAAGGGCGCCTCATCGCGCAGCTCCCAGTGGCCGACCTGCTCGCCCAGAGCTCGCAGCGATATGTGCGTGTCCGCTCGCCGCAGATCGAACAGTTGAAGGACGTGCTCGAAGAGCACGGTGCGTCGGTAGCTCAGGAAGACGACGGTGCGCTGTCGGTCCGCGCCATGGACGAGGTAGCAATTGGCGATCTGGCTGCCTCGAGCTCGATCACTCTCCATGAGCTCTCGCCCCAGTCTGCGTCGCTCGAAGAGGCTTTCATGGAACTCACCGAAGACAGCATCGAGTACCGCGGTGCAACGGCTTCAGGCACGGCTACGCCGCAGTCATCGACCTTGGCGGCGGAAAGCCTGTGATGCGGTTCGGCAAGATTGCGGTGATCCATTTGTCGGCGATGCTGGCTGTAGTCGGAAGGCACCGTCATCGCGGTGGTCCATTCGGGATCATCGTGCTGGTCATCGTCGTTGCCGTTCTTGCTGTGCTCCTCGTGCAGCGTCGTCGTGAACGCAGCGGGATAGCCGAATCAGCACCCGGCGCTGCACTCGCTCACGTGAAGCTGGCGATGAGCGACACGAATACCGGCGACTTCGACACAGCCGGGGGTCGGCTTGCATGGGCTCCGATGCCTATGCCTCCGGGACGCTACGGACTGTCTGGCTTGTTGCGATCGGAATGGACGAAGTTGCGCAGTGTGCGCTCGACAGGATGGACGCTTGCGATCACCGTCGTCCTCGGCATCGGTGTGTCGGTGATCGTCACAGCAGAGACACGGGCCCACTGGTCGACGACTGATCATCAAGGATTCGACCCGATTAGTACCAGTCTTATCGGCGTTTTCATCGGCCAGTTCGCTGTCGGTGTGCTCGGAGTGCTCGTCATGAGCAGCGAGTACGGGACCGGAACCATTCGGTCGACGCTAGCCGCAGCACCCCGACGTCCACTTGTGCTCAGTGCCAAGGTGCTCGTTTTCGGTGCGGTAGCGCTCGTAGTGGGTGAAGTGGTCGCCTTCGTCGCCTTCTTCGTGGGTCAGGCATTGCTCAGCGCACCGGCCGTGCACGCGTCGCTCAGCACCCCTGGAGCCTGGCGGGCCGTCGTCGGAAGCGGCCTCTACATTGCGGTGCTCGGGCTGTTCTCCTTGGGCTTGGCAACAGTCATCCGCCACACTGCTGGCGCAATCAGCGCATTTGTCGGAATCCTCCTCGTGCTGCCACTCGTCGTGGCAGCTCTCCCGAGCTCGCTCCAAAGTGACGTCCGGCGCTTTCTACCCGATCGGATTGGTAGCGAACTGATCAACGGAAATGGCTTCGGATTCCCGGGAGCATTCTCGCCGTGGATCGGCTTTCTGATCATGTGTGGTTACACCGCTGCCCTGCTCGTCGCTGGCGGGGTGCTCATGGTGCGTCGCGACGCCTGAAGTCACGAGCCAGCTCAGCGCTGGCCGCAGCGCAACGATGTCCCCAGGGTTGCTGCTCCCGCTGTGATCGAGCGATAAAACGCTCCTCAGAGCGTCGTCGAGTACCGGCGAGCCATGTCGTCCTGGCTCTCGCCAGAATCCTCGGTCCCAGCGTGTGCTGCAAAAATTTCACTGGCTCTCGGAAAGACTTCCCTTTTTACACGGGCGTCTGGATCCCACAGACGGGAGCGCATCAGGGCCTTGGCGCAGTGCATGAAGGCTCGCTCGACGTGGATCACCAGGACCGATCGCGCCTCGCGACCGCGCTCGGTCGTGTCAATGGGCACATCCCCGGCTCTGCATAGGTCGGCCCGCCCATAGATCCTCAACGTCTCATCAATCCCTGGCACCATACAGAGCAGAGCAACACTGGGGTTCATGGCGATCTTGCGCAGGCTATCGAGACGGTTGTTGCCTGCTCGGTCTGGGAGAAGGAGCGTCGTGGGATCGATGACCCTGCAAAACCCAGGCTCGCCGCCACGCGGGGTAACTTCCGGTGTGCCATCAAGTGTGGCGCTCGACAGCACGACAAATGGGCAGAGCGCAAGAAACTGCTGGCAGTACTGGTCGAGGTGGTCGATCTCTTTTGCGAGCGCGCTGGGAAGAGAGCAGGCATAGCCGTCGAGGACCTCGTGAGCCATTGGTGGAGCTTAGGCGACGCTCATTTCACCGGTGCGACATTGAACCCGGTGAGGAGCATGTGACCCGCGTCCACGGGGATAGTTACCCCGGTCACTTTGGCAGCGAGGTCGGAATTGAGATAGAGCGCCGTGTCGGCGATCACCTGGGGGTCGAGAAAGCTTGTCTCTTTCATTGCGGCGAAGTGATAGCCGCCTTCGATCAGGTCTTCCTCTGTGCCTCCGGGATGACCGGCGAACATGTCCCACGCACCTTGCTGATTGGTCATGGGAGTCAGGATCGCTCCAGGGTTGATGGAGTTGCACCGGATGCCAAATGGCGCAAGCTCGAGCGCGATGTTCTTCATCAGGCCGATCACCCCGTGCTTCGACGAGACGTAGTGGGCGTAGTTCATCCCAGGCTCGAGCCCATTCACCGACGACGTGATGACGATCGAGCCCGTGCCACGCTCGATCATGTGCGGAGCCACCGCCTTGGCCGAGCGCCACACCCCGCTCAGGTTCACATCGATGGTCTCGCCCCAGGACTCTTCGCTCAGTTCCCAAAATGGCGCTTGGGTCCAGATCCCGGCGTTAGCGATGAGGATATCGATCTGGCCGAACTCTGCGAGCCCCGTAGCTACCGCATGATCGAGCTGCTCCTGGGAGCGTACGTCGGCAACGATGCTGATCGCTCGGCGGTCGAGTGCCTCGATCTCCTTGACGGTCTCGGTGAGGTCGCCTTCGTCGGCAAGCTTGTAGGGCACCGATTCCATCTGATCCGCAATGTCGACCAGGATCACATCCGCACCCTCCCGGGCTGACGTCAGGGCGTGCGCACGTCCTTGCCCTCTTGCCCCTCCGGTGATGAGCGCAACTTTGCCTTCGAGCATTCCCATGACGTGACCCCCCTGGATCGGACAAGTGCAGTGGTGAATCTCCACC
>Ga0116230_10006729_pt1 | contig 11337 bp, 7 predicted proteins | sample S1TSphfallax_3_FD_88678 | JGI IMG/M metagenome (GOLD analysis project Ga0116230, IMG submission 88678) | Host-associated microbial communities from peat moss isolated from Minnesota, USA - S1T2_Fd - Sphagnum fallax MG | ecosystem: Host-associated > Plants > Peat moss > Unclassified | place: USA...
CCAGAATAGTCGAAACATCAACAAAAGTCAACTATGGTTTTTTGCAAAGAGCCTATCTTTCATCTTCAACCCCCATCCATTAACCTGTGCACTAGCCACGCACCTGTGGCTCATGATGGGTGGTGCGGCTGTCGGCTTAGTCCTTCATTATCACCAATAATTTCAAAGCAATGTAAATTAGCTTTCAACTTAGCTTGAAGCTCGTCGTAAATTTTGTAATCGATATCAGATAGAGCTCTATTTCCCATCTGCTGATGAATTTCCGCTCGCATCTGGTAGCAGAGCCTATCGTGGGGATTAGCAGCCAGACCTGAGTTTATCGCATTTAGCGACTCCAGTATGTGACCATTTTTTAGATAAACACGGGCAAGCGCATGCCAGCCGCGCGCATCAAGCGGTTGTAGCTTGGTTGCGGAAAGAGCGGCGGCCACAGCTTCTTCTTCACGCTGCAAGCCGGATAGGGCAAAACTATGGAGAGCCAGAGAAAACGAAGAAGACGCAAATTTTGCTATTGAAGCAGATGTAGCATCGAGCATCTCCGGCCATTCGCCGCGACGCCAGTACACATAAGCCTCTCCATCGCGGGCGATGCTCAGTGGAGATAGTTTGACAATGGGGCTCTGACAAATTTCCAACGCGGCGTCATACTGCTCGGCGTCAGCAAGCACATAGGCCTGCAGCAATTGACCATTTGGAATACGCTCACTAAAAGCAATGGTGCGCGCCGCTGATTGCATTGCCAGCTCACCTTCGCTCAAAGACCAGTAAGCAAAGCCCTGCAGATTAACAAAATAAACGGCAAGTGGTTCGCGGTCGTTGACTTCGGCACACATTCCCAGAACGTCCACAAATTGATTGCGACAATAATGCAGCTGAGCGATAGAGAGAGCATCGCCCGAACCATGCTTCGCCTTACCAATCATGGTAGCAGTCGCTGCGTCGGCCTCAGCCAACTTGCCCAGCAGGAGCAACGATTCGACAATCAGTAATCGGATAGAGTCACTATCCTGACCATTTTTTTGAAGAAAGTAGCAATCTTCCAGACAACCAGAATAGTTTTGCTGCCCACACCTGGCGACCGCTCTGTTTTGGTAGGCCCTCAGCTCTTTGGGAGCGAGCTGTATGGCCTGATTTGCGTCGGCCTCAGCTTCGTCAAACTTTGACAGGCAGCATCGGACAGCGGCGCGATTGAGAAAATTGGCTGCAGCCGGCCTCCTTTCTTCCAAAATAATATCCATTCTGCGCTCGGCGTTTTCATAGTCTTTTTGCCGAAATGCAAGCATGCCCGCCACCGACTGCAGTAAAGGATTGCGTGGCGCAACTTTTAAACCAAAGTGACAAAGGCTCCATGCCGCGGCATCGCGTTGCGCAACCAGTGGCAACATGGCAGTGAAAGCAACCATTTCAGGCAACATCAAAAATAAAGACGCAGAAAAACACAAAAGAGCTGTTTGCTCGATGGTCACACCGGCAATACTGCAGCAGAAGCTGACCAGTATTATAAAAATAAACATTGTCACACAACGTTTATCAGAGCTAAGAGCATAGAGCTTTTCGATCAGTGATGCCCTCCTGAAAATAAAAAAGTGCTCGCCTAATATTTGAGCATGCCCAGCAGTCCCTCGCGCTAGATGCACTATCGCGGATATTACTAATCAAGTCGAACAATCAGGCACTCTATTGAAGCCATACCCACCTATTTTAGACTCTTATCTCCATAGAGGTCTTGAGCTTTAGTAAGGACAAAGAGCGAGAGTGAAATTATCAATTTCCTCACCAAGATCAAAAAAAGAGTTTACCTATTTAGAAAGCAGAAACCAACCATTACCTGTCAATAAGCCTTTCAGGGTAGCAAGAACTGCTTTCGCAACTGTTTTGCGCACAATTTTTATGTCACTCCGCTGGAAGCGGAAGATCAACTCCTGGAGTTTTTATGAGCACAACAAACACAGCCGTTGCGATAACAGGGGCCACGCCTCTGGAAACCGCACAAAACAAGCTTTACCAGATAGCCGGAGGCAGCATCACCAGTGGCAACGTTCAGGCCGCTCAGCTGACCACAGCTCAACGTATGGATTATTTTCGCTCAGTCGAGTTTCGCTCCTGGGTCGCCTCCGAAAAGGCCTCAGGTCGAGAAGTTTTCTGGCTCAAAGACGTGGACAAAACGCAGGGTGCTGGCGACGTCTTCACTTTTTTCTTCAAGTGGAGAGCCGACAACAACAAATTTAGCGTCGAACAACTGGACGTGATCTCGAAGTTTATGCGTGGCCTTTCGAAAGACGGGCAAGGCACTTTTGCGCCGCAATCGGTCATCGACGCCTGGCTTGCCAAAGAAGCAGGGGGAGAAGGCATCGGTATGCTCGACTTTTGGGCTGGCGCTTACTGGCCTTCGCAGATTGGTCTGAGCAAAGCGGAAAAACTCGCCCAGGTGCAAGCTTTTGCCCCGACCTACACCGCCAAGGTTTATCCCGGTGTGCGGGAGGAAAACTTGCTGCTCGAAGAAGTCGGTGTCAATGTCGTGATAGTATCCAACGGCGACCAGGAGCTGGCCATCGCCATTGCACCCTACCTCGGCGTTAAACCCGAAAACACCGTTGGCTCCAATCTGTTATACGACGGCAATGGTCTGGCCACGGGCGTCAATCACAGCTATGACGTGGGCGGCGCCGATTGGCACAGCAAGCCTCAACCCGGCAAGCCTCTCAGCTTCCACTACTGGCTGCATGCCAATCGAGCACGCTGGGGCTGGGACCGCATCGACGAGCGCAAATTTATCATCGCCGGCAGGGATGGTGATTCGGCGTCTACCGACGGCGGCATGATGATACTGATGCAGACCGCTGCAATTGGCAATTTCATGATCAACACCCCGGGTGAACCAAATCGCATCCAGCAGTTCTACGCCGTTGCCTCAAAGTACGGCTGGACTACTGGACAGTTTGTCACTCTGCATCAACTGCCTTCGCAATCGGGCTTCAAGCCTGAGTAAAAGAAGACTTTAAACTTCGTGGCCAGACTCTCTTCAGCGAGGGTCTGGCCAATTTTCTTCTAAAAAAAGACCACGCCTCTACTACTCTTTGTCATACCTCTCCTGTGACTGCGCCATCTTAGCGTTGCGGCGAAAAGCGCTCAGCCCCTGAAGCTCAGGTCTTTAGAAAGATGTCGCCATCCTCCCCATTAACCGTAAAATCACAACCTACCTTACCGGTGCCGGCCTCTTTCCTCGGCTCCTGGAAGTGAATGGTCACCGGTTTATTGCCGGCCGGATTGTAGAGCACTGTGCCATTGGCATACTCTCTAGTTGCACTCCCATCAGGCCTGACCACCAGTGGTCCCGTGACGGCGCCGACGTTGGTGTTATAAAACTCATACCAGCTATGCGAGTGAGCTATCTTTGAAGTCGGATTTGGATCACCAAAAACCGCGTAGCCGTCTGGTGCATGGGTCATAACCAGAGTCATAGTGGCACGCATTTTGTTCAATTCGTCATTGCGATCATGTCCCGGATCGATCCAGGTCTCCACGACATTTACATGAGGCTCTCTGGTGTGTTGCTCTGCATAATCCAGAGTTTGCGCGATCCGTGCCCAATCTTTAGGGCTGTTGCTGGTGGGGCATTCCATGTAAAAGCCATTGACCTGGCTGGTCATGTTTAGTGGCAATTCTGTCTCGTTAGAATTGACCAGGATCAGCTTATCAGGCCCGATTGCCCCTCTTATTTTAGTCAGCAATTGCTCTCGAGCAGCGTCATATTTTGGACCGTTGAGAAGGTTATCGTGGAAGCAATCAAGCATGACGCCATCGACAACACCAGTCTGGACGACAGCCTTAGCCTGGGCGGCAATCTGATCTTGAAACTGCGGATTGGTAAAATCCATCAGTTTAAAATCCTTGCCTTTTAAATCATAACCCTGCTCATACTGTCCGTTCTTGTCTCTCAGCCACCAGGGACTATTGGCTGGCAAAAAACCCTCCGGGCCCTCTCTGTATCGTAATTCTGATAGCAATTTGATATTTGCATTTTTATCCTTGAGCTCGCTTCTCATTTTCAAGCCAGCTTCAATACTTGACTCCGTAAAGCCTGTGGCAAGGCCTTTGTACTCGTTGTTGTAGATCAGTTTAAAAGCTCCAGGACCATCAAATACCAGGTCATGGCGCGCCATAGTATCAATATAGCTCTCGTTGATGTTGTCGCTGGGCGTCCAGGGCATAGCAACACGGAGATTTTTGGCATCGTGACCATCACCGGGCAATCCAGCAATTTTCTGACTGGCATCAAGCTGAAAGCCGGAAAGGATAGAATCTATTTCCTGGTTGGTTACAGCTGATGGCTTTTGCGCAAGACTGCGAATGGAGTCGAGGCTGGCTTGTGACAATGTGCTTTGACTATTTATCGCGCTGTCGCTGGGGCTGGTGTGATCGTCTCCATCTGGCGAATATTTCGCAGGGTGGACATCAGGCAAAGCTTCTGGTACGACAGTCTTCATCTCAGGCCTACGAGCACAATGTCACCTGGTAAAAAGCAGGATGGTTGCTAAATCAACTTCTGAACCAATAAGTGAATTGTAGATATCATAGAGAACAAAAGAGTGACAGGATTTTTCGTAAAAAGACGTGGCTTGATTAGTTTGCCTTGATGTCACCGTAAATGCCGTCTCTCCTGGCCGCCGGTAATTTTTGCAAATCGGCGTCGAGCTCTTTTTTCTCATCCTGGTTTAGAACTCCGGCGTGAGACCTTTTTGCGTGCACGGCGATATTAAGCATACGGTTGTCGTAATCGGCGTCATTGATCAAGCCCAAGTCATGTTCACGGGTCATGAGTTTCAACTGTGCAGCGTAAGAAGGCTCCTGGTGGATAAGCGCATCTAGTTCTTTTTCAGCCTGTATATCCTGAACAGTTTTGCCTTTGCGCTTTTCATGCTTCTGCACTTCGTCTTGAATACGCATAATTTCAACATCGAGCTGCGCTGGTTTGAGCTCATGGGCAATAGCACGGTGACGAGCGAGATCAGCTTCTCTAGCAGGGTCATAAACCAGTTGCTTGTGCTCTCTATCCACGTCAGCGGCCAAAACTTTTTCAGCGGCCGGTCCGTGGTTCATGGCAATAAATAAGTCGTGCAGATCGATGGCGTTTTTTTGATCGTGATCCGAGCCTTTGTCCCATTGATTGTCGATAGATACTTTCTTAGTCTGTGGGTCATAATCTGTCACCGTGACAAAATGGCCAAATCCTGAGCCGCCGGAAACATTGCTGCCGGAATCAGAGAAAAATGGCTCATTGGCAGCGTCTACCCAGATCACAGCCGGCAATTTCCCCTGCTGCTTCAAATTGGAGAGATTTGCACCAAGCTCATTTTCTTTTTGTTTCGCTGTCAGCTTGGGATCATCATTTAGCTCTACAACTACGTCAGTTTCATTCTTACCAGTGATGGCATTACTTACAGTTGTGGCATCCAAATTGTTAAAATCAGGCTTGCGCAAAGGCTGATTATGCTCGTCCATTTTTTCAGTTTTATTTTGACCATCATATGACCAGACACGCTCACCAACATCGCCGTTGTTTGCGTCCTTTTCCGGAACACTGATCTGCTCATAACGTATATCTTCGTTTGTGCTTTCTCTGGCTTTGGCATATTTTAAATTGACGGCCGTGACCTGAAAGATTTCACTGGCGTGTGACCGTTCGCCATCTTTGAAGAGCGCATCTTCACCCTCTTTGGCGGGCAATTTTTGGTCATCTTTTTGGCGCTCTTTGATTATGTGATGGGCAGTCGGATCTACTACTACAGCCGGCACACCGACTCCCTGATATTTACCGGTAAGAGCAACATCGGTGACTAGCTTGGCAGCGGCAGAAGGTGTGCGTGTATAAGTGCGGCTTTCAACCGCTGCCGGACCGCAAGTATTGTATTTACCCTGACCGATTGAGGTTGGATCCGCGGCATTGTGAGCGATTTCCTGCACAAGTTGTGCCCTATCTCTGGGGGAGAGGGGTGCATTTCCTTTAGCAGAGGCCAAACGCTCCATTTGAGCATAAGTATTGACGATTTCATCATCGGAGAGTCCCCGCGCACGACCGTTTTGTTCAAAGGTTCGCATGTCTTTCTCAAACTGGACTTTATCGACGCCGGGGGTTTTGTCAGCCCAGGCCATCAAATTCTTATGCTCAGTTTCAATTTTGGAACTGTTAAAAATGCTCTCCGTATTGAAAAACAAGAGATTTACATCCTGTTCAGCAGTACGGTTTGGCTTATTGTCGCCGGCACTTAATTGAAGCAGCTGCTTAAGGCCGTCGACTGCGTCATACTGACTGGCGTCAAAACCAGCGATCTTATTAGTCGACGCATCCGTAAGAGAGGAAGATTGTTCAAATGAAGTCAATAGTAAGGCGTTGGAACAACGCAGGTTAGAGTGAATGTTATGTTAGCTTCGCCAACAGCATATGATGTTTTGAAGTTGTTAAAGGCAATGCTGGCAGGGTAATCAACCTTTAAGACTGTTGGGAGGTGCGCAACTTTGCACCACCACTATCCTTTTTGTAGCGGAAAGAGCAGCAATATAATCGCTCTCAGTATCTATATCAATCGCCCCCATGGCAAAGTCGACTGCAAAAGCCCGATCCTGATGAGCCATAACGACGCTGCGCGCGCCACTGTCTCCCTCAAGCTTGATCAAATCGGCAAAAAATTCCCTGGCAAAAAGCGCGGGAGGACCGGGGATTTTTTGATCAGTCCCACGGTCGCAAAAAGATGAAACAACGATTGGAGCCTTTGCAGGGTCAAAAGTGTCCGAAATTTTGCCCAGGACACTACCTGTCACAAAAGGTTGGTCACCCATCATTAAAAGGACGGCAGAGGCCTCAGGGATGGTCTTATCTATCTCTTTTATGGCCAAAATAATCGAGCCGGCCAGACCTCTTTGCCAGTCGCTGTTTTGCAGCAGAGTACAACCATTAAAGTCCAGAGTCGCTTTTATTTCATCGCTACTGGCGCCAAGCACCACATAGATTTTTACGGTGCCAGCCGACTGGCCAGCCTGATCAGCAGCAAAACTTTTAGCGGCATCGACGGCTTTTTGCAATAAAGGCACACCATCTATCGGCAGAAGCTGTTTCGGCTTGCCCATCCGGCTGGAGCCACCAGCAGCCAATATCACTACTGCAATTGGTTGCTCTTCAGTCATGATCAAGACGACAGGAAGCATTTAAAACATGCTTGCTTACTGCGACAGAGCGGTCGTCATCCGCTGACTTATCCGGAAGAGAAGTAACACTCCCATCCAAAACCAATGATGCCACCTTCATAACGGTTGGTTCGTGAATAGGCCCTTGCTTACTGCGCAAAAGTCCACCGCTATGTCCGGATAGTACAGCGCGTATTTCAGCCAGGATAGAAAGAGCAATCTCCTCCGGCCGCTCAGCGCCAATATCAAGTCCCACAGGGCTGTAGAAACATTGCAAATCGCTTTCACTCAGCGACAAACCGGACAAAGCTAGCTCAGCCAGCAATTTTTCGGCGCGCCGCCGTGGGCCAACCACGCCGATATAATTAAGGTCAAGTTTTTGCGAAAATAGACTGTGCAAAATTTTGCCGTCGCGTTCATAATCGTGTGTCATGACTACAGCGGCAGAAATGTATGCGCTGGCGATCAGAGCAGGTAATTTGCTCAAGTCATGGTCTTTTACTATGCTGACGCGCCATCCGAGCACATCGGCCATCTCGGCCAATGGCGCCACATCCTGGCCGCTGCCAAAAAGCAAAAGTGAAGTGATGGGCTGGACCAACTCAATCAAAGCCGATATTTTGAAGCCATCTATTTCTTGTTGCAATACAAAAGACCTGGCACTGCGTTTATTACGTAAAAGCTGCTGTGATTCGCTCCTCAACGATGCACGGACGCCCCGGGGCAAGGAAGCCAATTCATAAGTTTGAGAGCCTGTTTCCAACATTACAAGGCCAGCGGCGCAAGTGGCCGGTATCTCGCCGGCAATCATATCGACCGCTTCTGCTGTGCCTGCTTTTGAAGACTGCATGTCAAATACTGTCACTGCAGCAATGCGGTTATGCTCAGACAAAAGCTGAGGCAAAAGTTTGCGCAATTGATAAAAATCAGCTCCCCTCTTCGATTGACCGAGGGGTTCGACCAATACTTCTACGATACCATCGCAACCGAGCTTGAGACCAAATACAAGCTCGTCGGAGCTGTTTCCATCGTAGGTCAGAAGCAAAGGTTTGTCGTCTTTTTGCATGCCGTCGCAATGAGCGATAATGTCGCGCTCCAAACAACCTGCACTGACAGCACCCTGTACTTTGAAGGATTTACGGATAAGCATGCGGGCGCCAGGACGCCGATAGGCCGAGCCCCTTGTATTTACCACGGTAGCTACAGCAAGTGCAGGATCGGGGGTAGATTCTTCATCCAACCAATCCAGCAATCTCACCAGGTCATCCATACACTCAGCCTCAATTTAGCTAAAATCCAGTCTAGCAAAGTTATGCAAAAACTTTGTCCGGAGTTATAGGAAGATGACGCACACGCTTGCCGGTGGCATTGTAGACAGCATTGGCCACAGCGGCGGCTACGCCGGTGATACCGATTTCGCCTATGCCTTTGGCCCCGATCGCATTTATGATCGTATCTTCCTCAGGAATAAAATGCGCTTCAATATGAGGTATGTCGGCATTGCAAGGTACGTGATAGTCGCCCAGGCTGGCGTTAACGATACGCCCGGAACGCTTGTCGGCAATGGTCGCTTCTTCAAGAGCCATACCAATACCCATTGTGATGCCGCCGTGGACCTGCGATTTGCAAGTCTTTTCGTTGATAATACGGCCATTGGCAAAAACGCCGACAGCTCGGGTCACTCGAACGATACCCAGATCCGGATCGACTTTGACTTCTACAAAATGGGCTCCAAAAGAATGCATTGAAACTTTTTTGGCCTGGTCATTAAAAGCAGTGTCAAACTTGACCTCTAAAGAGGGCAATTTCAATACTTTCATCGCGTCGACATAGGACAACTTGTCTGGTTTAGACCGTGTCACGAAGCAGCCTTCAGCCATCTCGATGTCCCCCTGGGGCACACCATTAAAGGGAGAATCGACCGACTGACTGAGCTTTTTAGCGAGTGTATTGCGCATCTCCAGCGCCGCACCATCAACAGCACTACCGACAGTGCTGACAGTGGCGGATCCACCGGAGACAGGAGCCATGGGAAAATCCGTGTCTCCCAACTCAAAATCCACCTGTTCAACCGGTACGCCCAGCCTGGCAGCGCCGATCTGAGCCATGACAGTGCGAGTGCCGGTGCCCATCTCATGAGTACTGCTTTTGAATACAAATTTGCCGTCATCAGTAAGCACACCGCTGCAATTGGCGTTAAAGTGCATCACGGGATAAGTGGCCGTAGCCATGCCCATGCCGGTTAGCCAGTGTCCATCATGGCTTGCCACTTTAGGGCCACTTCCGGCTTTTTTATTGCGCTTACTCCAGCCAATTTTTTCTGCGCCCAATTTATAGCACCGGTCAAGACTTTTGCTGGAAAAAGGAAATCCACTCTGAGGGTCTTTTTCGGCATAGTTTTTCATACGCAAATCGATAGGATCCATATCGAGAGCATAAGCCAACTCATCCATCGCAGATTCAAGAGCAAACAAGCCCGGGGTCTCGCCCGGAGCACGCATGAAAGTAGGCAGCTGTTTGTTGAGTTTGACCAGGTCTTGCGAAACAGAAAGATTGGGAGAGTTATAAAGAATGCTTGTAGCAACAGTAAATGTTTCTATAAATTCACCGTTCATGGATGTATGCGATGTGCCGTTATGCAAAATCGATTTGATCGTGCCATCACGCTCGGCGCCAATGGCCACCCTTTGCTCTGTCTCAGCCCGATGGCCTACATTGGTAAACATTTGCGGGCGGCTGAGCACTAGCTTGACCGGACGATTAACGGCTTTAGCAGCCATTGTGGCAATCAAAACATGAGGCCACATCGCGCCCTTGCAACCAAATGCGCCACCGATAAATTTGCAAACAACACGCACATTGGACTCAGGCACACCAAATACTTGAGCCAGCGTTGCTCTAGTATTGTAGAGGCCCTGGGTGGCATCGTACACGGTCAATTTATCGCCGTCCCAGACAGCTGTGGTAGCGTGCGGCTCCATCGGATTGTGATTTTGCGTCGGTGTGCGGTAAACATTGTCGACTTTGACGGGTGCCGCTGCCAGAGCCGGCTCAGCTGTGCCGCGGCTCTTAGAGACAGGGCCATGAAACCATTGCTTAGCAGGATAATGCTCAGCTTTTTTATCGTAAAAATCGACAATCGGATCTTCTTCGATATATGTGATCTTTATGAGCGAAGCGGCATGTTTAGCGCATTCTAGCGATTCGGCCACAACTACGGCCACAAATTGCCCGGCATGGGCAATGTTAGCATCCATCATCGGCAGACGCATATCGGCCAGAGCGCCGCCTTCGCCAAAACGTTTGGAGGGTTGGAGAGGAGGACGATTTTTGTGGGTGATTACAGCCAGTACACCAGGGGCTTTTTCCGCGTCTGCACTGTTTATACTTCTGATCTTGCCGTTGGCAATCTCGGAGCCGAGAGCCACCGCATAACTGATTTTTGCCACGGGAAACTCAGCTGAGTAGCGCGCCCTTCCCATGACTTTGAGTGGACCATCGACACGATCCAGACCTTTACCGATCAAGTTGGCAAAATTGCCTCTGGCCGGGGTATCGACAGTATTCATGAAACACCTCCAGCGGCCACTTTGAGCGCTCTTACGATGGTGCGCTTACCAAGTTCGATTTTAAATTTGTTGTGCTCATAACCACGGGCTGGTTTCATCACCGCTTCGGCAACCGCTTTAAAAGTGCGCTCATCGGCAGCTTTACCAACCAGCATTTTTTCAGCGTCCACTGGACGCCAGGGCTTCGGTGCTACGCCGCCAAGAGCCAATCTAGCCGACTTGATTTTTCCGCCTTCGATTTCTAAACAAGCAGCAGCAGATACGAGAGCAAAAGCGTAAGACGCCCTGTCGCGCACTTTGAGATAGCACCAGTTTTTGCTGAAACCAGCATGGGGCAACTGCACACCGACTATGAGCTCATGCGGTAGAAGCACTGTTTCAATGTCTGGGGTATTGCCAGGCAGTTTGTGAAAGTCCACCAGTTTTACCTGTCGATCCCCATTGGGCCCGGAAAGAAGCACCGTGGCGTCAAGAGCAGCCAGCGCCACGCACATATCGGAGGGATGGGCAGTGATGCATTTATTGCTTGCGCCTAATATGGAGTGCATGCGATTGTAGCCTTCGATGGCTGGACATCCGCTACCGG
>Ga0116230_10006731_pt1 | contig 11337 bp, 8 predicted proteins | sample S1TSphfallax_3_FD_88678 | JGI IMG/M metagenome (GOLD analysis project Ga0116230, IMG submission 88678) | Host-associated microbial communities from peat moss isolated from Minnesota, USA - S1T2_Fd - Sphagnum fallax MG | ecosystem: Host-associated > Plants > Peat moss > Unclassified | place: USA...
TAATTGTAAATGACATTTGGTAAGACTAATAAGGATTTCAATGAAAGCAAAAATATATATGTTTCAATTTGAAATCCAATTATCCCTAAGATTTGTGTAACACACAAATGCCAACTATTACAAAACATGCTTTCATTTTTTCCCACAATCGCAGTGGAAACTTGATGTTTTTAACATCCACTTGATAACCCATACAAATCAAAAACTTTATATTGATCGATTATGTTGTTGGCTCACTTGTGTTTAGTATCATTTCAAAGATATTCAAATTGTTATCCTCTTCGACCCTTTGATTAACAACACCCCTTTTAGATTTAACCAAAGGATGTAAATGATAATGACATTTTAAAAGCATAAGAAACAATTTTTTTTGTATCATATTCTTCAACAATTACCTTATGTTGCTCACAACCAATAAGTGAGGACACAAGATGAACAGTTTTAAACCTAGGGTTCAACATTAAAAAAAACATATTCTAGGATTTATTTTTTTTCATATTTTTTTAAGAAGGAAAGAAAATAATTCAAAACCTAAACAACTTCCTTTTTCATGTTGGAGGCCAAATATGATAACTCATAAACAACATTCCATTTTCTTCCATTAAGTAGTCAAAGGTTGCAAAATCAATTTCATCCTTAAAATTTAAACTTGTGAATATGGTAGAATTTAGTGCATCACTTAACAACCAATGACTCGTACATTGATTCAAAATACAAGCAAATAGAACATGGCCAAGAAAATCAACAATAATCTAACAAATGTGCCATGTCAAATGAGATTGTACTCTTGCACTCATTCTCACAAAATTATGTTTATTATAACATAATATAATTGCTTCTTTGAACTACAAAGCCTCCTTTAAAAAGATAACTTTATTAACAAATATGTAAAAGTAAAACAAAATGTTAGACTATGCCACAATAGGAATTGAAAAAAATGTAAACACGAAAAATCTAGAGAAAAAAAAAATGCCTTGTTTTCATTAGATTATTCAATTTCCTTAGGGAAAGATACGATTTGACACATGCCTTCTTCCATTCTTGCTTACCTCTTCTTAATTTTTTTGGTCAAGTTATGCATTTTTGCAAATCTCCTTGGGTAGTTTTGATTGAGGCATATTATAAATCTTTACAAACTTTTTCATCCATTGTTACATATTGGCATGCTTTAAAATTGTATGATTAAAACAAGTGCTTTGAAAACTTACTTCCAAACCCAACACATCACAACTTACAATTGTTTTAAGGTTGTAGTCATAGTGTTTATATTAGGTCCCTCATCCTTGACATAAGCAATAATTTTTCTCCTCTATGCATAACTATCCAACAATTATGTCAAGTTTTTGGCCAATGTTTGTCCACTAATATCATTTGCCTCAAAAAAGCCAAGTGTATTATGTTTTGGCTACCAATCAACTCCTAAAAGTTGATCAGCAATGCAAAAATATCATGTCCACGTTTTGACATCCACAACTCAAAGCTTGTAATTGGAAAACGGCATTCCACTAAAGTTGGTAAAACATACAATTGTTTTGTTTTTTCCACGAATCCAAATAGTAATGCATGAAAATTTTGTTTTATAAATGGAAATACAATTCTTGGACACAAATGCATATTAAATCTTTTCAACCAACTACTTTCCACAAACTATAAAAGAAAATGGTTTTTGAAAATTAAAAACCCAAGTCTTCCAAATTTTGTTTTTATTTCAGATCATCTTTTTTGAAAGGTTCTTTTGTAACAAAAAAATGGGATATGGAACTAGAAAACATATTTGGTCTCTTTTTGGAAGGTTGTCTTTCATCTTCCTTCAAAGGATTATTTGCTTCTTCTTCAATTTTAAAAAAAAATCTTACAATGATCTAAATTTACATGTTTTTTCAATCCAACTACACCATTAGTTGTGTTATATATGATTAATCGTTTCTTAGCTTCAATTTTTGGATTTGAATTCAAAACTACACCGTTGTGATAAAGGATACAATTCTTGACTTAAGGAGTTGTTACATCAACTTCTTTATTATCATTAACATAGTAAAATGCCCAACATAAAACAATTATGCAATTTGGTTTCAAAAATAATCTTTGTGCATGTAATTTCTTTGAATTTTCTTTCATTTTTTCTTCATTAGTTTTCATATTTATATTTTTTGTTTGAGCTAATGTAGGTAAGTTCCTAGGTTTTAGGGGGAACAACCAATTTTGGCTCCTCAAAATTTCAAAATATCGATTTCAATTAGGTTTCGTTTTTTTATATATAAAAAGGAATCAAAGTTTTGTTTTGGTTCCAATTAATTATTTTGGGGTGGTTCCAACCCCAATTTTTAAACCGAGTTACAATTTTCACCAATTCTAGGTACTAGTTCCATAATTGTCAATTATAGTTAACCCTTCATTCTAATCCCAATATGCAAAACAAGTCAAAATTTTGCAAATTTGAAATTGAATCAGTTTCAAGTCCCGATTCCAATATGAAACAACAATAAAAATTTTATTCCAAAAACATTGCTTTCACAAATGTTGGAAAATATCAAATCTATTTCATACCTAGCCTATTTTTAAATTCTAATGTAACCTATTTCTAAACTAACCTATTTTTAACATCTAATCTATTCCCAATATTTAAAAAATATCACCACCATTTTTATTTTTTTGGTTATTTGGTTTCATATTTAGATTTCAACCAATGGTTACACCACCTTCAAAAATGGCCTTCTTCCCTTTAATTTTATTGTAACAAACATAATTATGCATTTTTTCCCTTCACACTATGAAAAAAAAAAAAAATTCACAACTAGCCTTGCAACTCAATTTTTGAATTGCATTAGACATTTGGAACTCATTATATTTATATGCCATGAATGTTAACAAATAAGTTGCATGAATTATAAAATTACAACTCATTATATGTACAATGTAACTCATTGCAACTATGTCAATATAACCCATTTTCAACTACTATGCAATTCCATTATAACTGCACCCAATGATGTCATGCTAACATCATTAATTGTCATCCATCCATTAAAATTTAACAAATCGCATTATGAAAAAATTTGGATATTATTTTTTATTTTTTTTGAAATATTGATCTTCATTATCCATTATGATTGTTAATGATGGCCCAAGATTGTGACATGTGGCATAATAAAACATTGCCACATGGCATATTAATTGGATTTTGGAATTTTGTTTTAAATATTTACTTTAATAGTTAATTAGGTCATACATAACCATAGGTAGGTAAGTTGGTAGGTCTTAAGACCTATGTACTTATTTACAACCAGCCTAAATAAGTAATTAGAAAATTAAGACCTACAAACTTACTTAGGTAGATAAATAATTAGGTAACAAAACACAAGACTAAATGAACTAAAGACTAACTATGAAAGTTTAATTTTTTATTTATGTTTTGCTTTTCGGGTTAAACTTTTTTGTGCTCATCCCAAAATGGCACATGTATTTTAATGTGATAACATAAAAGAACACGTCTTCTTTATATAGTTTGTAACATTGAATTAAAAGATAAAACATACAAGTTAAAAAATTTAGTTGTTGTTAATTAATTGCAAATTGAATTACGACTATTAAAAACTTCCCATATGTTTTGTGTTTTTTCATTAATAAGTTATACAATTAAATTAATGATTATAAGATAATTAAATATGTGAATTAATATTTAATTATTTGAAATAGTGATTTGAATTATTTATTTGAGTTAATATTTTTCCAGATAATTAATTATCAAAATATCTTTTTTGATTTTATGATAAATATTATCTAAAACATAATTTTTTAAATTAAATATATGACAATTAATTATTTGGATTAATTAACCAATGAATTAATGAATGAATTAACCAATGAACTAATTATCTAAAACAATTAGTCTAATTCATATAATTAGTCATTTATTATTAGTTATTTTAAATGGTCAATGAATTGATTATAGGAATCAAATTAATTTATAATTCTTAATAATTAATTGTTATTTTCATTAATTAGTTCATAATAATTAAATAAATTACATAATAAGTAATAAGTAACAAATTACTGAAAAATAATCATTACTAAATATTAAATATGAGTTTGGGTATAAAAAATTAAGGTACAAATAGGCATATCCATATGTACATCAAGTTGAATTTTTTAATATAATATACACATTTTTTCATTTGTCATCTAAATTAATTATATGTATCCAAATGATTAAATGGTTAATGAATTTGAATAATTACTGATTTGGTAATTATTGATGAATCAATAATTATTTTAAATAATCAATCTAATTCATTATAAAGTATCCCCAACTTGGATAAATGTTTATCTAATTATTATTTAATAAGTAATTAATTTTAAGTTAATGTAAAATTAATTATATGAATTACACTTATTTATTCATATTAATAGTTAATTATTTAATATAATCAATAAGCTCATAATAAGTAAGTGTATTTAACATAATTAATATTTAATAGTCAAATTATTGAAACAATAATTATTTACAAAACATTACATATGAATATGTATCTTTATTAAATTATAAGTAGTTGCACTATGGTCATAACATAGTTGAACAATAGTACTTTAATAGTGGTGCACTAATGGCCTTACTACTTATATTAATGGGAATCACAATTGAAAACTAATTACAAATGTATTTCATAATGGGTGGTGGAAATATGAACATGTGACATGATTGCATGTATGTACATAGTTGTTGCTTTAGTGGCACATTTACAATATTTTTAAAGTAAATGCCACATGCAACTACACTGGAATTCTTTAAAAAATCAAACATAATTGACTAAATTATATGTACAATGTGTACAAATTACTATATAAAAACCCTATTTTCAACTCACTTACAACTATGATACAACTAATTAATTTTTTGACGTAGAAATTTATTCATTTAATACCTCATATTTCTAGGGGGATAATTGCACAATAGTTATATATGAGTTTTTTTGAGCTTTAGTTACAAAATAATGTGGTTTTGACAAACATAATTTCTCATATTGTCACCCAAAACTCCTCAAAACAGCCCCAAATGTGCCCCAATAATATTTTGAGTCAAATCTCCCATATCCATCCCAATCTTACCCCCAAAACAACCACCAACTAATTCCTATTTCCAACCTCCAAAAAAACCCAAACAATCTCCCAATTCCACCCAATTCCACCCAATGCCACCCCTGATGCAACTCCAACACATGCTTAAGTCAAAATTAAAGGGGTAGACAATTACCCTACATCCAAAAGGTGTAACAAACGAGTAACCCTAAACAGTAAACCTAGCAAATAATTTGGTTACATCATCTCCAAAGGTTAAACACTCCTCACTCCATGGCCATTTTAATATTGTTCCACGGTCTGAAAGAAGAAAGCAAAGGAAATTGAACTCAAAAAAAAGTTATCCAATGAAAAAGAAGAATTTTGACATATTTCCAAAAGCCAAATTTTTTTACCTATAATCTATTGAAATTTTCTCTAATGTCCAAAAGCCCAACTTGATCAATAAAACCCTCATTTTGTTCCATAAAGGCTTCCTTCATGTCCATGAATTGTTCCATGGATGCCAAGCCTTCAACACAAGCATCATTTGGCCAATTCTTGTAGATGCTTATAAACATTTCAAGATTTTTTATGCCCAATCGAGAGCGTTGAAGGTTGGTGTATATACCTACCACATTGAAAATTCTCTTTGCTTCAATCTGTGAATCAACAATCCCTAGAATTTCTTGGGCCACAAACTCAACATACAAAAATTGTACCTCATGCACTTTCCACCATTTTAATGAATTTTTGGCCTCCTCATCAATAACTTTCTTGAACTTGAAATGATTCAACAAATTTTTCACCAATGATGATGTCATTTCCTCATTAATTTCCATGAGATCATAGAGACTTTTGGGATCAACATCACAAGATGTAAAGCTAAAAGCTCCAACACCTACATAACTTGGGTTTAAAAAGTTATATGTAGAAATAAGAAGTGGAAGCAAAACTTGATGGTCATACTCATTAACAATTTGCAATGTTTTCTCCTTGCAAACAAATTGAATGACTAGCTCGAAACCCTTTTAGTGAATGTGTAACATCATGCAGAATGTGTTATGGGCTTTGGTTTTTTAAAATAGCATAATTTAAAACAAAAATGGGTTTAAGACTTGTACCACTTATTTCTACATGTTTTGTTAAAACACTTGGAGTTCCCCATTAAAATCTTAGGTTTCATTAAAATCAAATCCCGAACCATTAACTCAAAATTGACATACAAGTGATATGGCAATTATTAAGGCATCTGAAAGCAACCAATATCACATTTATGGTTTAACACACATTATTGAACCATAAGGCCCAAAGTATCAATAACAACTTGGGCTATTGCCCAAACTTGGGGATTAAGCACACGACCTTGTAAATTTAATGACTATTGATTTCCATAACAAATAACAATCACATGTTTAAACTCAAGAGTTTCTTGGAATATGACAACTTTTTAAGCAAAATTAGCCTTCATAAGAGTTTTTAGTTTCCATGGAAGCACCCTTGCCAACTCACATGTTTTGCGCCACTTTTGACATCCCTTGCCACTTTTCTTGGTCCAATTATTGGTTTTTGGCAATATAAATTATGCTTCTTTAATTGAAATAGAAAGCAGGCTAACAAATACCTTGAAATCATCTAATGCATATTAACAACACTTAGACATTGCATGACCCTAACAAGAACCTACAAAAGGTGTTAATAATCCCAAAACCTCATAAGACACAACATATGTTAATGCAAAGGTCACGGTGGCAAGATTATTCCTAAATCATCTTTGACATATGCAAAAACATGAGTATTCAACTTGTGTTTTGCAAGCACATTGTTCACTTGTATTACCATGGCATTTCCAAATGTGTTTGCAATTTTTAAAAATCCAAAAGTTACATGACAAGGCTCCCACTTGTCATTCAAGATATGTACAATAAGAACAAATGTATAAATACCTCCCCTTGATATCTAAAGATCAAAAGATATAGTGCATGTATTACATGATTAAAGGGCTAGAGAAACAAATCTTTCTTTTGTCTACTTAATAAGCATAAATAAATGTTATTTATAAACTTTTGCCTTGATGGATAATTCAATTGGGGATTTTGCCTTTAAATTAATCTCTTAAAAAAAGGAGCTTCAACAAATGACAAAGGCATAAGTTCCTTTGTAATGAACAACACAAGATCTTTTTCAAATAATCTTTTATGAAAATCAATATTTTTTTTATAAAGAACATAACTACCCAACTAACTAGAAATAATGTTAGGAACTAGGCTATACTTCTTTTTTGTTGGATTTCTTTCAAACCCATCTTATGTTGTTTAGTCCATTCACTCCAAAGCTCTTGATGATTTCCCTCTAAATGTTTTCGCAATGCAAAAATCCCATTTGTAGTTCTATAGTTGATCAAACCTTTTTTTGATTTTTCATTTGGAGTAAGTGGATAACACAACACATTTCAAATTCTCAGCTTGTGAAGTTGAATTTAAATTTGAATTTACCTTTGGTGAAAAAAAAATCAGTGACACATAAAATGTGTAAAATGTGATAGTTTGACTTTTAGGTTTCTAAAAATCTCAATTTTTTGCCAACAAAGCCCATAATTATGAATGATTTGTGCTTGCAAAATTATCAACATGTGATGTTGATGTTGAAAGCAAATTAGAAGCAAAAGCATGTAAGATTCCACTTCTAATGGAACATCAATGATTTCCCCATCATGATCCATGGTCTTGCCACATGAACAATAGTAGAAACAAAAAGAACATGACCACAAACACTAACAAAACCTAAGAGAACAACAACAGAGCCCAAGAGAACACAACCATGAACACCAACAGAGCCTAAGAAAACATGACCACCAACACCAACAAAGCCCATGAAAACAATGACCATGCACACGAATAGAGCCCAAGGATAACACAACCATGAGTATCACCAAAGACGAACAAAAGACATATTATGAGGAATGAAAACTACCATTTGTGCAATGCAAGACCGACCATCACCATTGCCATTGCCACAAGTATACAAACTACACAAGGAAAAAAAATGTCAATTCAAGTTCTACCAACACCAACAAAGCCAAGGGGAACAATGACTAGGAACACCAACAAATCCCAGGAAATCATGACCACAAACACCAATAGAGCCCAAGAGAACACAACCATGAATAATGGCAGGGACAAGGCTAAATCTACAACTGACCTTTGAAGTTTTTTTCTTTGAACTTCCTTCCAAGGTTTTCTTAAACTCCCAAGCTTCAATGTTTGACCTTTCATGAAAACACAACACAAAAAAAAACCCTTTTCAAATTTCTTTTCTCGTTTCCCAAGTTTTGTTGCATGATTTCTTTTGAACACAACATAAATATTTTGTGAGCTTCAACCTTTAAAATCATTTTAAGCTTAACCTTCTTGGGCTCAACACATAAATTATATTCAGCTTTTGTTCCTTAAACTTGAACACTTGAAAAAAAAACCTTGCTTGAGCTTGTTCGCTAAGGAAAAATGAATAATGAACAAAAAGGAAGTGATTTGCAAAACAAGCAGAAGGGCAACCATATTGGTCAAAAATCAAAACTAGTGGATGCCCAAACCAACCTTAAATAGAAAATTGAAATCAAATTTTTGAAAAAAATCCAATCCGGTTCCAATTTTCTTCCCCACTTGGAATTGACTCTTGGGTTGGGTTCTGGTTTTACATATAGGTTGAACCAACCCCTTCAATTCCTTTTTGGTTCCATACTTGACCCTATTCCTTGTCAATTTCGATTTTGTTAGTTCTAAAACTTGGGCCTGATTCCAATTTGGAACCAAAACCGAAACTACCAATTTCGACTGCCCTAAGCGGGTACCCATCCAACATTGGTTTGAAACATTTGCATTTTTTCAGGTTCTTGCAAAGGTTCATTTTCGATCATTATTTCATTCATAAATATATCACATGCATTTTCATTTTCAAAAGATTGTTCCATGTTTAATTTGAAATTAAAAAATATTATCCAACAAATAACAAAAAAAACCAAACAATTTTATAATCTATCAAGAACCAACATTTATAAACAATTATAAGACGAGATTTACTTTTTAAGCATTTATAAAACAAGGTAGATATATTTTTAAAACTTTTACAAAACAAAAGGTAATGGGGTTTTGTAATGAAATGTATAAGAATATGCAAGTTAGGAAAATCTTGCAAAGTAAACAACAAAATAAAAAAAAACTTAAAACATAAGACATTAATAAAATAATAAATAATCAGAATAGAATGAAAAAAAAAGAAAAAAGAAAATTCACCTTTAATGCTTGAGATTTTGGTCTTCTAAGATTAGAGCTCCAACTTGTATAGGGCATGAAAGGGGGTGGTACCGTACTAAATAGGAAAACAAAAATACACTAACATGAAAAAAAAATAACAACACCAATTCGAGAAGAACAACAATAAGAACTAAGCCAATGGATACTTGAGGCCATGAGAAGAGCTACAACATGAATGCAAAAAGAACGACAACACAAATGTGAGAAGAACAACAACACCAACATGCGAAAGGCAAAACTAATATGATAGGGGCAAGCACTAGCACAAAAAGAATTAAAAACTAGCGTGAGAAAATCCCCCACATCAATGCGAAACAAACAACAAAAAAACACAATGAAGGCAACATGACCTACATGAAAAGAGTAGCAATGCAAATGCAAGAAGGGCAACACCAATGCAAGAGGGAAACATCAACAATGTGAGAAGGAAATAGCACCAACGCAAGAAAAACAACCAAGATATATATATTTTTAAAACAACCAATGTAAGAAGAACACAATTTAAAAAAAACAACTTTATGAAAAAAACGAAGCTCAAGTTTCATTTTATAATTTTTTCATTATCCTTAATCCTAAATAGCACCTCAACCTCCCTAGGCAATGGCTTCTATTTAGGAATCCTAAACTAAAATATTTTGAGAACCAAATGGAGGTTCTATGAAAGAAACTTGTTCGATTCTTCAAAAAAAACCTTTTTTAAAGAACCAATTTTCATAATCGATTTTCATTCACGTGGAAATCAAAGGTTACTGATCAATCTGGTTTTCCCTGCGAGAATCGAGTTCAAGCTGAAAACTTGGTGACAATTCAAAAAGCACCCCACGCTAGTTTAGTCCATTATCAAGTAAAGAAATATAGAAAATATGTTTTTTCTATTTCTTCTTTTTTCAACACCATATTCATGAACAAAATTTGAAAACTTTTTTCATTGATTTGCATTTTTTTTTCTTAAATTCAATTTAGTTGAATTCAAATTTCATTCAATATAATTCAATTCAAATATTTTATTTTATTTTATTCAATTCAAATCAAATTGGTAATGCACAATTGTGGGGAGCCAAAGTGAAGAGAACTACTCAAAACAATCAACATCTCCCATTCTAACATGACGACTGATAACAAAGGTTTTGTTTTTTCCTAGAACGCTCAAGCCTATTCCCCAAACCTTGTATACATAGTTGTGTGTATTTTTTACACTAATATAATAGCCTTTGTACAGTTCAAAATAAAACAGAATTTGTCCAACTCTTTGTGTTTCTTAAGTTAAATCCATTATCTATACCTATAGAGAAAGAGAATGAAAAATTGAAGAGAAGAAATCAAACTACTAGAATATTTTTGTCTCTTTTTAGCTTGGATACACATTGAAGCTTTATCATCATTTCAACCTGCCCCAAATCAATGGACGGTTAAATGGAACAAAAATTCCCGATATTACTCAGTAAGAACAGTTCCACCCATACTCAGCATTTGACCCTACAACAATATTTTTCACATCCAAGATTAATTATTTATTGCTCGATTGTTTTTCAAATCCAACCCATACACATGAAATTGAGATTGTAAAAGGTCAATGCCAACAAGGGCCTTAAAAATTTGATGGCCATGGATTGAGCCCGACCATGGCCATGGATTTGCACTAATCAAAATCATGGATTGGCACCACAAAGCCCAAACCGATCCAAGGTCCGTAAGTGCATTGAGTCATGGCCTTTGGATGGGTTGATACTGATCGTGGTAGAGGATTGGTACTGACTAAGGTAGTGGATTGGCGATGACTAAGGCCTTGGGTCAGGGAGAACCGACACCATCATAGCCATAGCCATGACTAAGGAGGTTAGTCCAGACCGACCAAGGCCATGGGTCGGCATTGACTGACTATACTATTAGAATTCCTAAACTTTTTTGACTAAAAATTTTGATCAAGAAAGACCCATTTTGGAAAAGACCCATTTTGGATAGGTGTCAA
>Ga0116230_10006733_pt1 | contig 11336 bp, 7 predicted proteins | sample S1TSphfallax_3_FD_88678 | JGI IMG/M metagenome (GOLD analysis project Ga0116230, IMG submission 88678) | Host-associated microbial communities from peat moss isolated from Minnesota, USA - S1T2_Fd - Sphagnum fallax MG | ecosystem: Host-associated > Plants > Peat moss > Unclassified | place: USA...
CAAGATCGAAAATTGGTCATTAATCTGGAGCAGTTGAGAGTAATGGGTGTTGGGGAAATGTTGGCATTCTTTGCCATTGTGCTCTAGATTTGTTTTGAAGACCAACAAATACAGTCGAATCGTAGATCTGGTTGTTGTCTGCTCTGTTTTTTTTTGCTTATGGGTTTTCAAGGAGAGTTGGGTTTGCTTATTGGGTGAGTGAGGAGTTGTGGGAAGTAGGCAGATCTGCGTTTGTTGTCACCGTAGGAACTGGGTGCCAGCAGGTTTGGCTCATTTTTTGTTTTGTTGTTTTAGAACTAATGGGTGTGTTGGGAACCTTGTATTTGGAAACCCCATGGGACAACAACACTGTCATCGTTGCTGCAGGTCTCAGGACCAGTGGTAGTGGCAATGGAATGGGAGGAGCGGCCATGTATGAGTTGGTGCGAGTAGGCCAAGACAAGCTCATAGGTGAAATAATTCGGCTTGAGGGCGATTCTGCCACAATCCAAGGTACTGGGAACAAGTTAGGGTTTCCATTTCAGCTGCTGTGCTATCCATTGTGGATTTGTATGTGAATTCAGTGAACTTCCTTTCCTTCTTGTTGATTGAGGGTTCCCTTGGACTGATTCAGCTCAAGGGCGATCCTGCCACGATCCAAGGTACTGGCAAGGAATAGGGTTCTGTCTCTGCTGCTGTGGATGCTATCCATTGTGGATTTCCTTTCCTTCTTGTTGAGTGAGGGTTCCCTTGGACTGAGGAAGGTAGGGCTCTGAATGGACTACTGAAAATGGGCGAGATGTACCAAATGTGGGCTCTGAGAGGTAAATTGCATTGCAGAGTTTATAGCTCTTTTTTGCATCTCAAGGAAGATAAAGTACTGCTTGAAGTTTGAGAACCTTGTGACTCTTCCGCATGGTGGCCAACTCCAGTTTAGGTTTCATCACAGTGCTTCATTGCAAGAATCTCAGCAATGTGCTTTGTTTGGTTTGGTGAGAATTGACACTATAGTTACCTTAAAAGTATTTTTGGAAAGCACTTCCCTCTTCCATGGTCACAGGTTTCATTACTCAGGGAAATGAGTTCTCATATTACATGCTTATGTGCTCCAGCTTCATTTTGAACCAGTAAGTCCATCCCTGCCTGCTCATTGTTGATCTTTTTGGGTTGCCTCTTGGTTTTGTAACCTTTGACCTTTTGTTGTATGCTCCATTCAGGTTTTCCCATTTTGCAGAATGTGTATTGAAGTGATGCTGAAGAGTGACATTTTTCACTTAATCAAATTTCTGTATAGATATTGTTTTCAAGAAATGTTAGGAACAGGAGGGGTTTGATTTCACTATGAAATATGGGTACTTGATAAGCAGAACACAGGCACCATTGGAATGGACTTTGCATCCTTGGATTGATAGCAATTGTAACTCCCTGACAGATGAAGATCAACTACATGTGGTTCAGTTCCCAGATCTTCATTCAGGGAGGTTAGTATCATCAGCCAAAATTCCGAAAATGAGTCAACTACCATGTTCACCCAGATCAACCTTAACTGCTAGTGATGTCAGGAAAAAAACATGTGTCCTTTCTATGCATCTACAGTGCAGTCTAGAGACAGAAGAGCAGCTACCGATGGAATGAATATGCTCCTGCATGTGTAAACAGATAAACAGCTCAATGGTTCGTATCTCAGATTTGTTGCTTACTGTGGAGAGTCAAACAGCTGAATATGAACAAAAGGTACACAAGCTGGAGGTTGGGCTGAGGTGTCTTTCTGGCTTCCTCCCACCAAAAAGAGGTACCCAATCTGTTAGTTTTATCCAACAAAACCTGATTCGCAATCTTGGCTTGGTTTGTTCTTCTTAGCCCCTTCTCCTGAAAGCATTCATGGTGTAAAACAGATGTCCAGTTTTATTGTGTGTGGGTGGGATATAATCTCACACAGTAGGATTGATTCTGCATTATAAAGTGGGTGCAGGTGAAGCTTATATATTCATATGATTTTTTTGTTTACAGGAAAACATTACGCAGATGCTATTAGTTGCAGATGTGAATGAAAGCATCAAGAAGCATCAAGCACACATCATATCCTCTCTCAAAGACCCTGATATCATGTATATTTCCCTTGGTCCTGTCAATAAGGTGTTTGAAAGAACAGAAGAGGGCATGAAGCAGTCATGGAATTGGTGAAAATTTGTTTGATTCCTTAGCATGGGAATTGCAAGAGATTGGGGATTTTTTCAAAATCAAAGACCTTCAAGCCACTATTCTTGCAGAAATTTTTGAAAAGACCTTCCCAACCAGAGACAGTTCAATATGAAATTGGCATTATCAAATGACATGGCAGTCAGTTTGGTCTGTTCTTTGACAATACATCTCTCGTTGGTTCTTTTCATTTGTTGATGGTACAGCACAGTTTTCCTTATGATCTAGCTCTCTTTCTATATCTTTGGGAGATTGTTCGCTGCCAATATATAGGAGAACTAGTTTATATAGGCCAGGGAGGTTTTCCTTTGGTAATAATGGAAATTACAATCCATCAGTGGTAAATGAGGTATTCCAAAGTCACCTGAAAGTACAAATTGCCAAAACCATGAAGCACACATGCCTCAATGTTTTGCATTCCAATGTTTCCATAGTGTTAAACTCTAGTGTTAGTGTGCTGCCTCTGAACTTTGTTTCAACTCCTGATGATGGATTGGATCCCAACTATGACATCCTTCCTAACTTGCTCACATGGCTCAGGTTTCACCTAGGTACTTAAAGCAAGAATAATATATTTCTAAGCTTCATTTGGGAAAGTGGTTTGAATTGTGGGTGAACACAGACTTCTGCTCCTTGGACGGCAATTCCAATCTGCCAGGCCATAGGCTTCTGAGAGGTCCCAAACCTTGTCCAAGATAATGAAGGGCCAAGGGTGAAGCTGAGCAACTCCTATCTACTTCTGTGGATGTTTTACGCACCCTGGTAAACTTCAATGAAGCCATGTAATGGTGGCATTTGTGCCGATAAACTCTTGCTAATTACAGTAGTAAACACATTAGAAAAATTATGTTGGCATGCCAATCACTGACTCTGCTTGTTGCATGGTCTCAGGCACTCTTCTTTGTCAGTGCAAGCATGAAGTCAGGCAGGGCAATACCTCTCAACAGTTTCATGGCTGGACTTCTCCATCCAATTTTCTCCTTGCAGGTCATAGTCGAACCACTGTTTCCTGATATAGTAACTGCAACTGATGGTGGAATGAAAAATTGATTGTAGCAATGTGTTGCCACTGTAACTGGTAATATCTTAGTGTATCAGATTGGGCTCTGGTGATGACCAGTGATGGCAAGAAATACTATTAGAATTCAAAGACATAGGTCAGAATTTTGTACACCTATGGGATGTGGCAGATGTTAGTGACATGTTGCCTGCAATGGAGTTTATTTAATGGATCTCTTGACAATGAAATATCATATGCATGAGTAATTCCTATCAGCTTGTTGTGAATGGTAAGTATGCAAAATGCAAGAGCATTGCAGATACTTGGAAAATGTTTAGAGGTTTACCCTAAGCTCCTTCACATGTAATGTAAATGGCATTGTAATTGTTAGGTGTGCTTAGTTGTAAGTTTCATGGGTTTCAAATTGTAAAATAATGAAATGTTAGATAATTTAATAGGATCAAGGAATGTAAGAGTTCTTATCACTTATAAGAACTTGAGTGAATTAAGATTCTTAGACATGTCTCGATCCTAATAAATTATTTTGAGCATGATTATGAAACTGTAAAACAAGGCAGTGCCATTGTCATAATTTAATATGCTCAAAGACTTTAGAGTTTTGATCAAATAACAATTTGCTTGAATCAAGATTTTGATACATCCTTTGAAGGTATTAAATTATAATGAGCACATCATAAACTTATTTGAATGTTGGTACCCCACATGAATCCTTGTAATGTCAAACAACTTTTAATATTGACAGATTTGTCATAATGGCAAAACAAGGTATTAGTCTTGTTCACTATAACAAACCCAATATATGAAAATGAAATTCCAATAATCATATGGATTAATAAAATGACAAAAACCTAAACTATTTGTTTTGAAAAACATTTGATTTGATATCTTATAAGTTCTTGTCTTATTCAACTCTTGTTTCACCTAGTTGCATCAATATAAGATTTTTAATCAATTCCTTTATATCCTAATACATAAAGAATCAACGAATCTCTTTACTTTGAGGTCTTTGCTGATTCCATTAAGTTCACGTCTCAACTACCTTAGTACCTAGCATGGTTAGGCACTAATTAATTATTTTTGAAATTGGCAAAAATTTGGAAAATAAATGCTTACCATGCCAAAAAATAAAATAAAGCTCTCAAGCACAATAGCTTCATTACTTAATATAATGTTGAATTGTAAGATGTCTTTATTTTCATTGCCAAACAATATAAGACTTCAAATCAATTTTTTTCATATCCTAATACATAAAGAACTAGCAAGTTTTTTTGCTTGTATATTTAGGTTTTTTTGGGATAATTTCCCACTACACCTCGATCGACATTGTGTGTTGTAACAATCAAACTAGTCTTGTGTTTCAAGGGTGCAAGCGATGTCACCCTTTTCAATTGTTCTTTGTTGTGTCATGTGCATATTGAGCCCAGTTCACTAGGTGGCCCTTGTGCTTTGCCAACTAACCACGCAAAAAAATGGTTGGATAGTCACACCGTTTGGGGGAGGATGTGCATAAACATCCTCATACAACTTGAGGAATACTTCACAATCTTGCATTGTCAAGAATTCACTAACAATTGCTTTCCAACCATTTTGTTGCTTGACACCAAATGTAGACACAAGTTCTTCATGTGTCACTATTACTCCTTGATGTCTTTGCAAAGATTTAGACTTGCATTGTCAAGTTCCAATTTTTTAGCAAAATCAGAGACACTCCATTTTGAAACGATCAAAGGTTTGATTCACCCTCACAAGCTCGTCTTTTCTTTGTTTACATACTGAACTTTCTTTCACATTCTCACATTTTGACTAGTCAAATCAAAATAATTTTTTTTTCAAAAAATAAAATTACAATACTAAGTAGGTAGGCACTAAATAAATCTACATAAGTTGAAAAAGGTAGGTAGGTAGGTGCTAGCCTAAGGTGAAAACATAGTAAAAGGAGCTAGGGATGCCATGGTAAAAATCATTTTTTAAAGGATTGTACATGACACATGTCATTTCTGTGTTGGTTTATAACTTTAATTTTTGTATTTTGGATATTCATCTTAAACATTACATGTTAGATCTAAATAAATTTTGAATAAAAATTGATTTTATATCATGTGTATTCTACATTCGTGCCCTCTATCACATAAATATGAACAAGTTTTGTTAAAGTCACATTTTCAAAATCCATAATTTTCAAGGTGAAAAGCATTTTTGAACCAAATGTACTCAAATGAATTATTTTTTAAAATTCATCAATTCAAGTCCATTTGCTCTTTTAATCATCAATGTTAAAATCCTTTCCAATTTTCAAAAGGAATGGTGCACATTTGGTAGAAGAAAAGGGTGTTTGAAAAAAACAAAGATTGTCCACTTTTGAGGTTTGAACGCTTTGAACATTCAAAAACATTTTTTATTTGTGTCAAACTTTGAACATGTAAACTTTGTAATCAATGGAAAATATTCCAAAAACAATTATGATAATCCAAACTATTATGTTTCCCTTGTGATCTTTCAAACATACAAAAATATAGTTTTAAAGAATGTCCACTCATTTGGGTGGCTCCTTTGACTGTGTTTTTACCCCTTAGTTTAATTACCCAACCTACCTTATCTAACCTAACCCCTTAAACATGAACATGGTTGCAAGTATTAATAATTAAACCTTTCACCTCCATGATGATAATTCAATTTCTTACCAATTGACTATAACTTCATAAGTTGTTAATTTTTGTTAGCTTTTTTTATTTGACATCTTACATTTTATTTAATAAACTTATGTAAGTAGATAAAATGATAATTAAAAAATAATTAAATAGGTAATTTAGTAGGTAGGAGGTGTATTGGCCATCTAATTGCCTACCAACCTAACCTAAACTTACCCTACCCACCCACCTATTACCAACCATAGTAGCTAGCTTAAAATGACATAGGTATTTAATATGATACCTAGGTAGGTAGGTAATTACTATGGTACTTAGACAGTAGGTAAATAGGTAGTAGTTACTATAATAAGTAAATAAATAGGTAGGTAATAAGTACCATACTAGCTAGGTAGGTAGGTTGTCATTTTTGTTTGTTCAACTTAATGAGATGTTTTATTTGATTGAAAATCCATTGGCCATTTTGACTAGGGAGGTTTTTCTTGCTTGTTCAACTTGACCAAATGTTCCATTTGAATAAAACCCATTACCCATTTTGAACATGGATATCATTTTTTGTTTGACTTCATTAAATGTCCCATTTGGCAAGTAGTCAAATGGGTCATCATTAATTAAATTGATTAATCAATAACTACAATGTCCATTCATATGGTGGACCTTTAATCAAAATGGACATTTTACTAGTCAAAAAAGACCAATTAATCAACTTTTAAAACTTTTAAAATCATGTTTTTTTACTAATGTTTCAAGTCCAAAGAGGCATTTGGAGCTCGTTAAATTGATTAACATCATGGAAACTAAAACGCTTAAACTTTTGAAATTTTTGAAAACAAAATTGATTTCCATGCTTAATCTAGCCATGAAGGTCATGACAAAATATATAATTCTTTGGTGAAGATGGGTTTGGACATGCCCACAAAATTTTAAATTGCAACTAACTTTGACATCTTAGCTTATCTTAACATTTTGTTCTCATTTCCCTATATCATTTTGTTGTCATTTTCATGTATCCTCCCTATGTTGGAATTAATGCATAGTTTGAGCAAAATTCCACAAGTAAAAAATATCTTAGTTTGTAATTCCATTGCTACAATCAAAAGCTACCAAGCAAGGTTGTATTTTTTTAAATTAATCTTACCACAAAATTTGGCCCAATTCATTCGATAAGTACCATTCATTGTTTGCATGTGTTCATGAAAACATCAATATATGGTGGATTTAGTTTTCTAGATCCTTTCTTGAACATCTCATTTTTTATCTAAATGGTAATAAAATATCGTGTCATTGTAATGACTGAGTGACAGGGTGCAAGATCTATGTCACAAAATATGTATAAAATCAATTTGTGAATAAAGTGGCAATTATAGGTTTTCCATAATCTCAATCTAGATTTTGCATTTTTCTTCTAAGATGTATATTTTGTGCTTCATTAACCAATTCTAGCATTTTTTGTTGATTTCACATGTACATGTGTTGAATGCATAATTTTTGCCAATTTTTCTCTCAAGCTTTTTGTGTTGCTTGTTAAATTGTTTGGCTATTAGCAACCTACTTTTTTTTTTCTTGGGTTGGTTTTATTATGGCAAAAATTGTTGAATCTATCTTGGTAGAATTAGACAACCACTTTCCTTTGCATGAGATACTTGATGCATTTGGCATCATATACTTACAATATTGGCTTTAGGAAGGTGCCAAAAAGTTTTTCTTGAAACATCTTATTGTTTTGTGAAACACCAATTTGTAGATGTTCACATGTATTTCCCTAAAGAGGAAGGCGTTGTGCAAGTTTCAATACTAGAGATCCTTTTTGGTTCAACACTTAACATGCAATGGGGCTTCTTCAAAATCACAATAAAAAGTCAAGCAATAGATGCCATGCAACTTCCCTTTAATGGCAACCCCATCATTTGATTGTGGCATACCATTTCATCTTTTAGAATGTTTTGCCATAATCTACACAAATATTTCAAACTTGTTGAAATAGGAAGTGTCCTTGTTCTTGAGAATGTGAAAGATGACATATGTTTTTGAAATCTGAAATTTTTGAAATCTAGACTTTGTAATAGGTTGGGTCCTAATGTTCCCATGGTTATGAGGATATTTTGGCAACAATTATTGACATTAGTTCAACTCCCTTACAAGGATGCAATTGAGTCTTCAAAAAATGAAAGCAAACATTCTAATGATGCTTAGTTCTACTATTGTATCCTTTTGAGTTTTCACATTTTGTTGATTAACCTTATAAGTTTCCATGATGTAAACTCATTTAGTATTTCTATGGTTAGAAACTTGAAATTTTAACTCCAAGCTTTGGCAATTATGTTCAAAGCTTTAGACCTAAAAGGTGTCATCCATAAACCATATTTGTTGCCCCAAACATTGTTTCCTCCAAGCTCCCATAACCTTTTGATTTTTTTGTTGCATTTGGGTTTCTAAATGTACAACTTGTAAATAGTGATAGATTACATATTATAACTCCAATTTTATATCTTGTTTCTTTATGAATCAATATTAAGTATCTTTAGATTTTGAACCTTTTACACGTTTTAAGTTTTGAACTTCCAACTTCCAACTTCCAACTTCTGCAATGATTAAATGTTTTTTTTAAAAATTTGCAAGCCATTTATGTTGCAATTGGTAGTTTAATAATTAAATTCTTCCATAAGTGACATTAATATAATGCATTGTTCATAGACTACTTAACTATATGTGTTGCAAATTTAACTTGTAAAATTGCAACTTTTTATTTTTAAAACTAAATTTCAAAGTCTAGACAATGGAAGTTTTTAATTGCAATCATTATTTGTAATTATCAATTTGCTAAAATATAGTTGCTTTTGTTACATTTTTTTACAAATTAAATTTTGGAACTTAACAACTTTTTTTTAAAAAATCAACATATAACATTCATTTTTCCATACTAAAAAATATTTGGTAACCTTTACAAACTACTTTTTAAAAAAAAACCCTTAGCAATAAAACTCTTTAATAGTTATCCACATGGCCAACTATAGATACATTTTGCCATAGCCTTTGGCTAGTCTAGCACCTTGTAATTGGTCAAAGTGCTAGTTAAATTAAAAGTTCAAATTAGAAAAAAAAAATGACTATTACTAAGTTACTAAAGTATATTTTGCCATGTGAGAAAAAATTTCTACTAAAAATTGTACTATAGTTTCAAGGACATTCCCAACCACAAATTCATGTTCTTAAATATTTCTCATAATTTCACTAGAGGTGGAGGAGGTTACATGTAATATTCCTAGAAAAGAAGATATTACATGATATATTCCTTAGTGAGGGTGGTATTTGTTGTAAGACAATATGTAAATAACATTCATTTGAATGCATTTGAGAAATCCTTATAATAATACACCTTGGTTTTCAAGGAGGAGGTAAATTCTACCTTGGACCTTGAGTGAGCATTAGCAAAAATGCTACCCTTATGTAACTTCCTCCTATACATAACATACATTACCTTGTCTATCTTTGTTTCATGTTATTTGTAGGGTAAGTTTTGGTGACACCATAATGTCCTTACTAGCATGCAATTTGATCATAACATTATTGCAAAAAACTTTCTTTGTAGTTGAAAGCACTTCCTAAAAGATGTGTTGTCAACTGAAGAGACCATTCAATAACATTTCAATTAAGAAGCCAATATTGATAGGTTCTTGGATTTCAACAAGTTAAGGTCCAAGTTATAAGACAAGTTCTATGATCTATAGATCAAAGATTCCAAGTTTTCTTGAAATTGTCATTAGAATTTGATCACAAAATGATCCTATTTTCAAAATTGAACTAGAATCTGAATCAAAGGTGTTACCCCATTATAAAGAGACTCAAATTTTTTAGGTACACAAAATACAATTTCATTAAAAAAAGTACAAACTTGGCTCTAAGTTTTAAACAAGCTATTCCATTTGATTGGTTGTAAATAATTAATATTGCATAACCTTTATTTTGAATTATGTGTATGAATTAAATAAACTAATATTACACAACTTTTTTTTGTTTGGTTGTGTGTAATGGAGATGGAATTGGACCTTCTTTTAAATTGAATTGAAAGTTAAATGCAACTAAAAGTTTTAGAAATCCAAAAAATGAATTTCAAGATCAAACTTGAAATTCCCAAAAAAAAAGGGGGGGGGGTTAAAATTGAAATGAAAGGCTCCTTTTGAAATCAACAACACCCCCAACATTTGAGGTTTTTACCATGTAGTGTAGGTGCTGGTACACATTCGGTAATAAGTTATAGGGTCTGTTACCATTAGGCTGATGTGATCACTACTACAAGCATAAATGTTGGGATCACAACAGTTTAGTGGAAAGTCATTGAAATGGGGCTTTGTTTCTTATTGCATGAACATGTACTTTCCATTGGAGAGTTGTAAGAAACCTGAAATCTTAAGGTAATCAAAGTTAGAACCATTAGGAACATTTCATATGTAAAGAACTTTCCAAAGAATTTTAAAACAACACAAGTTCTCATTTTATAAAATGACAAATGTCACCTTATAGAATGACTCACACTTTGACACATAACTTCCACAACTTTGCATTTGATCAATGCTTGACCAGTAGAATTGGGTGTGAGCACATCTAGATGGAAATAGAAAGCCACCCCTGATGCAGGAAAAGGCCCTTACATGCATTTGGGACCCATGTTGTGCTCATTGGTCTCTTTTGCTTCTAGTTGTTTTCTGTAGGTTGGACTCTCTTCAACTTTAGTTTGTTTCTGTGTAGGGTAAAGCCCCAAGGTGGGGGGCATTCCACAAGGCAAATGTTAAATGAAACTAAAAATAGTTAGATCCTGAGGTGAAGGTCTATGGGGAGGTTCTTATTCCTTCTTTGAAAGTGGGAGGGATCTTGGTACACTATTCTCATCTGGTGCTGGAAGGATAATTCACACTCTTCATTAGCAAGAGTCTGTGATTCATTGTAAGAGCATGTACCTTTGTAGATTGCACTAAAATGTCGTTTTATAGGCCAAAATCCAGGTTTCCGAGGTGGATCAGGAGGCTGAAGAAATAAAAATGCAGAGCACACATGATACATGTCACACCCATAAGAACCTTTTCATTCAACTGGCTCTTTCAAGACCCTACCAGCTTCTTCATCTTCTAATTACAGATGGTTCTGATTTAGGACTGTTTCTCCATGAAATGAAGGATGATGAATTTACATATCTTCCTTTGTTAGCACTGAGAGCTTCTCCAGACTTCTGAATTATTTCAACCCAAAGAGAATTGAGAGATGATCCGATAATAAACTTAATAGACTTCAATTTGACAACATATCACAAAACAGGAAAAAGAGGAAATGCAACTCACTGAAACCAAAAACCAGTTTGGTCTACAGGGCTGTTCAAAAATCAATGCTTGTTTCAGAGACCTTCAACAGCAACATCAGCTGCCATAACATGCCCACTGATGTTATCAGCTCCCAGCAGTGGCTGCAAGTGAATGTCATACATTAACTAACTTATTGAG
>Ga0116230_10006735_pt1 | contig 11335 bp, 10 predicted proteins | sample S1TSphfallax_3_FD_88678 | JGI IMG/M metagenome (GOLD analysis project Ga0116230, IMG submission 88678) | Host-associated microbial communities from peat moss isolated from Minnesota, USA - S1T2_Fd - Sphagnum fallax MG | ecosystem: Host-associated > Plants > Peat moss > Unclassified | place...
AAAAAAAGTTTATGGTTTAAATTGTTATTTATTATGTACAACTCCAGGTTGTTTTCAACATAGAGGATATATGGACATTAAGTGCATGCATTTTCAACAATAAATAAAGTTCATCACATGTCAAACATGCATATATCAAATACACTTGTAACTTTGAATAAATTATAGTAAATTATAATATTATGTGTACTATTAATATATTTTATAATTAGTAAAACCAAAGTTTAAATCAAAATTATGGTTCTTTCATTGCATATATGTTCTAGACAATGGTGTGTTTTATTTATTACAATTTAAAGGTTTTAAAGAAGCATTAATTATATGACGGACAAAAGGCACGTCATGTTAGATCATTCTTCAATCTAAAGGACTACATATCTTCATTTTTGTAAATGCAATGCATTTGGATTGTATATTCCAAAGTTCCAAGTTAAATTATTAACACAAAAGTGAAACATTTAGATTTTATATTTAATTTTGATGTGGTCTCTTAATTGTCTATGTTGTACATTTGTCTCAAATGATCATTTAGCTATTGAATAGTTAGTTCAAAGTTGGGACCTTTCCATTATGAACCATTGATTATTCTTACTAGCATTTTTTTCCTACATACTTCACATTTGTGATTTTTGAATGCTCAAATTAATCAAGATGCAAGAAAAAAAATTACATGGTGGTGATTTGTTTTCAGTTATGTGTGTCAAGAATGCTAGTTTAACTACCTAATTAAGTCTTAATTATGTTAATGCTAAGTTGGGTTAATGTAGTTAATTGAGTTTTAGCTTGAAAGTAGTTAATGTGTGAACAAAGTTTAAGTTATTTAATGTTTAAAATATAATCCCCAAGTTGGATGATTGTGATGAGAAGCTTTGTAATATTTTTGTGTTTTTATGCAAGCTTCTTTGCACATGGTGATGAGATTTTGGGCTTGAATTCTTGCTTGTTTGAAGGTGAGTCATATTTTGAACATTGAAAGTCAAACTACCTTCTAGGTTTTCTAGCCATTTATATAGTGGCATCAATGCTACTTTCTTTCTCCATGCCACTTCACTTTCTTTTCAATCTTCTTTTGTATGTTTTTGGTAGCTTTGGTATTTTGAAAAACAAACTCAAAGGTGAGGGGAGGAATAGGTTTATTGCCTTTTCGGCTTCATTTGAAAATATGCAACTTTTTGGGAAGGGATGTGGCAATAGGTAGTGTCCATTTTGTTGTACCCCTTCACTCATGAAAATGTATTTCATCTTATTTTTCTCCTGGATGACTATTGGCAAACAATAACTTACTTGCCAATGGTCCATGTTATTTTAGGCTACCCTTTCAATTTATTATTTTTTAAATCCAATGTTGGGATGGATGGCACCTTAGATGAACATTATGGTTTGATAGTTATTACTTCCATCCCACAAAACACTGGTTAAGGGAAATGTTGCTACTTTTTGATTGCTCAATTGCCCCTACCTTTTTTGAAAATTTCCATGAACCTTTTCCTCACTACCATGTTGTATTTTTATAACCTTCATACAAGCTACCATGATGGGTACTACGGCCATTAGTTGTGTCTAGAAGTGGACACCTTTCCCTTTTGGAACATAATATTTTGTGGATTCTAAAAAATCACAAATTAATCCCTTATCATCTCATTGAATTTTTTTTCGAGCATTTCATATGTCACTTGTTTTTTAATACTTCTCATGCACTTAATTATATATTTTAAAAATTGAAAAATAAAACAAACAATATGGGATAAATATTTTAGTTACATCCTAGTTGCAATTATTATCTAATAGCTAAATGCTATACTAACATAATCTACCTATTAGCTATATTAAATATTCAAAGTAATAATAGCTAATAAATTATAATATAAACTATTAATAGCGATACTAATATATAAAGGGTCTACCTATGCATTCCCTCTTTTTCTCTTTCTTCCTTCATTTCCTCTCTCTCTTGGCGCGTCCCTCTTTCTTCGCATGTCCTTGCTACCGAAGGGTCTACAAAGAACTGTCTACTATAGTGCTCTCTTGAATCAAATCTCCTTTCACAAAATTGTGAATATCTCTGCTACAAAAATCTCTATCACAAGTTCTTGGCCTCAGTCTCTATTGCAAAGCTCCTAGTCGCAAGTTCTTAGCTATTGCACACTGTGAAGCTCCAAATGCAAACTTGCATACAAGAAAGCATAGACGGGAAAGCTCCAACAAAAAGGATGGGATAAAAGAAGAAGAAAAAAATATTTACCTCGTGGAGATATAGACTGATTTCCATTTTTGGTTGATGATGATATGTTGGTAGCTGCCACTCAAGCTTTGGTGTGGATAGTAAAAAGTTAAACCCTAACTATCTAGTGTGTTTCAGAATGGCAAACATTGACAACCAGATCATGTGGCCCTAATATACTGGTAAGGATATAATGTTAGCATTATAGCCAAACACCAGGTGTGGCATGGCCTTTAGAGTGGTTTGTGTAATCCTGTAAGTCCCTCTTAGATAAGAGGATAGGCCACTAGATAGACACAGGCAAAACATAGGAAAAACTCAAATCGTCTGAAATTTGAGTTTTCTGTTTCTCCTTGGTTATTTTCCTTTGGAAGAGTCCCAAGATTCTTGCATTTTGACTCTAGTCCTTAGTTCAAATGAAACCCATGCTTCTGCTCCTGGGTTTCATTGTTGTGTTGGATAACTTTATTGAATCACCTCAAGAGCCTGGCAAAATGAAGGAAAAAAGAACAAACAAAAGTGAGGGCTTGTCAAAGGGTTGATCTAACTGTAGTAGTTAGTACTAGTAGGCAGTGACATATCTCTTCTCTCCGTCTTGAATTCCTCCAAGCATAATGAATTTAGTCGAGGAAATGAACTGGAAGAAGACCATATGCAGCATATGCCAAACATGCACTGGAGTCTTGCTGGATTCTGCTATCAGTCTGGGATTGACATGGGACTGGAGAAGACGGCACCTGGAGCTGGAAACATGGAGTGATTACAGTCACATCATCAGTCAATCCATGGGAGAAGAAACACTATGTTTGGTTCACCAGCTCAAAAAGGTTTGGGCATATTTGATTCATGCTGCTCAGGGTTACCATGGCTCCATGTCTACTGTTTCCAATCCACCTGTCACCAATCCACCAGTTGAGCCTCTGGTATTTTATGAAGCTTTTTTGTTATAGTACACCAAACACTTGTGGCATTCCTGACCAGCATTCCTGACCAACATCTGCAGGTGTTGCATTTACCCAGTTTCTTGACAGAATGGAAGAAGTAGTAGCTCATACATCACAAGCAAGAGAGAGAATAGTCTGGGAAGCAAAAAGCTCTAGTTTGGATTTGTACATTTCAATTGTCTCGTGTACACACTTACTTCTCTTCAATTGAAGATGTAAGAAAAACTGAAGTCCAGGAGTGAGCTGAGAGACATTTCAAACTCATCTACAAATGCTTCTGAGAGAGTCTTATGAGGCAAATGGAAGACCATGACCTGGTGAAGTACAGAATACGAATCTGGTGATCATTCAGTAGCAGATCAAAGAAGTTGCCTGTGATTTGTGCATGATGCGTTTTGAGTACCCCAGGTTAGTGCCTATTATGCAAAACACATCTTCCACCCGAGTCTCTTATGGTACATTTCCCCTACAGTAGAACCTAAACTCTTCATATAACAGATAGAAAGGCTTTGCATAAAAATGACCTGAAACTGTTGTCCTAATGACAGAAGAAGAGTTCTCCTCTGGAAAAAGAGATCTGCAACTAAAAGCCCCCTGCAAAAAATAAACCCCAGGAGAATAGATCTCGATGTTCTTATGCTAAGTTCAGTCATCCAATGAGTCCTCCAAATCTGAATGTGAGAGAAAGCTAGGAAATGACATTGTGATGTCCCTGCAGTAGAGCAAAAATAGAGAATTTCAGTAGAGTAACATACTGTAGGATGGCCTAAAACTGAATCTCAACCAAAAGCAATCACAGGTTCAGAGTCTGTAATGTAGACACCAATTTTCACAGGTTTAGAGCTTGTATCGTACATATACACTACATGTCAGCGTGTCGAAAGGTGCTTACAAAAGGTATGGTAGTGTCATGTTTCTCAGTAGCGATGGATGACGCGTCACAAAATTGCACCATTCCTCCTTGTCAATCCGCCCAGCTTCCTTTGTGTTGGCTTCTGCAAAGGTCTGTGATTTTTCCAGACATCAGCAACATGCATTTAGTCATTTCCTATATAACCCAGCATTTCACAAGCATACATGGATCCTTAAAAGAAAAGAATTCTTATCAGCTCTTATGGTTGGCCAAAATGGTATTTGCTACTGATACCTCTAGGGTGAGAAAATCTCAGCTGAATCTCATTAGCTCAGGCTTATGAGGGGGAATATTAAATGGACCTTATCCAGGATGGCCTCGATAACATCGTCTGACAAATCCATGTCTGATTCGGACAACAGAGCATCCAGCATCTCTTTCACCTGTACACCCAACCATCCCCTTAAGTCTTTCACCATTTTCACTTCTGCCTGTTGATACATCTTTGTTGAAAACTCTCTCTCCCTCTACTCTTGCCTCTCCCAATAACCTCATGTGAGTTTTGTGCAATAACCTCATGGTGGGTGGTGCTATTTGGTTCTCATAGCAGGGAATCCCCAAAATCCAGGGCATCCACTATACAGATCCATAGCTGATCAAGAAGACCTTGAGTCCTCACAAAGTGGAAGGTCCTAAAGTTTTTAGATGTGTTATACTGTTAAGATCACTTATTGGAAAATGGCAGCAGATGGTTTCAAACCGCAAGGGTACACAGCAAGAAAACACCTTCCAGGTTCAGCAGGAGATGTGTATAAACGCTAAGATCAAAAGCAAGACCTCAAATCCTCACATCTCCTACTTGAACCATGGTCTCATTTTTTTCTCTTTCAACGGCACAGAGAAAGAACAGGAAAAGAAAACAAACTTGTGGGTAGAGTCAAGGGTATGTCTGTAGATTGTAAATACCTCCTCACGTTCAATATAGCCTGTCTGATGCAAGTCGTATAACTTAAACGCAACTGCAATAATGAATACAGAAAAGACCACAACTCAGCAACCCAATCCTGAACCATCTGAAAGCAACTTCAGGTGTCCTGAAGTAATCTGATTTTTTTCCGGGGCCTTGTGGGCTAAGATCATGCATGAACAAGAATGAGGCAGAAACAGAAGCAGCAGCGGGAGTAGTGGTAGTGATGGTCTCACACTCCATTTTTTCTTCATTCCGTGAATGGGGGTGGAACACACTGAGTGACCGTACAAACTCCCCAAACTCAATCACCCCATTTCGTTTCACATCAAAGAGTTGGAACACCTGCAAAAACAGTAAGGCAGCAGCCATAAAAATGAATTCTGAGGAAACATTCCAAAGTATGTGAAGTCCCCTCCACCTTCCAAATAGTTCTTCTACACCTGCTGACAAAAGGCACCATTTGTGACCCAATTAACCAACCAACTGCATTAGCAGCAGAGAGACAGAGACAGAGAGACAGAGGTGTTACCCGATCAGCAAAAAGGTTCTGTACTTTGCTGTTTCTGAATAGTGCCAACTGAAACTCTTCCTGCAGAGAACCTGACAAAATGTTACAAGGTTTGCAACCGTCAAACCTGAGAAACCTTCAAACTGAGCAAAAAACCTGCAATAGATGGGGCACAACTTCCAGTCTCAAGGCTTACAGTGAAAAGAGGAAACATATCCTCCATTTCATCCGGTGCTTGATGCTCAGTGTTTTAAACCCTCAATTGTGTCCAGAGTTTTGTGTTCAGTAGAGCCAGTGGATGATCATGTGAAATTCAACCAACATTTCTCATACTTCTTACTTGACTCTTTTGAGCACAAAATGTTTTATTTTGTGTTCAAAGAAAATAAGACTGGAGGAAGAGGCAGAGTAGTTTGTTGCAGAGAAGAGGCAAAAACCCAACCTTATGAATGAGGCCATCATCAATGACTGAGCTGCTGATTTTGTTGAAAAGCTCGTAAAGGACCTCTACCTCACTCACATTGACTGGCCAACAACACCCCAAAGCCCATAACAAATCACAATGAAAAACTACTCCCCAAGACCTCAGACTCCCCAAAGTCTCAAAGATTCGCACATTCTGGGGGGAGTCTTTGAGATGAATGTGTGAATAGTAGTAGGGGAAGCACTTCCAGAGAAAAAAAGGGTTTGGCAAAACTCAAAGTCACAACTCCTGCTCAACAACTGAGAAGACTCTACAAAATCTGTGAATGGTAGGGAAGAAGTTCAAAGAAAAAGCTTTGCAATGAGGTCAACTCCTCAAGAACTCAAGACTCTGCAAATCTGTGAATTGTAGTAGGGAAGATTTCTTTCAGAGAAAGAGGAATTGCAAAATCTTTTCAGAGGAGAGATGAGATGTTACACCGAGTTCATCAGAAAGCAGAAAACTGTGGCTTCTTACAAAAGAAGAGGATTTTGGAACAAGATCGGTGGGTGGGTAGAGAAGAGATGGGAGGACTAACATACATACATGCTGTTTCTTTGGCAAGGACAGTTGGCTCCTCATAGCCTGGAGGTGTTGTTCTCACACCCTCGGGATGGAAACAGCCCATCATGAGTGTTATTGCATAATCCAGTGCTACCAGCACTGGTAATACAAGCTTAACCACAAACTCCTCCGTGGTCGCCAGTGCAGCAGCACCTGCACTCCAACCAAAACCTTCTCATCTTTCCACATCAAAACAAAAACTTGCCATTGAATTGTCCACACAAAGAAAGTCTCAAAAGAGAAAGACAGAGAGCAAGCACCCAAAATTCCAATAGACCTCGAGTTTCTATTACTTACAATCTTTGTTTTGAGGTAAATGTTCCAACCCAAGCACCATCCAACCTAAAAAATAAGCAAAAAGAAATGAGTCCTTTGCTCTCTGTCTCTCTATCTCTCTGTGTCACACGCTGTTTCATCAAGTTTACCTGAGGATGCACAAGGAGCAGAGAGTTGGAGAAACTGCTGCTGAGCACTTGAAACTTTTGTTGTTGGTCACAAGATCATTGCCAAGAAGGCAAGCAAGACTACAATGTCATCGGGAAGCTGTGGATATATTTTGCCTGATGTCGGTTAGGAAATATGAAAACTGTAAAAACAGAAGAGAATCATGATGATGATAAGGAGGAGAAAACACACAAAAAAAACTTCGTTGATAAATCCCATTCTCCTTGTCTCCTCAAGTACAGATTGTATACAAGAATCCTCGTCATCAAGCAAACATCATCATCACCACAATCGCTAATCGTAAAGCATCCTGCCGTGCGATTCCCGAATTCCATTTCCAGATTCAACAACCGTACTGGGTACGTGTAGATTCTTGCCTTCAAGTACAAGCTTCAAAAGGAAGTCGTGTTTACGTGAAACTTCCACAAAAACAACGAAAATCGCCCAATCTAAAGTGAAATATCCAAACCCTAGAGCTAAGAGAGAGAGAGAGAGGGGGGGGAGACGAAGGCCCACTACAATTCGCACATGGGTTTGGATATTTTACTTTGAATTGAGCGTCCTTGAGGGAGGGAATTAGCCACATGTGCTAATTATAGCGGGCCTTGCAAAGGGCTCCCAACAAAATTGTACGTATACGTGCTCTTAGTTGTGCAAAACTACTGCTGCATGGCTTCTTTCTTTTCCTTCACTGCCCTTTTTAGCCCTTCACTGCCCTTTCTGGGGGTGCCCGAACACATCTTGGCGCTCCTCAAACACACTTTGGGTGCATGTATAAAAATGGGTCCAAAGTGTCTGGGATCTCAGGGTCTTTTTTTTCATTTTTGTGATGTAGCTCAAGTTGTGATCATCCATAAGATGATTTAGCCAGATTTGGCTACAGACTAAATATGAAAGTGGAATAAAGTCAGGATCCTTCTATATTCTTGGCTATCTACTGGAACTCATCATAAAAATCTGGTGGTCTGCAGAAAATTTTTTTTGGGGGGAAATCTGGAAAACTTAGGCCATTTTTTCCATAGAAAATCCTTTTGGGTAGGTTGAAATAATATTTTTCAGGTCAAAATTTGGCAAAACTTTGCCAAAAAAGAGAAAACACTCATCTGAGTGTATAGCCCAGGGGTGATGGCTCAGTTGGTTAAGCCCCTTGTCTAGGACCCTTGAACCTCAAAAAAAGGGTTCTGGATTCAAACTCATTGGTGTGCCAGCCCTCTGTCAATGAGCTTGACTTGGGGGTGTTGGTTGGGTCTCTTGTGCTTAACTTTTTTTTACAAAAAAACTGTGTCTGGTGTTAATCATCCATCTTTTTTTGAGAAAAAGCAAGAGAGCAAAAAAGAAAAGGAGGACTGGGCCAAGGGTAGACATGAAAAAGAAGAAGACACAGGCAATACTTTTATATTGCATGCAATAAGAACTATGGGTCAAAATTTCTAATCACAGTCAAAAATGGGGGGTTGTTGGGGAGGGGTTTCAGGACGGTACAAAAGGTTTTTCTTTGGGGAAAAATTGGGCCCAGGTCGCAATTGTGAGACACACCTATAAGAGAGGTCAAGGAACCCTTTTATAAATAGAGACAATAGAGAGGTCAAGGGTCCATTTCCAAATGATCTCTCGTGAACCCAATGCCTGTTAATTGTATTAACTCCCACTAGAATAGTTGAAATTTTTATGTAAAATGTTGAGACATTTAAGTTATCCGTATAGCCAGGAAAAGATGGCACCGGAACCCCCGTTTGGTCCAGACCCCCCCCCATTTGGTCACATAGGGGGAGAGTTCAAAAAACAGAGGGAAAAAAAGGGTACCTACACTGGGCTTCAACGGGGCATGAAACTCAGTTTAGCAACAAATTTGGTTTCAACCCATCACTGCTCCTGCTATGTGTATTGTAGCTATAAATGATAAGTATATTTCATACCCTTATTTAATAAAATTTCATCACTTTGCGGATAACAGCCACTAGGGGAGAAAGCATCAAATGAGGGCCCAGGGGTGCAACTCAGCCCAAGAGGGCATGACTTTACCGATAACTCTATTTACTAGCCCACTATGGTAGCGAATTTCCCACTATTTGTTGTCCCCCTTAAGATATGAAGATACTTACCAGACCCAATAAATGTCAGTCACCTCACCTTCAAAACCAATTCTACAAATTGCTTAAATATATAAGGACTTGGTCCAGGTTGCAATGACTTTCGACACCTGCAACTCCAAGGTGTGGGTTTATTCCAAGAGCACTTAGAAGTAGTGAGGTGAATATAGAAACGCTTTTGCCATAATTTTACCAAATTCATTGTGATTGGATAGTGGATGAGCCAAAGACATGGAAATATGTGCCCTAAGTCTTTTGGATGGTTGCCAACCCACCACCTCTTTTCAAAAATATTGGGCACATGTACTGTTGGGGGACAGGTGGGGGGAAAACACCAGCATCTTAAAAAATAATTGAGTGAAATATTTCTTCAAAATCCAGGACCATACCTAGTACCTTGGCAGCTTGCAGCACAAATAATCTTTACTTTTGAAAGGGTTGATATTTTGGAATTTGAACAATCCATTCTTTTGTTAGTTTCATTGTAATAATGTCTAGAGTTGTTGAGATCAAGGCTTTGTTTATGTGGGTACCTGGTAATAAATCAAACAAAAGTTTTTATGCATTTTCAATAGGTGACAGATCCCTTGTATGTGGCTAGTTGTGGGTTAGAGTACTCAGGAGGGGATTCAAACCCCCATTCTTGAGGTTTTAGGATGCTTTTTAGGTCATTGCAATATTTTCTAAAGAAGTGGTGGCAAAAGACAAAAATTGGGACATGGACACAATTCAGGTTTTTTTTTATGTTCATACAAAACTTTAGAAAGTATTTCAGGAAAAGGCATTATGCTCACTAGATTAGTTATCTGGCTATATCTATAACCCCGTAGATAGATGTTGGCCTTTTTCACTTCAAAGTACTTATGAACACCTCAATTTCAGAGGCAAGTCCTTCAACAAATCTTCTTGCAAGATAAGAGTGCTCTTAGAACGTGGAATCTTTGCCTCACCAAACATATCATCCAAGTACCTTACCTTTAAAGGTGGGTTTTGTCATTAAATAATCCCCAAAATAGTGAAATGAAATTTTGTGAAAATATGAAGTTGACATGTTGAAAATCATCATAATTATCATAGGCTACACAACCTGGATAATTTCAATACTCATAACAATATCATAGGAGATGATGAAAAAATCAAAATCAAAATCAAAATTTCAAAATCAAATAAAAAATAAATAACATTTTTTCAGTTTTTTGGGAAAAAAAAATTCCTTTTGCCAATGTGGAAACTGACCCTAGGCTAGGTATTTGCTATAGGCTACCATCTCTCATTTCTGCAGCCTTCACTGAGAAAAAAAGAATTGAAGATGGGTTTGAAGACAAGGTAGCCTACTAGTAGCCTAGTGAGAGTGTAAAATCCCAATGAAACTAGGACAACGTCAAATACTAGAACGAGAATTGTTGAAGCTAGCATATAGGCCTAGTACTATAGTTGGACTAGGAAGTTGTACTATAGTTCTAGTACTATACCTATACCTAGTAGTACTAAAGTTTAATAGAACATTGGTCTCCAAAACTCCTCAATTGCAATGGATCTTTTAGCACATACAAAAGATGTGTGGAATTAAATGGTCCCAGCCCCTATTGGGGGTTTATGCTTGGAACAACCCACCAATTGGAAGGGGCTCCCTCTTTTGTGTACTTCCTCCTCAAGGAAGCTTTTCATAAAAAGTGTACAACGAATAATATCTCTTAATAACTGATTGTTTTGTCTTATGGTCAATTTAGGTTCAAAAAAGAATGGCCAATGGTTTTTTTACATGGAGAATTTCTTTAAGTGCAATTCACAACTAATTCTTGTTGGAAAAAACACCATTGACACAATTTCTAGTAGATTCAGTGGTATACCATGATACATGGGCAGCTTCAGCAAACGTCTCTTAATTATTGATTAATTTCAGTTTTTTTATATTCCGGAAGATTTTTCATTTTCCTTCCCAAAATATTGTTCTCTCAATTTTATTGTTTTTGAAAATTTCATCATTTGAAAAAATATATAATTTGTGCTGAAACCACCATAGTACCGAAGTAGTAATGTGGGATCATGGTAGCCATGTCATCATGCAAAATTCACAACACCCAATTCAATGTGTTCAATCATAGTTTTGACAATCATGCATGAAGAAGGATGTTGTGTGCTACCTTATCAATGTTTCCAACTATTGTTCGCACACACGCACACCAAATAACATAAATAACCCAAAATGGCATTTCACCTCCAACCCAAAAGATTTACTTATCAACAAAACTTGCAAGAATACAAGCCCAAAACACAC
>Ga0116230_10006737_pt1 | contig 11335 bp, 6 predicted proteins | sample S1TSphfallax_3_FD_88678 | JGI IMG/M metagenome (GOLD analysis project Ga0116230, IMG submission 88678) | Host-associated microbial communities from peat moss isolated from Minnesota, USA - S1T2_Fd - Sphagnum fallax MG | ecosystem: Host-associated > Plants > Peat moss > Unclassified | place: USA...
TAGGTGCGTGCTCGTTTTGAAATCGATCCCCCTTGAGCTTCGTACTATCGTATTTCTTTGAATTCTCGCACCTTGGTGATTTTGTTACAAATCAACCTTGCTTTTAATGATGAACCTGAAACTATCTATGAAAGTTGTTATAAGATTTAAGACACTTCCATATTTGCATGGTCTTCAATTATTGGCATTCGACAATATCATTGGTTACACGGTTTGATTCACCGATTACTTCTTAACAATAAGGTAGACTACTTAATTCGCACCATTCGACGCATCCTAGATTTCTTACAATTGTGAACTATCATTGTGGCATAGCCTAAGACTTCATTGTCACCCTATCCCACATTGTCCTATGTTTATTTAATTGTTAAGTTGTTTCAAATTAATCTTATGTTTATAAGGCTTGAAAATTGTTTTATTTCTATTGGATCTTTCATTGGCACCCCCTCACATGCTCCATGAATCTCAAATTTCCTTGCTACTCACTATATATTATCACAAGACTAATGTTTTGTTGCACACCATGAATTTTGGTGTCTACTCCTATCCCCAACCATCTACAGATTTCTCACCCCTAATTACACCATTGAGGTTTTAAAACTATGGTTCACTAGCATTTTGTCGAAGAAAAGAACTAACCCAACACCTTATTCACCAATATCGTATTCCAGAAAAGAAAACAATTCCCCCACACAACCATGCACATTCATCGCCCCCTATTCTAACACAAAGTTGTTAAAAACCCTTAAAAACCTTACCACATTCGAATTTCCCTGATACGGCTCTTAAAAATTGAAACTACTAAACATGACTATGTCGGTATGGCTCACAAAATGGAGAATTTCAATCTTTAAAAAAAAAAAATTAAGATATTTGTCATCTTTCACCTATTGAGAACATATAGGATATTTGAAATGGTAATGGGTGAAGGATGTTTGAGTGATGGAAATCAAGAGGTAGCCAACCCCATGGTTATTGCCCAATTTAGGATTGTGCAAACTTGTAGCTTTTAGAACCCTTTGTTTAAAGTAAATGGTTAGGACCAAGAGTAAGGGACCTTTGGGGCCTTTCATTCCCTCACACATTGTTGGCACAAAAATATAAAAAATCATGAAGTTGTATATGTAAACAATTGAAAACTTTTATCATTAAAGCTGGAGGAAATGATGCCCCAAGTGATGATTTTGATAACCCTTTTCCTTTGTTTGGGCTATCTCTAATGTCATGCGTGGAAGATCATGTGTGAGCCAAAATATTTGCATGGGTGGGATTGTGATGAAAATGTCCACAAGGGTTTGGACCTCATATTTAAAAAGGACATTGTTGACACATTGTTTGGATGCTTGAAGCATGGTAGAAGGAAGAATGTGTAATTGCTCTTGAACCACATGAAAACCAACTTCCTTAAATGGATGCCAAGACATTAGGAATTGTGTTATGTGTCCTAGTGCATTTAGACCATGTGAACATCACAATAGATGGATACCTAAAGGATCAATGGGATGAGTGCAGACACAACCAAGGAGGCATGTGATTGAAGGGTAGGGCAATTTAAGTTGAATCCGTAAGTCAGTGGAAATTTTATTTTTGACAAACGAAACATCAATAGGACTCATTGAATTTTGAACTATGCACATGAGACTAGGCTCAAGTTTTATGGACATTGACATCTCATAAAAAAGAATGCTAGAAAAGGTGTGTTGGTGGTGCACAATCATTACGAAATGGACTCTTGAAAGGTGAAAACATGGTTGAGTGTCATTTTTTGAATGTACTAAAAGGGTCCCAATACCAATGTGATTTTGCTTTCAAATTGAATGACTAGGATGTTGAAATCATGTGGTAGGGTTTAAGTTCATTATTACCATATTGAAATGGATTTACAATGAAATTTGCATTGATTTACTTAAATGAATAGTCAATCTAGAACTTTTAAGCAAGTTCATGAAGAAATTTCTGAAATTGCCAAATATTCTATTGCACCTTTTTTCTTTCAATGAATCCAAAACTAAGTTTTTGTACATGATTCTTAATATCATCACCTAATGCATGTCAAATTTTGGGCTGATGTGGTGTGAATGTCAAGACACATGTAAATTTTGAAGGAATTAACCCATTACATGTCTAGATATTCATTTCAAATAATGGATTTGAAGTTCTCAAAAAATCAACAACATGATGCATTTAAGGATAATTGTAGGAACATTTCATCTTCAAACATCTAATTCAAAATATGTTTTCTTATGTATTCCTTTTAGTTCACCTTTTTTTTAAATTGGAATTTTGATGATATTATCCCAAACAAAAATGAAATTGCACAACCCTAATTTTTGGTGCTTGGATATATATGGATTTAATTTTTAATTTTTCAAAACATTAAAGTTGGATATTACACTACAATAGATCGCACCCTCTTCCACTTTGCACTCCATTCATTTTTTGAGTGGAATGAGCCAATTCCACTATAGTGGAATTCCTAAAGTGGAATGGGACAATACCAATGGAACGTGCCAATGAAATCGATCATGTCACTAAGCTTTGGAAATAGGTGATATGTGCCTAGTGGAATGTGCCACAAATTATTCCATAATTTGTTCCATATTAAATAAATATTAAATTTCCAAGTTTTGGCAATTGGACCCACTTTGGAGTGGATTTCAACAATGTTTTGACTATAATTTTTTGTGAATGGAATATAGAATCCCTTGTGGGTGGATATTTTTGAAGGTGGATTTTTTTTGAGTGGAACTTTTGTTTTTGGTGGAAAATGAGTGGAAATTTCATTCTAAGTGGATTAGGCCCATTTTGGACATAGAGGTTTGGGTAGACCAAAAAACATTTATTTATTTTTTGGTGTATCTTCGTACTAGTGGAAGGCCACTTCCATTGGACCCATGAATCTTCATCCATTCCATTTTGTTACACATAACATCAAATCCCACTAAGGTTAACATTTTGATGCAATAACTTGGTATATTTGCATTCCATAATTTAAGGACAATGCACACAATATTGAATGCCAAATGTGGTAAGAAAATCAGCAAGTCCAAAATTGTCCCTGACTTGGTTAGATGCCTAACCACACCATGTTTTGGTGTAGATACATAAACTCCTAATGTATACAAATTTTATGTCCAAAAATATCATCTCCAATAATCCCATGTTTAATAGCTAGTTGCTACCACATGAATATTTTAGTAGCCACTTACTTGCCCACAAGACATAGGTATTTTCATAATATCGACATTACGGGAAGGCTCTACCACCATGAACTTCACGACTAGCTTGAATACCTTAATGACCATGACCATCTGCCATCCCTTGGCACACAACTGTGCAAGGTCCTTGCTCCGAGATGTCTTTGATGATCCGTTGACCCCTCCAATCCCTTCTCCAACCACTTTCCCTTTGTGCCTAGGATGGAAAATGTTACATTTTGTGTTAACCTTTAGTGAAACCTACCATCACACATTCAAACAATAGGTTTATATGCAACATGAATACAATTTGAATTACATATGTACATTAACATCAAGTGAGTCCACTAATTGACAAATCAAATGCTCTAAAGGATCATCAACATACTCACCTCATCTGTTCGTGGCATTAATTGGCAGGGCATGGGAACATTAATGCTAATTATTTTTGAATTGGGCATTATTGCAAAAACATCCCAACTTGGCTCGAATGCTCCCTTGGTGGTTCCTTGGTGGGTTTGACCATGAGTGGGGGTTGATGCTCCACTATCTATATGTTAACATGGGGGGAAGGGTGCCTTCTCGTTTTCTTTATCAACCTTGAACATCAACAGTTTTTTCCCTATGATTAAAGGGGACATTGTCAATGCACAAATTCAATTCCATCCTTAAACATAATAACATTAAAAGCTACAAATCATAGATATTTGGTTATATGCATGGTGATATGTTAGTGGCATTTTTGGTGGTTGAGTTAAAATTTCACCACCAAATTGATTCAATGTTGCCTTGTTTTTGTTGCCTTATCCTTTCAAGCCCATAAAATGGGGTGAGGTGGTTGACTATTGAGCACTATTAGCCCAACATTCAAATCAAGATCTCAGCTATAAGATTTTGCCAACATAGTTAGAGAGCACCTCCCCATTTGATGGGGTCCCAAAGTCACTTTTGCTCAATGATTGAGCCCGAGATTTAGAAGGGGACTTGTTTGTGCTTATGTTGTTATCATGTCCTTTTTCACTATTATTATCTATGCCCTTCCCTTCTCCACATCATAGCTTGGCATGAAGGTAAATTTTCCTATAAAGATGATAAGAACAAATTAACCCACATGAGCCATTCTTGCCATAATTTTGAATTTATTTTATATTTAGGTTAAATAGAATAGGAACCTATAATGTTACTTTTTGAAACCCCTATTAGCTTGAATGAGTTTTGATGGCATTCCATGGAAATGCATAATAAATTACAACCTTATAACACTTGCAAGTAGGTGAGGGCTACCCATCTTATGGACAATTACCCCAAACATCTCTCAAATGGTAGTTCCATTGTTGCCCCACATACATTCTACTTGAGCTCCATACACATTCCCATTTATATTTCACATTGGATCCACATGTAGATCACACTTTTCCCATTCACCTTTAGCCCATTAACACTATTTTATACAACCTTCATAAGCATTCCAACATGGTGTACAAGGCATTTCATATTGACCTTCATTTACACCCTACATACATTCTTTAGTGGTTTATCATGCATCATACTATACATCCACTCTAGCTCCACATACAATGTACATTAGTTTACATACATTCCACATGCAACTAACCTAGCTACATTCCAATCACTTTACATGTGCATTACATTATTAATCCACTTTAACTCCACCTACACTCCACTTAGACCTCACTAGATTTCCAATCTTGACCTATCAAAAACCTAAAAAATGCCCATGTAATAAAAAAACCCATGTTAATAAAACATTTTACCCTACTCTCACTTTCCAAAGAAACATATCAATATTTGACAACTAATGAACCAATATGAAGGTGTTAAGGGGGTAGGATGATTGTATGATTTGGATGAACAAGACATTTAGGACATGGACTTTTCATGGAACATTGTAGTTTTGAATTTTGAATTCCTGTTGGTTTTGAATCATGATGATGTGAATTAGGATTGCCCAAAGAAGAAAGATTTGGGGAAGAGGGGGATTATTAAACATAGTTTTTTGGAAAGTGGGAAGATTTGTAAGTACTTTGTAGTAGAAAACCCCATATTTTGTTTTGATATACCATTGATTTTAATTGTTGTTTTGATTTTTTCAACAAAACATGGGATTCTATTGTAATTTGGATTCATGTTTTCAATAATACAAATAAGCATATATTTCTGCAATGAATTTTATGTTTATATCTTGTTTTTGGAATTTTTTACAATGTATTTTGAAGTGTATATTTTGGTTATATGAAATAACCATGAATACGGTGTTTTAATGAATAATAATGTTAAGTGTGTTGAGAATCAAGGAAAAAATAATGAATGTATGCATGTGAAGTGCAATTTTGTTGTTACAGTAGTGTGGAATAATTTTGTAAAAATGAAATTTCACTTCTACCATTTGGTGACCATTTTGTGGGGAATTGTTTTTTGCTTTTTTTTTACAATAATGAAAAGGTTTTTTACAAATTATATTGTTATACCATAGATGAGAATGTTTAGACAAGTAATCTTGTTTTTTCAATTATAAATTTAAAGGGGTTCGGTAGAAAGTATCAGAGGTTTAAGCATTTGATGCCATAAGGACTACATAGCAATCTATAGACTTTGAAGATGAAGAATTGTGAAACAAGATGATTCAAATGGTGATTTAAAGTTTACAACAACAATTAGACCTAGAGGCAAATTGGCAAGTTATTGAAAAACAAACAAAAGATAATCTTGAAAATGGAAAGGATTATGCATGGCTTCATTATGAAACAATATAGGGCTTTACAACAGGGCTTGCAACTGGGTTTTCTAGTTGTAACATGCACTTGCAATTCATGGTATTTGTATGGCCTTGAGTGCTAACGGACAAGTTGCAATAATTGCAGCGAATACCTTATGTTGTATACAACATCATATATACATTGAAACTCACATGCAACTACATGCAACTTCTTTGAAACTAATCTCCATGTCAAATTCTCATGCACATTCCAACGTGGCAAACAAAATGCCAACGTGGTTTTCATCCATTTGTCAATGGATGACATATGTTAATACCTTTTGCAACTTATTTACAACTAGTTTGACGAATATAATCTTTAATTATTTCATTCATCCATTTGATGGATGAATTATGTTCTTATATTTTATAATTTATCTACAACTATTTTACAACTATTATACAATTAGCTTGATGAATATATTCCTTCATATTTCATTCATCCATTTAACAAATGGATATTAAATATCTTTATCTTTTGCAACTTATTTAAAATCATTTTATAATTAGTATAACGAATATATTCTTTAATTATTTCATTCATCCATTTGAGCAATGAATTATGTTCTTATCCTTTGCAACTAATTTACAACTAAAGATGAAATGAAAATAAAGGATTTAGTGACTAATTTGCAACTAGGTGTTTAAATTTGGGCTTCAAAACAATTGTATGGTAATTAATTTTAGTAGTTTAAACAACTAAGTTGCAACTTACAATGCAATTATACAAAATTCACACAACCATTATCATGTTGTCTTAATTATAATATATAATGTTGAATTGCATTGGACATCATTATTTATAAACATGAAATGGATTTGAAACTTTAAATAGATTTACATTCCAAGTTGAAAATACATTACAAAAATAAATAAATAATGTTTCTATCCAAATACAATTTAACTATGAATCTAAATATAATGCCCAAGATATCTATAAAAAACATTTTTCTCTATCTAAACAAAAGGTTAAATCATAAAAATGATGACCCACAACAATCAAATATTGTCATCTAAAACACTATGTTTCATAAATGAATGTTTTCTTCTATTTTTGTTGAAATGGAACTTGAACCATGTAATTTTTTCAATCCACCTTATTTGCTTGAAATTTGCCATGTTATGATATTTAGTTCCACATGTGAAATGAAATTAATAGCATATTATAACATTGTAATGTCAAAAATATGTAAACAATCCCTTCAACTTGAATAAAATTAGTTTACAACTATACTACCACTAACATGCAACTTATTTGTCACTAAAATGCAACATATGTAGAACATTGATACAAAGTAAACTATAATTTGTAGACTTGCAAATAAAATCAAATATTGTGTTTACAATCAAGTAAACCGAATTATAATATTAAGTACTTTTGAAAGAATTTCACCTTGTATACATAATTTTGATGTTGATGGATTGAAACATAATGAATGTTCGGCCTTATAACATAAAAACAACAAAATTCATCACAAATGTTCAAACATAAATCAAGACATATGTAACATGATTATCATTAAAAAATCACCTTTCATAAATCTCTCGTCATTATAAGTTAAACTAAACTTGTACGATCAACTTCAAAATAAAATGTAATATATTTCACATCATTTAAAAATATATATGCAAATAAAAAAAGACCAATAATCACAAACCTTCAACATCTAAGAGTAAAAGTAATAACCTTCAACATCCCAAGCAAAAACCTTCAACATCTAAAAATAAAAGCAAGAACCTTGAACATCCAAAAACAAAAGTAAAAACCTTCAATATCCAAGAGTAAGAGCAAGAACTTTCAACACCTAAAACCAAAAGTAAGGACTTTGAACATCCAACAGTAAGAGCAATAACCTTTAACATCAAAAAGTAAAAGTAATAACCTTCAACATCCAAAAGTATGAACAAAAACCTTTTAACATTCAAAGAAATAAAAAAAACCTTCAACATTCAAAACCAAGAGCAAAAACCTTCAACCTCTATAAAAGTAAAGATAATAACCTTCAACCTCTAAGAGCAAAAACAAAAGCCTTCAACCTTTCTAAGAGCAAGAGCAAGAACTTTCAACCTTCAAAAGCAAAAACAAAAACCCATAAGCATAAATGAATGAAAGTTGTTGATGTATTGAGGCAAATTTGTTGATAAACAACCATTGTCACTTGTTTAAGGGTTTCTTGCCCATATTTCAGATCTTTAAATTTCAAATTTTAAGTTGAAATGTCATATATATTGGGTGGTGGAAATGTATACACGTGGCATGATCATATGTGTTACTCAAGGCCATACATTTGTTGCAAAGTAGTTGTTGATTAGTAATTAAATTTATCTTAGTTGTGATGTAGTTATTACACACGACTAAAGTGCAACTTCTCAACAAAGTCAAACATGGTTGATTACAACTGCATATATAGTGTGTACATTGTATTATATAAATATACATCTTGCAACTAGTTTACAACTACAATATAACTCTTTGATTTTCTAACATAACATTTTATTTATTAATTTATTGTATTTCCATAGGACAATTGCAATGCAGTTGTATATTAGTTGTTTTAGAGCTTTAATTATAAGGTAGTATAATTGCCATGAACACAATTTCTCATAGTGCGTACAAAAACCCCATATTGGAATATGATGTTGGACAGACAGGTTCTAAAAACATAGGAAAGACTTGCAAGGCATAGGTTGTTTCTACCATAAGAGGTGGTATGGTGTGAGGTATGGATTGGGGGTATTTAGAAAAAAAGTAAGTATAAACAATGATTTTCATGGAGATAAATGTAGTCAACTACTCACCCAAATGAATGGGTGTAGTATACTTTTCAATCGTAATATGTAGTTCAAAGTTGAAAAGATCAAAACAAAGCAAAGATTTTTCTAGTGCTTGATCAACTGCATGAAATCTCAAGTCTAAAGTTGGTGACTAGTTGAGGAAGGGAAGTTATAAGAGGTATGCAATCCAAGTTTGTGTATCAGTTTGCATCTCCATAATACTATGAACCAATGCAAGACTTGGAGGGGGAAGAAAACACCAATATCAATGTGGTTGAGGAGACTAAGGAAATTACCTAAGTTCATATGAGTATGCAAAGACATAAGTGAATGTGTTGGATTAAGTACCACGGTCATATTCACATCAAGGGAATCCAGAGTTGGATCAAACAAGGTACATTATCAAAACAGGAGATCATGAATATGCGGATTCAGAGGTAATAAAATTACTTTCAAGGATTTGTGCATTTTGTGAGGAAGAAGGACATGCAATCATGGATTGTCCTATTGTGCCTTTTCACATCAAAACATGTATCGCCATACATGTAGAGTTACAAAATGTGGTAGGAGCATTAATGGATCAACCATAGGAACATGAACCAAAAATTCCTATAGTCTAGAATAGATTGAAAGGCATGGAGTTGGGAAGCCAATTGAGACCATAAAGTTGACATATTCGTCCATCTATTCAAACCAAAAGTAGAAAACCAAAAGTGTATTCACATCAACATTCTACACCATAGAAGATACCAACAAATAACCACAAAATGGAACATTGTCGACCTTGAAACAACATAATATCACCAATAGTGTCAGAAATGGCGATTGTTGAAACCTGGGGACAACCTGTTCGAATAAAAGTTACTCAATCACTTGATGTGGGTATAACAACCACAAGAGTTGTTGGGACACCTCAGACGGTGCTCACTAATCCGTTAATGACTACTCATGTGAATAGGATTATAGATTGACCATCAATGAATTCAATGGTTGTTAGAGGGTACAAAAGTGTAAATGCAACAAATCCAAGAAGAGGATATTGAAAACCATTTATTTTAACTGCACCAATTCCTAATCACAAAGATGGCCATTATGTTAGGCCAAACATGGTAGCTTTTAAATATCTTGATTAAAAAAAATGTTGATCCAAATGCTCATGTTAGAGTGTTCAATCGTGCAGTAAAAACAAATGTAGAGAATATTGAAAAATATATCATCAATGTATTTAGCTATACGCAAAGAAATACAACATCAGACTAGTGTCATGATTACATGTTAAAATTCCCTACTATATATGTTTAGAGCTTACACAAGCATTTTGACACATCCCTAAACTCCTTGATGGACTCATTGCAAGTCCAAAAGTGAAGACATCGGAAGGAAAAAGAGTTAGGGCGCATTCCCTAACTCATAACACTTCAAGGGCAGAGGGGCGTGCTGGAGCTCCGGGATGGGACTAGGAAATTTGATAAACAACTCAATTATTCACACAGACCTGCACAAACCAAACAACAAGATGGTTAGTGCCTAGCTAAAGCACTTTCAGTGCACGGACAAGCCATGGGCAAACACAAACTCACAAAACTCATCACAGCCCGAACTTGGGGGAATCCACCACCTTCCCCCTTATAGTATACTTTGTGCTTGGCCACGAGACCAGCACCCAAATGTCATTTTGTCTTGGGACTCCCAAGTGGGAGTCTCGAAATTCTAACAATTGGGATTCTCGCAACTTTGGGGCCCATAACTTTGCGTGCAGACCTCTGATTGAAATGAAGTCAAAAGCAAAGTTATAGCTCTCGTCAACAACTTTCCAACAATATGTCTTACGCCATCTGCATGCAAGGAAATTGAAAAGATTCCTGACTTTTAGTGGTTAGGAGTCAAATTGGCAATTTGACTCCCGACCCTTCTTTTGGCCATAACTTGTGTTTAAGTGTCCAAATGGGTCATGCGAGCCCATTTCAAACATCTAAGTTTCAAGAGCTTTCTAATGATATAAGGAACTCTTTAATCCAATGGGTTTTGACTTTTGCAATGGCTCTTTGAAAACTCTCCTACACTCCCAAAAGCATGAGATGTGACTCCCGGGCTTCCCTCTTGGCCCGCACCCTTACAAGCCCTTGCCTTGGTTGCGAGCCCAAGGCTAGGGTTGCGACACATTTTGCAAAAGTCATCGAAAGACTTAAAATGACGAATAAATATACATGGAGCTAAAGAATATGAAGCAATAAGAGATTAAGAGGGTGGAAGTTTATTATGAGTGAGTTTAGAAGTTGGTTCATGGTTTACAAGTACCAACCACACACAATTTTCTAACTATTATGTTTAAAACGAGTTTGTAATAATACCTCAAAATTGCGACTATAGGGATGAAACGGTCAACACTATAACAACATAAGGAAACAACAACGTTGTGTGAAGAAGGCATGATTGTTACAGTAGCAAGGAGTGTATTTTTAGTACCACATAATACTAAACAAACAACACCAACGAAAATACATAATAATACAAGGAAGACTAACAAACATTGCACAAACTATGGGATGATGAATCATAATGTGGAAACATGAAGAAAGAAGAAAGA
>Ga0116230_10006740_pt1 | contig 11332 bp, 9 predicted proteins | sample S1TSphfallax_3_FD_88678 | JGI IMG/M metagenome (GOLD analysis project Ga0116230, IMG submission 88678) | Host-associated microbial communities from peat moss isolated from Minnesota, USA - S1T2_Fd - Sphagnum fallax MG | ecosystem: Host-associated > Plants > Peat moss > Unclassified | place: USA...
ACGACCGGTTTGACGATCTTCTTGGCTTCCTCCGGGATCGGCGCCTGGCGTTTCAGGCGCGGCTGCTCGGCGGGTTGTTCGGTGGCGCATTTCGGGCAGATCGCGGGGCTTTTGCCGAGGTCGAAAAAGCGGGTCCCGCAGGATACGCAGGTATGTTTTTCGCCGGGTTGCGCTTTCGCCATGGACAACCTCTAGGATGCGCGGATTTCGCGGGAGGCGGGCGGATGCCATGCCCGGACAGCTATGTCAAACCAGCGCCGGCGTGCTAATCGCCACCGCCATGGACGCTGCCATTGCCCGCCCCTGGACCGCGCGCCGGCCCGCCGCCCCGCTGACCGGCACGTCGCGGGTGCCGGGCGACAAGTCGATCAGCCACCGCGCGCTGATGTTCGGCGCGCTGGCGGTGGGCGAGACCCGGATCACCGGCCTGCTGGAAGGCGAGGACGTGCTGCGCACCGCCGCCGCGATGCGGGCGCTTGGCGCGGACATCCGGCGCGACGGCGCGGACTGGCTCGTGGCGGGGCGGGGGATCGGCGGCCTGACGCCGCCGGACGACGTGCTGGACATGGGCAATTCCGGCACCGCGGCGCGGCTGCTATGCGGCATTCTCGCCAGCCATGATCTGTACGCCGTGATGACCGGAGATGCGTCCTTGCGGAAGCGGCCGATGCGGCGCGTGATTGAACCCTTGCAGTCCTGCGGCGCGGAATTTTTGGCCCGGCCCGGCGGGCTTCTGCCGCTGACCATCCAGGGCGCCCGGGACGCCTTGCCGATCACCTACACCCTGCCGGTGGCCTCCGCGCAGGTGAAATCCGCCATCCTGCTGGCCGGGCTGAACGCGCGGGGTGTCACGGACGTTACCGAGCCGGCGCCGACCCGCGACCATTCGGAAAATATGCTGCGGCATTTCGGCGCGAAGGTTGAGGTGACCACGGACGGCAAGCGCGGCCGGGTGATCCGCCTGACCGGCCAGCCGGAGTTGCGCGGCGCGGATGTGGCGGTGCCGGGCGATCCGTCCTCGGCCGCGTTTCCGCTCGTCGCCGCGCTGCTGGTGCCAGGCTCGCGGGTCACCATCGAGGGGGTGGGACTGAACCCGCTGCGCACCGGTTTGTTCGAGACGCTGCGGGAGATGGGCGCGGAGATGACGGTGCGGAACGCCCGCATCCAGGGCGGCGAGGGCGTCGGCGATGTGCTGGTCGAATATACCGAGCTTACCGCCGTGGACGTGCCGCCCGAACGCGCGCCCAGCATGATCGATGAATATCCGGTCCTGGCGGTCGCCTGCGCCGCCGCGCGCGGCACCTCCCGGCTGCGCGGCCTAAATGAATTGCGGGTGAAAGAGAGCGACCGGCTGGCGGCCACCGCCGCGATGCTGCGCGCCGGCGGGGTGCGCGTGGACATCGAGGGCGACGACCTGATCGTGCATGGCATGGCCACGCCGCCCGGCGGAGGCAGCGTCGAGACCCATATGGACCACCGACTAGCGATGAGCGCGATGGTCTTCGGCCAAATGACCAAGGCGCCGATGCGAATCGACGATGCCAGCTTCATCGACACCAGTTTTCCCGGATTTTTGCTCCTGATGCGCCGTTTGGGTGCGCGGATCGAGACGCAATGATCATCGCCATCGACGGACCGGCCGCCGCCGGCAAGGGTACCTTGGCGCGCCGCATCGCCGCCGCCCTGGAACTGCCCTACCTGGATACCGGCCTGCTGTACCGCGCCGTCGGGCGGTTGGTGCTGGATGCGGGCGGCGACCCGGCGGACGCGGAAACCGCCATCGCCGCCGCGTTGCGGCTGGCGGAGCCGGACCTGGCACGCGCCGATTTGCGCGGGCCGGAGGCCGACAAGGCCGCCAGTCAGGTGGCCGGCATTCCCGGCGTGCGGGCGGCGCTGCTGGACTATCAGCGCCGCTTCGGCGGCCAGCATGGCGCGGTGCTGGACGGGCGGGACATCGGCACCATCGTGTTTCCGAACGCCGACATCAAACTCTTCGTCACCGCCAGCCTGGAGGCGCGGACCGCGCGCCGCCACGCCGAGCTGACCGGCCGCGGCGAGCGGGTTCCTCTGGACGCGGTGCGCGCCGACCTCGCCGCCCGCGACGAGGCTGACGCCAACCGCAAGGCGGCCCCCCTGAAACCCGCACCGGATGCGATCATGTTCGACACCACCGGCCTGGACGCCGACGCGGCATTTGCCCGGGCGCTGGAGTTGATCCGGCGATAGCGTCCGGGACCGCCGCGATCCGCATTTTGAGCCGCGCTTGTAAAAGCCCGGCATTGCGCCATTATCCCGATTAACGTCCCAACAAAAATAATCGAGGAACGCCATGCCCGCTTATGACTACCAGCTGTTGATCAAGAACATCCTGAAGACGCCGATCGCGCAGGCATCCGCCAAGCAGATCGTCTATCGCGGCGAGCAGCGATTTTCCTATCCGCAATTCGTCGAGCGGGTCAGCCGCCTCGCCAATGTGCTGACCGCGCTCGGCGCGAAACCCGGCACCCGCGTCGCGGTGATGGATTGGGACAGCCACCGTTATCTGGAATCCTATTTCGCGGTGCCGATGCTGGGTGCCGTGCTGATGATGGTGAACATCCGGCTCAGCCCCGAGCAGATCGCCTATACGGTCGACCACTCAGAGGCCGAGATCCTGCTCGTCAACAAGGATTTTTTCCCCTATTGCAAACTGATTCGCGAGCGGCTGCCGCGCATCAAATCGGTGATCTGCCTGGCCGATGATGGCATCGCGGATGACGGCGAATACGGCGCGAAATATGCCGGCGAATATGAGGCGCTGCTGGCGGCCGCGCCGGCCTCATACGATTTCCCGGATTTCGACGAGAACACGACCGCAACGACTTTTTACACCACCGGTACGACCGGCATGCCGAAGGGCGTGTATTTTTCGCATCGCCAGCTGGTGCTGCACACGCTGAGCCTGATGAGCACGATGATGATGGCCGGGATCAATGGCCGTGTCAGCCGGGAAGACGTGTACATGCCGCTGACGCCGATGTTTCATGTCCACGCCTGGGGATTTCCCTATGTCGCCACCATGATGGGGATGCAGCAGGTGTATATCGGTCGGTTCCTGCCGCCGGTGGTGCTGAGGCTGCTCGCGACCGAGAAGGTCACCGTCTCGCATTGCGTGCCGACCATCATGCACATGATTCTCTCGGCACCCGAGGCCGCGGATTTTGATTTGCGCGGTTGGCGGGTGATCATCGGCGGCTCATCGCTGCCGCGGGCGCTATGCCGTGCGGCGCTGAAACGCGGAATCGACATCTATACCGGCTACGGCATGTCCGAAACCTGCCCGATCCTGACGCTGAGCCAGCTGAAGCATGATCTGGTCCCCGAGCTTGATGGTTCCGATACCGAGATCGATTTCCGCACTTCGGCGGGGATGCCCGGCGCGCTGATCGAGATCGCGCTGGTGGATGAGGACATGAACCATCTGCCGCATGACGGTGTGGCCCGCGGCGAGGTGGTGGCACGCACGCCGTCGCTGACGGCCGGTTATGCCAGGAATCCGGAGGCGTCCGAGGCGCTGTGGCGCGGCGGCTGGCTGCATACCGGGGATATCGGCACGATCGACGCGAACGGCTATCTGCGCATCGTCGATCGTGCCAAGGACGTGATCAAAACCGGCGGCGAGTGGATCTCCTCGATCGCGCTGGAAGACATCATTCTGCTCCATAAGGCGGTCAGCGAATGCGCGGTGATCGGCGTGGAAGATTCGCGCTGGGGCGAACGGCCGCTGGCCGTGGTGGTGCTGAAACCGGGTGCCGCGGCGAGCGAGGACGATATCAAAAACGTGGTTCGCGCCCGCACCGAAACCGGCGAATTGTCGCGCTTCGCGATTCCGGACCATGTGGTCTTCGCTGGCTCACTGGAAAAAACCTCAGTAGGAAAGCTGGATAAGAAGAAGATGCGCGCGATGTATGGCTCAGTCGTCGGTGGTCAGTCGGCGGTGATCAGGCAGGCGGGGTAATCCGGTTGGGTGCTATAGGTCAATCGCGCGAGGTGAGGCCCAAATGCTCGACCATGTGACCATTGGCGTTACCGATCTGGTGCGTTCCCAGGCGTTTTATGACGCGGCGTTGGCGCCGCTGGGGGTTGCGCGGTTGTTTGCCGAGGGCGAGGCGTTTGCCGGTTACGGGGCAGAGGGGATCGCGTTTTTCTGGATCGGGCAGCGGCCGGAGGTGACGAGTGGCGCGCATATTGCCTTTACGGCGACGGAACGCGCCATGGTGGACCGTTTCCACGCCGCCGGTCTGGCCGCCGGCGGGCAAGATAATGGCGGACCGGGGCTACGGCCGCGTTATCATGCGGATTACTACGGCGCGTTCATCCTGGACCCGGACGGCCACAACATCGAGGCAGTGTGCCACGATGCCGTGGCCGGCGGCGGTTAGCCCGGCGCGGGCAGCGGTCCTAAGCCACCTGGCATATCCGGCCTTGGGCTGGCTGTCGGGACGGAAGCGCGGCGCTGGTCGGGCATCGGCTCGTCCACCACTTTGCGGATGATCTTCTCGCCCCGCAGCACTGCCTGAATTTCCTCGCCGGACAGCGTTTCGTATTCCAGCAGGCCCTTCGCCAGCGCATGCAGATCGGCGATCCGCTCGGTCAGGATGCGTTTGGCTTCGGCATAGGCATGGTCGATCACCGACTTGATTTCGTTGTCGATCTCCCGCGCCGTCGCCTCCGAGACATTCTTGTTCTGCGTCACCGAGTGACCCAGAAACACCTCCTGGCCGTTATCGCCGTAGGAAATCATGCCCAGCTTCTCGGACATGCCCCATTCGGTGACCATCCGGCGGGTCTGGTCGGTCGCCATCTTGATGTCGCCCGACGCGCCGTTGGACACGCGGTCCGGCCCAAAGATGAGTTCTTCCGCGGCGCGACCGCCCATCGCCATGATCAGCTGCTGCAGCAGCTTCACCTTGCTGGTGGAATAGCGGTCGCCCTCCGGCAGGCTCATCACCATGCCAAGCGCCCGGCCGCGCGGAATGATCGTCGCTTTATGCACCGGATCGCATTCGGGCAAAGTGATCGAGCAGATCGCGTGGCCGCCCTCGTGATAGGCGGTCATCCGCTTCTCATCATCGCTCATCACCAGGCTGCGGCGTTCAGCGCCCATCATCACCTTGTCCTTGGCGTGCTCGAACTCGGCCATCGCCACCACGCGCTTGCCGATCCGCGCCGCCAGCAGCGCCGCCTCGTTCACCAGATTGGCGAGATCCGCGCCGGAGAAACCGGGCGTGCCGCGGGCGATCGTCTTCGGGTCCACGTCCGACGCCAATGGCACCTTGCGCATATGCACTTTCAGGATTTTTTCGCGCCCCACCACGTCCGGGTTCGGCACCACCACCTGGCGGTCGAACCGGCCGGGGCGCAGCAGCGCCGGGTCCAGCACGTCCGGCCGGTTGGTCGCGGCAATCAGGATCACGCCCTCATTGCTCTCGAACCCGTCCATCTCCACCAGCATCTGGTTCAGCGTCTGCTCGCGCTCGTCATTGCCGCCGCCGAGCCCGGCGCCGCGATGGCGGCCCACGGCGTCAATCTCATCGATGAAAATGATGCAGGGCGCGTTCTTCTTGCCTTGTTCGAACATATCGCGCACGCGCGAGGCACCGACGCCGACGAACATTTCCACGAAGTCCGAGCCGGAAATGGTAAAGAACGGCACGTTCGCCTCACCCGCGATGGCGCGGGCCAGCAGCGTCTTGCCGGTGCCTGGCGGGCCGACCAGAAGGCAGCCCTTGGGGATTTTGCCGCCGAGGCGCTGGAATTTCTGCGGGTCGCGCAGGAATTCGACGATTTCCTGCAGTTCGCTCTTCGCCTCGTCGATCCCGGCCACGTCTTCGAACGTGATCCGGCCCTGCTTTTCGGTCAGCAGCCGGGCGCGGGATTTGCCGAAGCCCATGGCGCGGCCGCCGCCAGACTGCATCTGGCGCATCATGAACAGCCACAGGCCGGCGATCACCAGAATCGGGCCGAACGAGAACAGCACACGCTCCAGCATGCTCTCGTTATCGCCTTCCGGCTTGGCCTCCACATGCACGTTCGCCGCCACCAGCTTGCCGACCAGCGACGGATCATCCGGCGTATAGGTCTCGAAGGATTTTCCATCCTTGGTGGTGCCGGTCACGTCATGGCCGGCGATGGTGACATCCTGAACCTGGCCGTTATTGACCTCGTCCAGAAAACTTGAATAGGCGATCGGCGTGGCGTTGTTCGGCTGGCTGGAGGGCTGGAACACGTTGAACAGCACCACCAGAAACAGCGCCACCACCACCCAAAGCGCGATATTACGACCAAGATTATTCATTTAAACCTTGTCCAATTCATCCAAAAACCGCGAGCCCTTGTATCGGCACCCGCATGACTTCCTCATCAGGTGGTCATTCTGCACCTATTTCCCATCCCTGCACAAATTAATTGGCGTCACGTGAAAATCGCGTGACTGGCGGCCGGAGCCGGCGGCGCAAACGGCGCCGGCGCGGGGAAGGCAACCACCTCGCCATCCTGTCGCAGGCAAGGCATCGTCCGCAGAACCAGCGACGGCAATCCGTTAAAAGCCCGGTATTTCCGGGCGTCCGCGCCGAGCGCGGCGAGCGACGTTTCCGCGGGGCCAGGCTCGGCCAGCCTGAACCGGCCGTCCCACCACGCGCCGGGCGTGGCCGGGATCGGCGGCGCGCAAGCGCTGGGTTCGCGTGCCAGCAGCCAGCCCTGGCCCAATCGGCCGGCCGGGGCGATCCGCACGCCGCCCAATGTGGCCGGGCGCAAATTCGCGGCCAGCGCCGCCACGGAGGCCCTGGCCGGGGCGTAGGCCGCGCCGCCGACCACCCGCAATAGCGCCGAAAGCGCGGCAAGCGGCGCCGAAGTTGCGGAAACCAGCGCAAAACCCTCGGGCCGGATTTCCGCGTGGCGTGCCAGAAAATCCACGGTCTCCCCGTCCACGGCCTGCCGCGGTCCCGGCTTCGCGACAGTGGCGCTCCCGTCCTGGCGCACCCGCACACGCTCAAACCGGCGGTCGGCGTTTGACGGATCATCCACCCAGGCCATCCCGTGTTCCCGTAAAAATGCTTTTAAATCAGGTGCTAGGACGCCGAGCAAGGGTCTGATCATCACGATGTCGCTACGAGCGCTCCAGGCCGGCATCCCCTCCAGCCCGTGCTCGCCACGCGCGGCGCGCATCGCCACCGTCTCCGCCTGGTCGCCGGCGTGGTGGCCGAGCAGCAGATGCACCCGCCCGGCCGCCCGCGCCGCCGCGGCCAGCGCGTCATACCGCGCCGCCCGCGCCCGCGCCTGGAGCGCCGGCCCGCGCGGCACCGCCAATGTCACCACTTGCGCCGCCATCCCGCGCTCACCCAGCCGCGCGGCGGTCAACGCGGCCTCGGCCGCGGAACCCTCCCGCAAGCCGTGATCGATGATGATACAAATTGTATCGCCGCCCTGCCCCGCCGCCCAATCCCGCGCCAAGAGCGCCAAAGCCGTGCTGTCCGCACCGCCAGAGGCCGCCACCGCCAAACGCGGCCGGCTCCCGAACGGCCCCAGCCGCGCCATCGCACCGGCAAACGCCGCGTCCATGCCTGTCATCCGTGGCCGGTGGCGCTGGGATTTAAGCAAGCAAGGCCAGGGGGACGCCGTCCCCCTGGACCCCCTGCCAAAGGCTCGCCTTTGGAAACCATTAGTAAGGGTTTCGAAAGGGCACGCCCTTTCGCGAGGTTTCCAAAGGGGCAGAGCCCCTTTGGCCTTACTTCCTTAACGCCCCAACCCCAATGCCCGCGGTTACGAGCAATGGGCACGGTGGCTGGCGGCTTCGATGCGGGGGCCGAGGCCGGCGGGCGGTGTGGGGAACTGGCTGTTCAGCGAGGCCAGGGTGTCGCAGGCGGCGGCTTCCTGGTGGATGGAGGTGAGGGAATTGGCGAGGCCGAGCAAGGCTTGCGGCGCGTACATGCCTTCCCGGTTGCGGTTATAGGTATCGTCAAAGGCGATCGCGGCGTCTTGCGGGCGGCCCTGACCGTACAGGGACTGCGCCAGGATGAACTGCGCCTGGTAGCCGGCTGGGCTGGTTTTGGCTTTGTCGAGGATGGCGCGGGCATGGCCTTCGGCGGCGCGGTAGTCGCCGGTGATGATGGCTTCCTGCGCGGCGTGCAATTCGGCCTTCGGATCGAAAGACCCGGGCGGGGTGGCGGACGCGGCGGCGGGCAGAGCGGGGACCTTGCCGGGCGCGCCCGGCGGCAGCGTCGCGCCGGGCGGCGTGGCACCGGGCGTGGCGGCGCCGGCGGCGTTGGTCATCGCGAATTTCAGGTCGCCGATTTCCTTTTCCGTCGCGGCGTGCTGGGTGTTCACCTGGTTGGTCAGCGTGTCGACCTCGCCGTTCAGGGTCTGCACCTGTTGCTGCAACTGCTGCACTTGCGTGAGCAGGCTGGCGACGATGCTGCTGTCCGGCGTTGTTGTGCCGCTGGCATCAGGCGCGGGCGCGCTGCCGCCGAGCGATGATCCGCCGCCGCTGCCGCCGCCATTGCTGGATTGCAGTTGCTGAACCTGCTGTTGCAGCGCCAGAATTTCGTTCTGCAGCGCGATGCCTTCCTGGCTCTGAATCACCGGCTGCCCCTGCGCCGCGCTGAACGGCAGCATGGAGATGAACATCACGAAGGCGAACAGGTTTTGACGCATGGGCTTGCAAGTTCCGGCAGATTTTCAACGCTCTATAGCGGCAGTCAGGACAAAACAAAACCGGCGGCTGCGCGCGGCAGCCGCCGGTTTGTCACAAGCCGGGTTACGCGATGTTAGTGGCAGTTCTGCGGGTTGAAGCCCTGCACGGAGGTGATCGCGTTGCGGTTCTGCTGGTAGGACGCGTCGTCATTGCCGGCGGCGACCGGGCAGTCCTTGCCGTAGGACACCGTCTGCAGGCGGGCAGCGGAAACGCCCTGGGCGACCAGGTAGTCGCGGGCGGCGTTGGCGCGCTTCTGACCAAGCGCCAGGTTGTAGGTTTCGGTGCCGCGCTCGTCGGCGTTGCCGGCGATCAGCACGTTCACGCTCGGGTACTTGGCAAGCCAGGCGGCCTGACGGCCCAGCGTGGCATCAGCGTCGCTGCTCAAAGCGGACTGGTTGAAGTCGAAGAACACGCGGTCACCCACATTGGCGACCAGGTCCTGCTCGCTGCCCGGCGCGGCGCCGGTGGCGGCCATGGCGCCCGAACCGGACGTGGCGCCCGTGTTAGACGGCGTGGAGGAGCAGGCTGCCAGCAGGGCCAGGCCGGCGAGAGCGCCCAATGCTTTGAATTTCATACTAAAACCGTTCCCTGTCGGAAAAATGTCGAGATTGACGAAACTTTGGTTGCGAAATCCCTATGATTCCGCAATCGGGTGGGCCTTACCGCGCTCAACCGTAACGGGTCAAGCAGGTTGACCATGCATTTTGTGCGGCGCAGGGCCGTTTGCACCGGGGCGCGGAAGAATTTTCTAACCTGTTGAGAATTTGTAACACCTGCGCCTAGGTTTCGTTTACCTGCCCGCAATAAACGCGCCGAATCGCGCGCCCAGCGGCTTGACTTTTGCCGCCTGGCCCTGTCTGCCAGCGGCCCAAGAGGTGGCGCGCATACATGGCGGATGAACTGGAACAAGTGCGAGCGGTCGCCACGGAGGCGATCGCGGCGGCGGACAGCCTGGAGTCGCTGGACCAGCAGCGCGTGGCTCTGCTGGGCAAGAACGGTACGGTCACCGGGCTGCTGAAGGCGCTGGGCGGGATGGAACCGGAGGCCCGCAAGGCCCGTGGCGCCGAAGTGAACCTGCTCAAGGCCGCCGTTACCGCGCAATTGGAAGACCGGCGCGCGGTGCTGGAAGCGGCGGCGCTGGCGCGACGGCTGGCGGCCGAGCGGATCGACATTTCGGCGCCGCCCCGGCCGGATGCGTTGGGGGCCATCCACCCGATCAGCCGCACGATGGAGGAGCTCGCCGCGATTTTCGGCGCGCAGGGTTTCACCATAAAGGAAGGTCCGGATGTGGAGGATGACTGGTTCGCGTTCGGCGCCCTCAACATCCCCGGCCATCACCCCGCGCGGGCCATGATGGACACTTTCTATCTGCGTAGCGCCGCGGGCACGAACGGCCGGCCCGCGGTGCTGCGCCCGCATACCTCCTCCGTGCAGATCCGCACGATGCTCGGCCAGGAACCGCCGATCCGCATCATCGTGCCCGGCCGCACCTTCCGCTCCGACCATGACGCGACGCATTCCCCGATGTTCCACCAGGTCGAGGGGCTGGTGATCGGGCAGGACATCACGCTCGGCCATCTGAAGGGCTGCCTGATCGATTTCCTGCGCGCGTATTTCGATGCGCCAACGCTGCCGGTGCGCTTCCGCGCCAGCTATTTCCCGTTCACCGAGCCGTCCATGGAAGTGGATATCGGCTGGAACCGCAAAACCGGCGAGATCGGTGCCGGGACGGACTGGCTGGAAATTCTCGGCTCCGGCATGGTGCATCCGAACGTGCTGGCCAATTGCGGGATCGACCCGCGCCAATACCAGGGCTTTGCCTTCGGCGTGGGGATCGAGCGGATCACCATGCTGAAGCACGGCATATCCGACCTGCGGCTGTTCTATGAAAGCGATGTGCGCTGGCTGAGCCATTACGGCGCCTCCCCGCTGGCGCCGGCGAGCCTGCATGAAGGTTTTTAGGCCGTGAAATTTTCCCTCTCGTGGCTAAAAACCTGGCTGGAGACGGACGCGTCGTTGGACGCGATCCTCGCCAGGCTGAATGTGATCGGCCTGGAAGTGGAAGGGGTGGAGGATCGCGCCGCGCCGCTGGCGCCGTTCGTGATCGCGGAGGTGATCGAGGCCGCGCCCCATCCCAACGCGGACCGGCTGCGCGCCTGCCGGGTGAATGCCGGCGGCGCGGAAATATCCGTGGTATGCGGGGCGCCGAACGCGCGCTCCGGCATGAAGGCGGTGTTTGCGCCGCCCGGCGCGTTCATCCCCGGCACCGGCGTCACGCTGAAAGTGGGGGAGATTCGCGGCGTGCAATCCGCCGGCATGTTGCTCTCCAACCGGGAAATGGGCCTGGGCGAAGACCATGACGGCATCGTGGAACTGCCCGCCGACGCGCCGGTCGGCGAACCATACGCCGCCTGGCTGGGGCTGGACGACCCGATCATCGAAATCGCCGTCACGCCGAATCGCGGCGACGCTTTATCCGTGCGCGGCGTGGCGCGGGACCTCGCCGCCGCCGGTCTCGGCACGCTGCGTCCGCTCGCGCCGGCGCGGATCGATGCCGAAACGCCCAGCAAAATCCTCTGGCAAAACGATTTTCCCGCTGCC
>Ga0116230_10006741_pt1 | contig 11332 bp, 9 predicted proteins | sample S1TSphfallax_3_FD_88678 | JGI IMG/M metagenome (GOLD analysis project Ga0116230, IMG submission 88678) | Host-associated microbial communities from peat moss isolated from Minnesota, USA - S1T2_Fd - Sphagnum fallax MG | ecosystem: Host-associated > Plants > Peat moss > Unclassified | place: USA...
AATTTGAACTAATTTGAATATCTTTGGATATGGGTTCTAATTGGTGTCCATGTAGGATGTATTTCATGTTCATACAAATGTGCATTTTTTATTCTTGTGAGTTGACCACATTTGGGATTATTAAATAATATCCATATGACTTCTTGTGAATTGAGTACTTTAGTTGATACACCACTTACAAGACCATCATGTGTTGCATAATTTTTAGCACAAAGTTCAAACAACATATTTTTCTTTACTTGAACCTTTGGTGCAGTCTTGCTATGAAATTTGCATCATTTTGTAATTGAAATGATTGAAGGCAGATATCATGATGTCTATCTTGTGCATGAAACATGAATACATCCCCTTCATTTTGAAGGAAAATTGATTCATTATGTTTTTTGCTTTGCTTCATTTGTGTAAAATAAATATGAAAATTTTGGATCATTTAATGTTGTACAAATACATTGATTATTTAGATTTCAAAGTAAAAAAGGAAGTAACTTTTGTGAAGAACTTGAAGTTACAATATTTCAAGGTGTGCATTATCCTAATAATGAATTTGAAGGTGGATGTTTAATACAAGGCCAAAAAACTACTATAGAATGTGCTAAAAGTGTTTCACTTTTATGGCGGACAAGTTGAAAGGCCATTCTTCAAAATATCAACATTTAGTTATGGAATTTTTTTTTGTAGTATCCATTAGTCAAAGGTTTTTTTGCCATCTCATCTTGAATACATTGTAGTCTTGAAGCAAGGTTGGGTGATTTTGAGCAATTTGAAGGAGGGGATTGCATCTCATCTTGTTGGTTAATGCTAGTCTAATCTTGTCATGGCAAGAGATGTTGTTTACTTTTTTTTATGCATTTTCACAATCCATTAATAATCATAGAAGAATTGCAAGAATTTTAGGTGTTGATAGGAGGAACATCAACAGAGAGGTGGATGTTCTTTAACATTTAAAATGATGCATTATGGTTCATGAGCAACCAAAAGAGATGTTCAAGTTGCTTGCTAAATGGAGTGACAACCTTTTAAAAAAATTAGTGGGAAAAAAAGACCAATGTTTCCTTGGATTAAAAGGACATTATTAGAAGATGGATTCGTATGAATTTGAATGATTCTCACCTCCTCATGCATTACTTGTAAACCTTAAAGGTGAGTGTAGCATTTTGTCACAACTACTTTATGTGCATAGTAACACATTTTATTATTAAGCACCAAGGTTTGTCAATGTCCATGATGTGTTTAAACTATCAACATAAGGTGTTGAATGCAAATGATCTCATTGAAGATCCAATAAATTACCTAATGTTTCAACAATAATATATTTAAATTCAAATTCTCAAGGACTTGCAAAGTTTGCTAATGCATGCATTTGTAAATGTTTAAGGTGTTTAATAACAATATTCATTGTGTATGAGTGCTAATTTGTAATTGTTGATGAATGTTTTTTTTAACTGTTGGTATGATCTATTTTTTAAACTAGTAAGTGTTGCTTTTGAACATTCTTAAAGTAATGGATTACTTTTCATGTGTTTACTCAATGACTAACAAGTATGCCATAACAATTTTTTAATGCTTATATTGTTGAATCCTTTCTCAAAGACATAGTTGATGCATGATAGGCAAGTACTTAGGGTATTTAGTACCACTATTTGTTGTTTATTAAGTGCTAAGGCAATTATTGTTGCGATGTTTTTGGAACAAGTTGTTATGATTTAATATTAAAAGTAATCAATGTTAATTTTTGCTACTCTAGAAATTCATAGAATATTTCTCATGTGCTTACTCATTGACCATAAGTGAGTCATAATACACCGAGGTTGATGAATTCTTTTTTTAGCATTGGGGTTGATGAGTCTTTTCTTAAATGTTGGGGTTTATGAGTCCTTTGTTAAGGACAAAAAAACCACCTTTGTACTATAAGCTTGGGGTGCTTAACGATTATTGTTCATATCCTAATTATGCATTTATTTATGTCATGAATGTTTGTGGACACGTTGTTAATTCATATTCCTTTAAGTAGTCAAAAGGTTGTAATTTATGTGTTGATTACTTGTTGTGTGTTCAAAGCAAAGAGGTAAAAAGCCCAACAAAACAAAAGGAGTTACATGAGTTTCTTATGTCATTTTTTTGTTAATGTTTAATATACCTCTTTTGCTCCTTTCCATTTTTTCAATAATTATTTTGTCATTTGATTCAATGATGTCAATGATGGAATATTGTACCTTGGTTAATGAATGTATAAACTTGACAAGTTGGTTTCTCTTGTTGCATGTTACTCACAAATTTGACTATGTGACATAAATTGAAAACTTAAGCCTTCGATCATGATGAGGATAGCTACTTATCTGAAACCCACATTTTGTGTATCCTATAATTCACAAATCCCATCCATAGAACTTGTAAGTCTTGTGAATGCTACAATGTTTAACTTGACCATTGATCTTATTTTATAGGAATTCTGATTATGCAAGTGAACACATACAAATGACTATGGACATGTTGCTAATTAGTATTCTTTATTAGAGCAATCAAGACTATTATTTATTTATTTGTTGGTTCTTATGTGTTTAAAATATAATGACAAAACTTCTAAAGAGGTTATTAAAATGAAAGGAGCTACATATGGTTCTAATGTTAGCTTTGTGTTTTAGTCGGCCTACTCTAACCCATCTTCCTTCCATTTTGACAATTTAATTCTAAGTTTTTTCATGTTTGATGTCAACCATGAAGGAATATTGGCTAACTTGAAATGTTTGAACTAAGTGAAAAGTTGTTTTCTCTTGTTATGTTACTTGCAAATTTGATACTGGATGTTGAAAGTACGAGTAACTTATGATTATGATCTTGGTGAGGATAAATAGTACTTGGGACCCTTCTTTTTTGTGTGTAAGTTTCTATACATATCCCTTCAACATAACTTGTAAAAATTGCGACTCTAAGCTTAAGGTCATGTTGTCCAACTATTGATTTTATATCATATGCTTATGTAACTAATTATGCTTATGTTGAAGCAATTGTCCATACAATGCATTAGGAATGTGTTGAACTATGATCTACTCTTTAAAATAAGCAATGTTGGTTTTTGTTACTTTTAAAAAAATAGTCAATTGTTTTTCAATTATAGTGACCAACATGTGGGTGATAATGTGTGTTCGCGGAAGTTGGAATTTTTTGTAGCTTTTTAACTTGTGAACCCAAATGTCCATATCTTGCTCATTAGTTTTGTGTTGCACAAGCCTTGGTGGTTGAGATGGCTGAAAAACTGGAACATGTGTTGTTGTTGGTCTCATCAAGAATTGAAAGAACTACTACAAGGATGTAATGACATGAGAGTGGATGGGAGCGGGATACACAATGATTGCACATGCTCTTGCACTAACATTTGTGTAATGAATGCAAATGACACCCATCCCAACATTTGTCATGCAATTTTTTGGACCTCTAGCAGCCTTACAACTTTGTGGATGCCCATTCTTTGTGAGAACTTGAGCCAAATGTTGAATGGCATCAAAGAGGTTGTATTATGGGTGAGTGTGCTTGCTACAAGATGAAGAAACTTCCTTTCTGTCCAATTGAGCTCAGTTTAGATGAACTAATCCAGTAGCATAGCATAGGCCACGAGGTCTCATAGGACACATTGAGGAGGGAAAAGAAAAGAAAGCACCAAAGGTAGAGTTTGATCAAATACCACCCAAAAAGTTGATCTACTATACCTAGTGATGGCTGAAAATGTTCATAGTGCACAATTTCTTGGCCATATGGGAAGAGGTGCAGTTCAAAGAGCTAATGGAGTCCATGCCTATAGGGTCTATTTTTTCATGTGAACTGATTTCTCCCAGAACTATATTATGAGGGTCCAAAATGAGATACAACATAGGCATTAGCACAATTTTCAAGTTTCTATTTTGGTTCACATTTCATACAAAATGAATCCCTTTTTGGATTCCTTGGGGTATGAGCCTCCAATGATTAAGGAAGTTCATTACTATGTGTTAGATGACACAATGAATGATGCACTGTTTGTAGAGCCTGTTTTCATTCTGCATTGGTGTCATTTACAAGATCATGGGTGTTCTCCAAAATTCCACTTTGTATCGAGCAATGGGTAGTTCAAGTTCACGAGAGCTTGGAGTTCATTTCTCAGTGTCCTTCATTGATCTTTGATGACTTACCAATTGGATGTGAGATGGTTTGGAATTTTTTGCAATAGAACATGGTAAATGGGAGGTAGATGGGGTTGAAAAGTTATTGAAAAGAGAGGTGTGAAAGGAGCATATCAAATCTCAAGGGCAAAAGTTGTAGAATGTGGAGGAAATTGTCAAGTTCCTACAATGTAAGGCAAACAAGTACCATGCTGCTCATCCAAATGCTCACATTTTGGAATGTGAAGCTTGGTGAGATGGACAGATCCAAGACGTTCGATTGTGGGGCTATTTGCAGCAGTCGCAAAATGCACCAGCTACTCTCCATCTCCCATAAAGACCCTACCTTATTGCAATGCCTCCTAAATACTGACAGTTCATAGCAAGAAAACAAAACCTTGAAAACATGTGCTGGTGCTGCAGAACTCTACCACTGCCAGTGAATGTCAGGCAGTCAAGCTGCCCAGTTCAAGGTCCTCAGAATAAGCACATCTATCTTGATGGAGATGGCAGCAGCAATCAACCTGCCAAGCTCCAGAATTCAGCTCATCATTCTGGATCAATTCAGGTGATTGATTAGCCACTCTGCAAATATGCAAGTTCCTGGCCACACTAGATTGACATTCCATTGGTGGAACTCAAACTCTTGGATCTGCAGCACCTGCATTGCAACCTTCATGTGATGTCAACAAAAGTAAAATGCTGCCATCTCCATATGAGCAAGCATCCACTGGCCTCAACTCCTAAAAACCTGAGACAGAAATGGTTTTTTCAGGCCAGGTATACAAAACCCAGACAGATCTCCTCAGGGTGAATGCTAAGTTGTATCGTTTCTGATTCTTCCTGCAGAGTACTTCATTGTAGGAATTCAGCTGCAGTAGTTCAAATTTGTCTGTACCTCACGATCCCAACCTCATGGACCTCTAAGGTAAAGTGTTTCTGGAAAGCATTAGTTAAACCATAGAAGCCATTAGCAATGAGCGTGAGAGGCACAGAGATGGCGGCAAGTCAAAGGCCAAGCAAACAACTTACCATGCAAGAATGATCTCTCTCAACAAAACCGTTCCCCGATTCTGAACCACCAGACTCATCTGTGCACATTCCCTGGATATTATCCCCTTCCCCCCCCTACGTCATTTTGCATTTCTTGACTAGAAGAAGAATGCCGCCATTGTAAGCCCAGCCCCCGAGTTCCCGAGCGATCTAGGAACCACCATTGTAGCTGTATTGTCTAAAACTACTTACTCCTGCCTCGATGCTGATTATTATCATCTTGCACGACTTTATTACCGATGCATGTTGCCATGTTACGTGCAAGCAGAGCACATGGTGGTGTCTAGTAGAGAGATAAAAGAGGAGGCGATATAGAGCGGGAAAGGATGCTGAGGCAAGAAGGTACCAGAAGAGAGGACTGCACCTGAGAACAGAAGAGGCTCCAAACAGCGGACCTTTCCGAGCACCGAATCAAACAACAAGAATGGGAGGAATGCGAGCACTGATCTCCCCAATCCCAAACCCTAGTAGATCCAAGACCCTAAAGCGCGGCATTCACAATCCTTGTAGCACTTTCTTATTTGAAGGCTTTTTCCGACGTCGGCGCTCGATGCGTTCTATGTCGAGCAGTGGCCGATATCGAAGTTTGTTGACTGCTGCTGTCGCACGGAACCTATGTCTTGGATCTCAAAATTCATGTACTTGATAGCGAGCTGCGATATTTGGAGAGAGAGAGAAGAGAGAAATGGAGAGACTGGTCAAGAAGTTTGAACAGCGGTACAGGCGTGCGCGATGTCATCTAGCTACTTGGTCGGATTTACAATCCCGCCTTCTCAAGCAATTCTCTAATGCCGCTTCCATCCTGGACAGACTGCCTGTAAGCGTTGTCCTCATTTTGCGCACTGTGAAGCTCCATTTTCGAGGACGTCCATCCCTTGTTTGGAACTACTTGATGGGAGCAATTTGTCGCGAGTATTTGTGAAGAACGTAATGTTTTGCTAAAAGAGTAATTGTTTGGAGGATCAAGAAAGTGAAGAAGGGAGACACGAGGGATGGTTGCAGGTGTTGGGAGAGGTGGAGAATTACGGAATATTGAAAGAAGTGAAGTCGATGGCGCAGGTCTTGCCGGCTTCACAAATCGAATCGTTTGAAAGAATCCTTTCGTCGATTCATTCCACTTTGTAAGCATTTCAGAACCTCAAGAGATGTAATGTAAAGCAATCATGCAAGATGGTTGTCGGACTTTCCAGGCTGCCTGAAATTGGCTCTTAAATTCTTGGAGTTCTGTGTTTTTACTGATGAATTTCCTGCAACCAAACGATAATGAAACCAAAAAGTATTGAAACTGGAGAATTTTTGAGTCAAAGTGCACATTTAGCCTTTGTCCAAGAGGATGTTATGTTGCCACTTCAAAGAGTTTGGTACTGAGAATTGGAGGAATGTCACGTGGGTTGTTGGTCAGCAGCATAGTGAACTATACTTTGATTACTGCCACAAATCTATAGAAAGAGGTGCTAACAGATTTGTATGTAGGCAAGAAGAGATTCTTGGATCCTCAAGCTATTCTGATGAAGGGAAATAAAAAAATCCTTGGTATCATGAAATCTGAAGATCCAATCCATGCCTCATAGTCTTGGAAGTGTTCCTGCTTGTCCTCCCTTCTCTTGTGTCTATTCCAGTTACTCCAATAGGGTTTCCATCATTCTTCTGTTATTACATATGTAGACTCTAGTAGCAATAGCTTTGTCTTTGTTTCCAAGAAACATTACAGTTCTTCAGTTTTCAATTAGATCAACTCTCCTGAAAGCCTTCATGCCCAATTAACTGAATAGGGTTCCAGCATTTTTCTGTTCTTACATATGTATACTCCAGTAGTAGCAATTTCTTTGTTCGCAAGAAACACTATATGTTTCCAGTTTTCAATCTGATCATCTGTCCTGAAAGACCTTATGTCTAGTCAGGCTTGTCAGAAATCTGCTGTTTGAAGTCTTTCACAGTTCTTTCAAATCTAATAGTAAGTTCAAATGGAATGTGTGACCCTCTCTTCCTTTCCTTTTTGGGGCTTGGAAGTTCCATAAAACCCCATCAACCTTGGATTATGAATGCTGCCAGTGATACTTCTCTCCCATTAGTTTCACATTGGCTAACTACTTCTATGAAGGCATTCTGCCAGTGGTCAATGATCTCAGCAGAAATCTAATGTTCCCTCTCAGGATAGTTGGATTTCAAGACTCATCAAGAGTACTTGATGTTATCAAGTTCTTGAATCTCTCAAGATCAGATGTGGATTAATTCTCCCATTTCACTGCATTCCTTTGATTAATCAACTCGTTATATGAAATCATCCCATCAGATCTGAACGCTAGAATGGATGCTTTAGTGAGTAAATGTTTAATGCTTGTTTCCAGTCCTCGCTCGTTCAAAAGTCAGCCATTAACTTTAGATGTTAAAGACTAAGGAGGAGCTAAGGCCAATGGAGTCCCTCCATAGCTTCAAAGTTACAGAAACTTCAGATTTAATCTCTTCAGAATTTCAGAACAAATTTTTGTCTTCAAAGTAGCTTTTATTTCATACAAAAATTTGTCTTAGATGTTTCACCTTTAAATTTTTCAAAATGATTCTTTCAAAGCTTTCTTGACTCTGAGTGAGAAGCTTTCTTCAACTGGCTTTTTCCCTTCATCCCAGCAATCTTGTAAATCTCAGCATGGTTTCTCTCCTCTTCCTTGTTCCTGTTTAACTCTCTCTTTCTGTTTGTTCAATGAGCTAGCACAGTAGCTGAGTCTTCTCATCACCTCTGGACTTCTAACAGAACTTGATATGTTGTCTAACATCTGACATTGACCTGTAACCAATCCTAGGAGCCAATGAAGTCAGTGGGTTGCAATAACTACTCACTAATATCTTGCTGTTGATGACAACTGAACCTGGAAGAGACTTTTGCTATGATTCATGCATCTCTTGTTTTCTAAATTTTTATTCTGTTTCCATTCACATTATGTAGCAGGTGTTTTTGATTCTTCTCTCCTGCGATGTGCTTTGATGGTCTCTTAATTATTCTTTAGAGATTTCTCTAATCTTATCATCACATCATCTCACACTTTCTATTCAGGTGGACTTCAATCATAAGTGTTGAGAAGTTCTCAATTCTTGTGAAGATATTTGATGGCTGCCTTAGGATTTTTGATTGTGACTGTTCTCACAGACTTCATGTAAAATATAACTAAGCATGGTACACTTCAGGTAGAGTTTATGAGGTTATGTGGTTTAGTCTTGTACAGGGGCGAGATGGAAATAATTTCGAAGTCACTTGAAAAGTTGTGGTCTGATGGTACCCAACTTTTGAAATCTGAGAAGCCAACAAGGCAGCAAGCCCAGCAATGGTTGGGAGCACAACCAAGTCTCAATGTTTGCATAGATGGCCTTCACAGTCTATACACAATGCACCATGATGAGTAAGAAATGGACCTTTGCAGCAACTTGTCTGCTCCCTTTACAATCAGTCATGTGGAGGAATGGACATTTCATAATAAACAGTAAGGGCTGTAAAATTCAGATTTCAATTTTCTGCTGCAAAATCTGAGTGATCCATTCATAAGTCCACTTCTTGCAGTTAACAGTGCATTTCCATGTATTGTAACTTGATTGGAGAAGACAGAAGTGTAAGAATAATTTTGAGTAAAATCCAACTTTTTCCAATTCTTATCTATGTTGGACTTGTGTCAGGCATGATGATGGAGGATATGGATCTTGTTCTTGGTGTAATCATCTGTGAATTTGTTTGTTGAAATGGATTTTTTTCAGATATTTGCTGAAGGTTGCAATTGTGAAGGCACTTTCATATAATTCCAGGTGAGTTATCCATCCTTACTTCCTCACAAGGTATTCCTGGACTTTTTCCATAATCTGTATTGGATTTTAGGAATGTAGGCTTGGTGACATTTGCCAGTTCTGTGACAGTACCATGCAAGGCTTCTAAAAAGCATTTCACAAACACCTGAGATTATGATTTCAAACTAGAAGTATCTACTTCACCCTAATTTACAATCAAGATAGCTTTGCATAAGATATGTTGTAAGTATGCCAAGACAGTTTGGTCACAGGAGCCTGTGGCAAAGGGGAAATTGGGTAAACTGCAAAACAACTTTCTTGAGATGTATTGTCTCTGTAAGTCCACTGATTGTCTCTGGGTTGGCTGTATGGCAGGAGTGAAGACATGGCAGCCCTTCAAAGTGTGCTGTCAGACCAACCCAACATTCCTCCTGACGAAGGTTCATTTTCTGTCCCCTCTCTGTTATTACCTGGAAAGTCATTTGCATCCTTTTAAAAGTGTTGTGGGATTTGTCCACTTACACTTGCAAGAAGCATTCACCTGAATGTCAGGTTGTCATCTGGTGCATGCATAAACTGAAAATATTTTACAACTAGTTGGCTTATTTTGTGGTCTCCTATTTCACATCAACTATGGATAATGGTTCTCTCCAAGCATGCAGTAGGACAGAGAAAACCTTAAATAGAGTGCCTCCCTATCTCCAGTCAGAAACCACCACACATGGCTCATATAGTCATTTGTATCCTCTAGACTGAGAAGACTCTGTATAGAATTCTGCCATTGTGAATTTTCATGGTGGAAGTTGGCAGATACTGAGCTTGTTCTGTGAACTTGTCTTCTCTCTTCTTTAGAGTTGGGGTTTCCTTTTTCTCATGCTTGCTGATTGGTTTCTGATATGTTGTCAGATCTCAAGGATCCATAACCTCATTATAGGATCATCTCTCAATTCTTTTCAGATCATAAGCATTGAGAAGTTCTTGCTACTTCCAAAGATATTTGCACCAGCATTCATATGGAAAATTATACTAACCCTGTTGCTTTTAGTGGTCTGCAGTACAGCATATTTTTGATGTCATTGCTGCTGGGGACGTATGGTAGCACGAGGACTCAGTTGAGAAGTCTGATCTTCATTATGCTTTCATGTCTGAAGTCAATTAGCTAGGCCTCTTGAGTCAACATCGTGACTGAGTCTTCCCATTGCTTGCAGAAACAAAACACAAACTCAGGATGCAGATAATTGTTTCCCTCACCTTTGAGCAGATACAAAGATAGCGGTACATACTCTAAACTTGCTGTTAGGTTCTGATAAAGTCAGTGGGGAGTAATGGCAGCTAGTCAATGCCACTCATCATGAAGGTGGTGATCTAATACATTGTGAGTGACCTTATGACAACCCTCGTTCTTGTCATCTTTGTTTTGGTTTGGGAAGAACTGCCACAATATTTGGTTACCTTACATGGGTTTTTGTGGAGCTTCTCTCTGTAATAATCAAATTGATATGTTTTCCCTTCAGTTCTAGCTTGCAGTCCCATATATATATATTCCCATTGTGAGACTTCAGTTTCAGGCAAGGATTTGATATACAATGTCAACATCTTCAAGAAATGTTACCTCTGATGTTTCCATTACAGTAATGATATTTGGCTTTCCTGTCCCCCAACATCTCTCCATGAAGATGCATTTTGTGGGCAGTATTTCACTAGTACCCTTTTCTTCTCTCTCCTTCTATGCGGACAAAAACCACTAAACTGTTCCATCCCTTTTGGAAAGGATTATATGTTGCAAGAGAATAGGCTGGTATTTTTTATCCTTGATAAATCATGTATTCTTTGCACAAGCTTGGGGAAACAAAACAGCCATAAAAACAGTTTAGGGTTTAGGGTTTAGGGTTGGAAAAATGGTGTTGGAGAAAACTTAGACCCCTTCTGAATCCCTTTCATCTACTACAGAACCAAAAAAATAAACAATAATCTCATTTCCTCCAAGTCCCTTACTCTTTTAGACAAAAAGGAACAAAAGGAATAAGTTCCCTCAGTTCCTTTCCTTCTCTTTTTGGGTGTTTAATCATCCAGGCAAACATAAAGACTCACAACTTTGATACCAAAATGGTGGATGGGTAATATTACAAATAGTTGAGATGCACTCGGAGTTGGAATGGTGACTATTTTTTTAGAAGTGGGAATAGGTTTGTGGAGATGGAAATCTAACCTTATAGATGAAAATACAAAGGAGAAAATGGCAAGAGGAAAGCTGTAGACATTTCGGTGGTGCAAGAATCATAAGGAGTGGAAGGATCAAAGGGGTTTAGGGGCAAAGCTCATCTTCTTCAATTTGGCATCTGTATGTTTTGTTTGTTTACTTGCAAGTGAATGCAAAA
>Ga0116230_10006743_pt1 | contig 11332 bp, 6 predicted proteins | sample S1TSphfallax_3_FD_88678 | JGI IMG/M metagenome (GOLD analysis project Ga0116230, IMG submission 88678) | Host-associated microbial communities from peat moss isolated from Minnesota, USA - S1T2_Fd - Sphagnum fallax MG | ecosystem: Host-associated > Plants > Peat moss > Unclassified | place: USA...
CGAATGCCGGGTGTCCCACCCTCGCCACGTTCCTGCTTTTGCGGCTAGTGTCCTGAGTCGCAGTTGTATTCACAAATGTTGTCATCCTGAACGGAGTGAAGGACCCGCTCTTCAACAATCCAGGACTTCGCCGGGTGTCCCACCCTCGCCACGCATTTGTTTGTGTGGCCAGGGCGGGAACCACAAAGGTCCGCAGAGTCGTTGCCCTTGTGTTTCTTTCTGTCATTCCCTCCGGGAATCTGCCACGGCCCCTATCGAAGGCCCGAGTTTGCATGCACTTGCAACCAACCTCTATAGTCGTGCCATAGCGGCACGCCAAGCCCTCATGACACCCACCCTCCAAACCGCCCGCCTCATCCTCCAACCCCTCACCTGGGAAACCCTGGCTGCCGCTCAGGTCCAACCCCTCTTCGCCCAATGGAATCAATAGCGCAAACTCCCCTAACCGCTAACCGCATTTCCCAATTCCCGATCCCTGCTTCCTCGCAGCCGATAGAAGCACACCGCCACCAAATTGCTCCCCACCACCGCCCCCAGAATCTTCGCCGCATACGCCCACGGGTTCACAACATCGACAAACGGATACGCCGAGATCAGCAAACTGAACAGCGTCGCCAAAAACCCAACCCCAGAAACCCACTTCAGCCAACCCGGCAACTGAGACCGCAAAGCCACACTCCCCACCACCGGTATCGCAAACATCGCCAGATACCCCAGCTCGTAATGCGTCAAGCTCGCCCCCGTCAGCACCTGGTACGCCTCCTGTGCATGGACCCCCGCGCTCGCCAGCCCCACCATCGCCAGCACCAGCCCCGCCGTCAACAAAATCGAGTTCACCGGCATCCGTGTCCGCCCATCCAGCCGCGTAAACCACTCCGGCAGCAGCCGGTCCCACCCCACCGCCATCGGCAGCCGCGTCACTCCCGTAAACAGGTAGCTCGTCGCCCCCAACAGCCGCAGTTGCAGCAGAAAGATCGCACCCATCGCCACCCAGCTCCCAATCCCGGAATTCCCCAGCGCAATCCGCAGCGTCTGCGGTATCGGCGCAATGAAATTGATCCCCGCAACCCCACCCGCCCCCAAATTCCCCGACCGCGCATACACCGCCACCGAGCTCGTCCCCAAAATGAACATCAAACAGATAATCGGCGAAGAAACCCAAACGGATCGCCCAATACTCCGCACCGGATCACGGCTTTCCCCGGCAAAAATCGCAATATACTCAAGCCCGCTCAGCGCCCCCACCAGCATCTGCCCAAACAACGCCATCGAATGCAGATTCCTCGGCGGCAATCCCAATCCTTCACTCCAACCAAGATGCGCAAAATGCCCCAGTTCCCCACGCCAAACTCCATACACCGGCAGCAAAATCAGCCCCACAAACACCGCCAGCATCGCCATCCCGCCCACATTGTGAATCCACTTCCCCAGCTCCAGACCCCGCAACGCCGCCAGCGTAATCGCCGCCAGCAAAACCGCCACAATCCCCAGCGAAGCCCAGGGATTCTCCGGCAGCCACGCCGCCCTCGGCCCAATCAAAAACGACAGCTCCGTCGGCATCGCATACAGAATCGCCGCCGTCACCGCCACCCCATACACCCACAAATTCCACGCCGTCAGAAACCCCCACAAATCCCCAAACGCCCGCTGCGCCCAGACATACAGCCCGCCCTCCAGCGGCATCACCCGGTTCAGCCCAATCACCACCGCCCCCATCGGCACATAAAACAGCAGCATCGCCGCCATCCAGGTCAGCGTCTCCCCACGCCCCAGCCCAGCCGCCACCCCCACCCAGCTAGAGCCGACAACGCAAAGAATCTGCGCCAGCACCAAATCCCGCACCGCCAACTGCCGCCGCAGCCGGTGCTCCCCCTCCGAACCCTCAACGTCCCCAGCAAGCAAGCTCATCGTGCGTAAATCCTCGCACAATTCCCATCATTTCCCCTCGCAAATTCCACCCGAACCCGTTGTGCTCCTCTCCATCCCAGTAACAAATGCGGGTGCCCCACCTCCATTCCACCCAGTCTACGCAAGAGATTTCAGTTCACAACCAATTCCCGACCCCTCGCATCCAACAGGGGAAACCTTGGAGATTTTCATGAACCGCAATCGCATCGCCATCGCCCTCCTCGCCGCCAGCTTCCTGCTCGCCGCCGCCCCATCCCTCCTCGCCCAGGACACCACCCCCAAGCCCACCGCGAAACAGGACCTCCAGAAAGCCGGCACTGAAACCAAGGACGCCACCAGGAAAACCGGCCACACCATCGCCAAAGGCACCAAAACCGCCGCCGAAAAAACCAAATCCGGCACCGAAACCGCCGCCAAAGACACCGCCCACGGCACCAAAGTAGCCGCCCAGAAGACCAAATCCGGCACCGAAACCGCCGCTAAAGACACGGCCAAAGGCACCAAAACCGCCGTAGACAAAACCAAATCCGGCACCGAAACCGCCGCCAAGGCCACCGCCAACGGCACCAGGAAAGTAGTCCACAGCGCCGCCAAAGGCACCGCCAAGGCCGCCGACAAAGTCGAAAACAAAACCGCCCCCAAGTAGCCCGCCAGCCCTCCCCATCCGATACCATCGAGGCAACCATGAAGCAATTCATAGCCCTCCTCTTCGGACTCGGACTCGTCGGCAACGCCGCCCTCTTCGTCCCCCAGATCTTCGCCGTCTGGCGCAAAAAATCCGACGAAGGCATCTCCCTCGTCACCTTCGCCGGATTCAGCATCCTCCAGATCGTCGGCATCCTCCACGGCCTCTACCAGCACGACCCCTCCATCACCTACGGCATGGCCGCCTCCCTCCTCACCTGCGGCTCCGTAACCCTCCTGACCCTCCACTACCGCCTGAAACGCCTCCGCACAACCGCTAAGCGCTGACCACGGATCTCGCAGTCTTTACACGCACACTCGCCCAACGCGCTACAATCCCCAAGAGGCGCACATGGTCCACATCGCCATTCCCGAACCCACCAGCCCCCAGTTCGTCCCAGACTCCGCCGCCTACAACCAGCGCTCCCTCCCCCAATACCTCCACGCCCTCATCTCCGCCGCCGCCACGCCCATCCCCCTCCCCCTCCATGAATCGCCCCAAAGCATCGCCCGCATCCTCTCCACCTGCCACGGCATTCTCCTCCCGGGCTCCCCCGCCGACATCGATCCCCAAACCTACGGCCAAACTCCGCAAGGCAGCGAACCCCCCGACCCCGCCCGCGCCGCCATCGACAATCTCCTCCTCCAGCACGCCTTTGAACTCCAAAAGCCCATCCTCGCCATCTGCCAGGGCCTCCAGGCCCTCAACGTCTGGCTCAAAGGCACACTGATCCAGGACATCCCCTCCCAAATCGGCCTCGCCGTCGATCACGCTCCCGGCAGCTCCGTCCTCGAAGCCCACCCCATCCAAATCACCCCCAGCACCCGCCTCGCCGCCATCCACCAAACGCTCCGGGTGCCCCCGGTCTCGCCTTTGAGGGCGGGGAGCGATCCCTCCCCATCCACCACCCTCCCCGAATACGTCAACTCCAGCCACCACCAATCCATCCAAACCCCCGGCGAGAACCTCCTCGTCTCCGCCATCAGCCCCCAGGACCAGGTCGTCGAAGCCGCCGAACTCGCTTCGCCCGACCACTTCGTCCTCGCCCTGCAATGGCACCCCGAACGCACCTACGACCACTCCGCCTTCTCCCGCGCCATCTTCCACGCCTTCGTCCACGCCGCCCAATCCCGAACCTCGCAAACACTCGAAGCGTCCGCACTCCAAGCCTGAAACCGCGCTAAACTACGTCCAAAACCCACCCCAGCGGAGCCCTCGCCATGCCCACCGCCCCCAACCCCCAGGTCGACCTCTACATCGCCCAGGCCAAGCCCTTCGCCCAGCCCATCCTCCACCACCTCCGCGCCCTCGTCCACCAGGCCTGCCCCGGAGCGGTAGAGACCATCAAGTGGTCCCGCCCCTTCTTCGAATACAAAGGCCAAATCCTCGCCAACATCTCCGCCTTCAACGCCCACTGCAGTTTCGGCTTCTGGGGCCGCCAAATCGGCCAGATCATCCGCGATGCCGACGCCCTTCAACCCGGCGCCATGGGCTCCCTCGGCAAAATCGCCACCCTCCACGACCTCCCTTCCGACCACCAAATGCTCGATTGGCTCCGCCAGGCCAAAGCCTTCATCGACTCCGGCATCGACACCAGCCCCATCGCCGCCCGCAAACAAGTGGCAAAAGCCCCCAAACCCCAGCTCCCCACCCCGCCTGAATTCGCCGCCGCCCTCCAATCCAATCCCAAAGCCGCCAAAACCTTCCAGAACTTCGCTCCCAGTTGCCAGCGCGAATACCTCGAGTGGTTCGCCGAAGCCAAACAGCAATCCACCAAAGAGAAACGCATCGCCCAAGCCATGCAAATGCTCGAAGAAGGCAAACAGCGCCACTGGAAATATCAGGTCTCCGCCAGCGCTTCGCCTCCCACCCCGATAACGAAAAAAGCGCCCCCAGCCCCATAACTCCAGGGCCAGAGACGCTTCTTCGTTGCTCTGCCACGCGCTCCGGGAATCATCGAAGGACCGAATACCCTCGCCGGCGATCAGAGCATCACTTCCATTGTGCCGAGAGGGCCAGGCGAACCGCTAAGGATGAAATCCCTGCACGAAACTTGCCTCGCCCGCTGCGGCCGGCCTTGCACTCTCTTACCACACCCTCAGAACTCCAACCGCAGCGCCAACTGCAGCACACGCGGAGAGCTGACCGTCCCCCCCACGGTGCCAAACGGCACGCCGCTCGACTGGGTAATATCGACATTGGGTTCCCCAAAGCTCGGATGGTTGGTCGAGTTGAACGCATCCGCGCGGAACTTCAGGTTGACCTTGTCTTCGTAAATCGGAAACGTCTTCGCGAGCCCTAGATCGATGTTGAAGTATCCCGGTCCCCGCAAGTTATTGCGCGTTCCGATCTCGAAGCCCGTTGGACCGGTATAGGCGGCCAGCGCTGCCGTTGGATCGGCAAATGCATTCACCGGGTTGCCCTCTCCGCCGTGAACCTTCGCCTTCAGCAGAGCAGGGGAACCGAGCAGCGTCGCCGGTGCATTGTTCGCGAAGCCGGCCACATAGGCGTTCGAGCTTGCATCATATGCGTTACCCGTATGCCAGCTCGGCAATCCGCTGATCGACCAGCCGCCGACCGCTTCGTTCGCCCACCAGGGCATCGCCGTTCCAATCGCCTGGCCCCGCCCAAACGGCAGTGCGTACACAAAGTTGCCGTTCAGGTAGTTCGTTACGTCGAAGTCGGAGTTGCCCCGGCACTCGCGTGGCCGCTGGATATCGCAGATGAAACCATATCCCATGCCTCCGGCAATCGAATTCGCAATCACCGACACATTGTCGATCGAGTGCGACCAGGTATAGTTCAAGTCAAACTGCAATCCATACCCCGCGTTCTTATGCAGCGTCACCAACAGCCCGTTGTAACTCGAATTTCCCTTGTTCGTCCAGATCGTATTCGAAGAGAATTGCGATGCCATGCCGACGTTGGGAGGCAGGATCCCGATGGCCGAGAGCACATACATCGTGTCCGCAAAATCTCCCCGCTGGGGATACGGATACGCTTCATACGCGATCAGTTGCGTGTTGTTACCAAACCCATTGGCCGCGCCAACGCCCGGCGCAATCACATCCTCAAACCATGGCTGCGGTGAAAGGCTTAAAATGTCGTTCAACGCTCCGAGGCTTTTGTTCTGGCGTAGCTGCGTGGTCATCCCAGCCATCGCGCCAGACATCGTCTGCGTCGACTTGCCTGTGTTATCCGGGAACTCGATCAACTGGCTGGCATCCGCCTCCGCCAGCAACCGCCGTCCCAGGCGCCCCACATAATTCACCTTCAGAATGTACCCTTGCGGGAATTCATGCTGCATCCCTGCGTCGAACTGAAGGGAGTAGGGTGTCTTCAAATTCGGGTCGATGATGATGTTGAACTCGCCATAGGGCAGCCCATACGGAACGCCGTTCGACACGTAGGGCGTGTAAGGGGTGGCAACGGAAGGTGCCGAAGGTGGTGGCGGAGCGGACATAACCCCCGCGAATCGGGGCGCCGACTGGAGCGTTGCATTCGCGTTGCCCGCGGTTCCAAACAGCTCCACGTTGCTAGCTTCAAAAAGATACGAGTCCTGTAGTTGTTGGAATTGAAGCGCGTTGATAATGCTGTGATCGTAGATGACTCCAGCACCCGCGCTGAACACGGTTTTCTTGTCGAAGCTTGGGCTATAGGCCAGCGCCAGGCGCGGTGCAAAGTTGCCGTTGGCCGGGTGATAGTATCCGGGCTCGCCGTTGGCCTTGCCCCCCAGTGTGTAATTGACGAACGGCAGTACGGAATTTCCCTCGAGTCCCGCCGCGCTCTGCACCAGCCGGTCCTTCCAATATCCGTCGAAGGTGATGTTCGACCTCGACTCATTCCCGTGCACTTCATAGGGCACCGTGTAATTCTGATACCGCAGACCATAGGAAACGGTCAGGTTTGGTGTCAGTTTCCATGTATCGCCAAAGTAGACTTCCGCCTCGTAATAGCGGTAGATCAGATCGAGACCAGTTCCCTGCGGCTTCACGACTCCCTTGTTCGTGTAGTTGAAGTTGCTGCTCACCTCGGCAAACGTGCCCAGGGCCGTTGAAAACAGATTGTCGTAGATCGTCGTATCGTTGCTGTTGATATCCGACGGGCGCAAGGTGGGGTTAAGCGCCGTGAAGTTGGTGTTGCCCGTTACGCCGACCGTGGGAAAGTTAAAATCCTCCGCCGCAAACTCGTTCGGCGTCTCCCACTTGAAGGTCCCCCCAAAGGTCAGGCTATGCTGGCCTTTTTCCCAGGAGAAGTCGTCGCGGATGATCGGAATCGGATAGGTCCGCAATTGCGTGTTGCTTCCGCTGGGGTACGGAGCGGTCAATCCCGTGAATCCAAATTGATTATCGCCTTGCGGATTGTAGATCGAAGGGAACTGGTAGTTTTCGAACGTCTCCCCGCCCGAGAACTGGTTCACCTTGTTGGTGCCGATCGTCCAGGTATGCCCCACCACCCAGGCGTAGCTCTGGTCGTAGAAGGGATAAGACGTCGGATCGCCGGGGAACTGGATTGCGTTTTGCGTACCCTGGGTCCGCGTAAAGGTGCCGCGCCCAAAAATCCGCATCGAGCTGTTGATCGTATAGTCGACCCGCTGTACATAATCGTCTTCCTTGTACGGGAAAGGCGCATTGAACCGGAAGCCGGCAGTGTTCACCAGGTCGCCTACATCGCCGGTCAGGTCGTTCGCATGCGGATAGCGTGCGTTGATCAGCGTAAGCCACGCGGAGTCGAATCCGACATGTTGCGGATCGAGCGACGTGATCTGTGACGGTGTCAAGGCCGCCACAGCATTCGCCGAGTTCACGTAAGAGACATTCCCGTTGCGGTAGCTGTCGAGCGGCACCGTGCGGTCTTCAATATTGGAGAGCGTATCCCGCCGCCCGTTGTAGTCGAAGAAAAAGAAGAGCCGATCATGCTTCACCGGTCCGCCCAGGTTCCCGCCAAACTGGTTTCGGATCAGCGGCGACCGTGGCACGCCATTCTCATTGTTGAACCAGTCGTTTGCCTCCAGATCGGTGTCCCGGTGGTACTCCACCAAAGCACCATGGAACTTGTTCGTTCCGCTCCGCGTCACCAGTTCGAATTGCCCGCCTCCGCCCTGGCCTGCGCTCGACAACGGCCCCGCCGTCACACCGCGAAACTCCTGCACCGAGTCCACCGGAGCGTTCCCGACAATGGCGCCGAATTGCCCGGTCGCGTTGTCGTTCACCTCCAGGCCATCCAGCGTCACATTCGTCTGGTCCACACGCGCGCCCGTCACCGCGCCGTCCAGCGTTACACCCGGCTGCTGATAAAACAACGCCGAAGGACTGTCGCGGTTCTCGATCGGCAGATCATTCAGGTACTGCACTTCAAAGTTGTTTCCGACCGTGGCGTCCGTCGTATTCAGCGTCACATTCTCATTCGACGCCGAAACCTCCACCGTCTGCGTGTTCGCGCCCACCTGCAGCTTCGCGTTCTCCGTCCGCGTCGCGTCCACATTCAGGTAAATCCCCGAAATCGCCACCGGCCGGAAACCCGCCGCCGTAAACGTCAGCTTGTACCCAGGACCCGGCGGCAGACTCGTAAACGTGTACGATCCCGTCCCGTTCGTCGTCGTCGCGTAGCTCAAGTTGGTCGTCGTATTCACCAGCGCCACTTGCACGCCCGGAACCTTCGCACCCGACGAATCCGTCACCTCGCCCGTTAGCGAAGCAACATCCTGCGCCCGCAGCACCGCCGTGCCGCAAAGCGCCCATAGGAGAAAACTTAAGAAAAATTTCTTCGTCACGCAGTACTCCTCTGCATTTTTAGATGAGGCGAGCCGCGCCAGCTTCCAACGTACGGGCAGCTCGAAAAGACAATCTACCGCGGCAACGTGCGGCCGCTATCCCATCTCGAGCGTAGGGAACTAAATGCGCAAGCATGTGAAATGCCAAACTCCGCCCTCGCAATGGAACTCCCGGAATACCCCGCTTTTCGCCACTCAGTCCGTTTCCATGCCTGAAACCTGCTTATCGTCGATACAAAAAACCGTAGAACTCCTATGAAAACCGGAATCGTCGCACCGCAATCTCTCGCGCTTTCCCACGCTTCCGCGCTACACGACAGCTCAAAATGCCACGGAGGATTCTCCAGGCCTGACCCAGCCTCCCTGCCCGAGGGCCGCACGAAACGCGATCGCCAAACGGTTCCTTCGAATGCCAAAGAAATCCGCATGGGCAGTTGCCGTTCCTCTTTCTAGCCGATCGAAGAAGGTTATCATCCCGAATCCGGTGAAGAATCCGCCTCCGATCCCCGTCCCAAAACAAAAGCACCCCCAGCCCCAAAAACAGCAGGGCCGGAGGCGCTTTCTCGTACCTTTACCTGCCCCTTAAAACTCCAACCGCAGCGAACCCTGCAAGACACGCGCGGCTTGATCGGCACCGTTCGGCGTCACCGTGCTTCCAATCACTCCGAACTCGTTTGGCGGATTCACCAGATCCATCGAGTTCTCAAAGCTCGGCGTCGAGAAGTTCGGATGGTTGAACGCATTGAAAGCGTCGGCGCGGAACTTGAGGTTGACGCCATCCTTGTAAACCGGGAAGGTCTTGCCCAGCCCAAGATCCATGTCGAAGAAGTGAGGGCCGCGCAAGTTGTTGCGCGAACCGATCTCGAAGCCCACAGGACCGCGGTACTGGTCGTAAGCCTCCTGATAATCCTTGAAGCCGTGCACCTGGCCACCCGACACCGTGACATGGGACTTCAGCGGTCCAAGGGAACCAGTCAAAATTGCCGGGTCTTCGTTCGAGTAGCTCATCAGGAACGCTACCGAATTCGCCATGTACGGAGTGCCGGTATGCCAGATCGGCAAACCGCTCAGCTCCCAACCGCCGATCGCCTCGTCCGCCCACTTCGGCAGAGTTGGCAAATAGTCGCGCCCGCGTCCAAACGGCAATTGATACAGAAAGTTCCCATTCAGATACTGGGTCACGTCGAAATCCGAGTTGCCCCGGCAGACTCGCGGTCGAAGCACATCGCACACGAACCCGTAACCGTTGAACGCGTAAGAGTTCGCCACCAGAGACACATTGTCGACCGAGTGCGAGAACGTGTAGTTCACATCGAACTGCAACCCGTGCGAGTTGTTCTTGTGCATCGTGACTAGCATCCCGTTATAGGACGAGAAGCCCTTATCCGTAAAGAACGTATTCTCCGAGAATTGCGCCGCCATTCCGACGTTTGCCGGAAGCAAATGGTAGTACGACATGCACTGCGTCGTGTCCGCAACGTCGCCCCGAGCCGGGTAGGGCGCGCAATTCTGAGCGACATAAGCGGTGTTGCTGATGCCCGCCGGATTCTTAGATAGCACATGCTCAAACCAAGGCTGCGCTGGCGGATCGCTTGAGTTCGGATTGTCCCGCAGCCAGGTCGTCAGAGCGGCGATAGCCTGACTGAACTCCTGTCCCGATGCCTTGTCCGGGAAGTCGATCAATTGCTCCGCGTCGGCCTGACCCAGCAAACGGCGGCCCAGCCGCCCCACATATCCCAGCTTGAAGATGTAACCGCCCTTGACCTCCTGCTGAATGCCCAGATTGTACATAATGTTGTACGGGGTCGGCAGGCTCTTGTCCACCGATACGTTGAACGCCCCACCATAGGTGAGACCGCAGGGGCCGGTTGCTCCGCCGCAATTGGGGTCGGCGGGACCGATGAACGGCGAATAAGGTTTGGTGATTGTTGGAGGGGTCGGTCCGGCAGGCGGAGCGTTTAAGGCCGTGAAGCGGGGGTTGCTCAACAGTGAATAATACCCGGCCGAGTGCTCGCTGGTTCCGGGAAGGCCAAAGTCCTTGCCCCCAGAGCTCTCGAACAGATAATCGTAATTCGCCTGCTCCTGGAGGATTGCGTTTACGACGGTCTGGTCGTAGACCACGCCGGCGCCGCCGCTGACCACGAATTTGTTGGTGCTCGACGGAGTCCACGCGAACGCCACGCGCGGCGCAAAATCCTTCTTGCTCGGGCTGAAAAAGTCCGGGCCGTGGTTCGCCTTCCCACCCAGGTTGTAGGTGATGTATGGAACCGCGCCGGTGCCGCCCGGCAGAGATTCCGCACCGTCAATGCCGGCTTCGCTCTGCGCAATGCGAGCGCCGAAAAAGCTCGCGAAACTTTGGCTCTGAACCGATTCGATGCCATGGATTTCGTAGGGGACCGTATAGTTTTGGTACCGCAATCCATACGTGAACGTGAAATTCGGCGCTACCTTCCAGCTATCCCCAAAGTAAACTTCCGTCTCGTAGTAGCGGAATTCGGTTTGTAGACCCGCCCCCGTTGGAACCACGCTGCCCGTGGCCGTATAGTCCCACGTCGTCCCGTCGCTGGCGAAGCGGCCCAGCCCAAACACAAACGCTGAGTCGTAGATCGTCAGACTGGTTTGACTCCCATCCAGATCCTTCGGGTTGAACGCCCAGGGTTCTGCCGGAGAAACAGTATTGGGTACGCCGGTCACGCCGCCGCCCAAACCGATACCCGGCCCGTTGTAGTTGTTGTAATTCGAGTAATGCGGGCTGGGGTACTTGAACGTCCCCCCGAAAGACAAGCTGTGTCGGCCTTTCTCCCAGTTGAAGTCGTCCCGCACCACCGGTATTGGGAAAATTCGCGACGAACCGCCTGCCCCTGGGTATGGCCCGGACAGGAAGTCGCCGCCCGTCGGGTCTCCATCCCAGCCGTACTGATTCGGACCCTGCGGATTGTAGGTGTCCGGGAAGCCGACGTTGGCCA
>Ga0116230_10006745_pt1 | contig 11330 bp, 20 predicted proteins | sample S1TSphfallax_3_FD_88678 | JGI IMG/M metagenome (GOLD analysis project Ga0116230, IMG submission 88678) | Host-associated microbial communities from peat moss isolated from Minnesota, USA - S1T2_Fd - Sphagnum fallax MG | ecosystem: Host-associated > Plants > Peat moss > Unclassified | place...
ACTTGCGTTTACTTGAGTCGGACATTCTTATCTCCTGCGACTTTAGGGTAGCTGGTGAATATATAACAATCCTACACCCCCCCTTCACCACCTAGTCATGATCGCCGTTGTTTTAAGATGAATCTACAAGAGATACTACAATAATACACCAGATACATACAAACAAAGTCAGTGACAAAGGACAAAAACCCCTACTAGGGATTGAAACGCACAAGCCATTGCAGACTTTCAGCCTGACTATAAGTGACAAAGGACAAAAACCCCTACTAGGGATTAAAACTCTAAAACTAACTCAAACAATGAGTACAAACGAACTAAAGAGACAAGTAGTACAAAGATACGAAACATACGAAATGCACGCAAAACGAGAGGAGCACCGAACAATAGAAGCACTACTAGCAGTAATAATTATAGGAATAATTGTAGGAATAAAAACAGAGAAATACTTAGTCGGAAAAAAAGAAACCAAGAAGTGATCTTAGTAAGAAGCCAGGGTCCACCTTTGGGAGCACACGCCGCCGAGAGTAACTAGTGTGGCCCACAAATTGACCCCCGGCGTGCACTCCCAAAGGTGGTTAATATCTATTACTCCGTCGGGCCCTAAGAAGAAACTTAAGATCATCTGGCAAATCATCAATCTGAGAATCAGAGAGATGAACCCACGAAACAGAAAGAAACCAGTTAATCAGCAATTGATTTAATTTGTACATAATCACCAACCTTCAAACCAAGAAACTGAAGCTGACCAGAGCCTAACTCAATGACCTGATCACAAAGGCGAGGGGGTCGAATGAGAGGACAGCCAATACCACCAGGACAAGGTAAAGCAGAAGCCTCATACTGAACTACACCACGATTCAAAAAAACCATATCCAGAGGAACTGAAACATTTTTCATCCAAAAGGAAAGAAGCTGAGGTTTTGAAAACTGAAAGAGCATACCCTGGTTATCAGGTAAGACTGGTCTATACATCAACCCTAATTCATGCTGCTGAGGAGTACGGGCAACCTCAAGGTTAACTACCTGCTGCCCGGGAAAAGTTGCGATCGCAGTAATTGGAAGAAACTGAGGAGTTTTCTGAACCGGGTCAGGAGGAGACAGAGAACTAACCTTAGAACCACAACCAGAAAGAGAAATTGCAACAAAAGTTAACAAAAGAAAAAACCGCATAAGCACCTCCAAAAGATTGATAGACAAGAGTTACAGGGATTGGTATCACAGGTTATACAGAAGGGCTGAAACGTATACACGACAAAGGCTGGATCAGATATCCCTAAAGTATCAAGACAAGGCGGCTGACGCCGCGCGCTGCGCGCTCATACATCACCCTGTTTGATAAGCCCAAACGACATTACCCTCATAAGAAAGCTCAGACTCACGAAACCAAGAAAATTTGACAAAGTTATCACCCCCATAAAGAAACTCATCTAAGCCAGAGCGAATTAAATCAGACTGGTCTAAATCCTCATCAGACTTTAAAAGTTGACTAAAATAACCACCCAAGGAAATAAAACGCATATTCTCACAAGCAGTCATATAAGCAATACAAAACTCCGGATCACGAAGGTCTGTAAACTTACAAACATATTTAAAAATTTCAGGGATACTAGATTTTAAATCCCGAATAAAATTAATACGAACAGAAGGATCGTAATCAACCCTAAGAAACTTACGCCACATCTTAACCCACTGGTCATGAGGCATAGACTGATAATCAGACCTCATCCTCAAAATACAGTGAAAGTGAGGGTGACAATATCCAGGAACCTTACCCCTAGAAATTTCCAAAGCCCTAACATAACCATCAGCCTGCCAATCGTTATTACGAGCTAAAGTCATGTTACGAAATGCCCGAAGCATTTTAGCTAAAGCCAATCTCAACTCAGAAAGTAAAGGACTACGAACTGTAAAAGTTGCAAAAATGAAAACTCTAGTGTTAGTCTGAGCAACCAAAAAGGGAAGAACTTTAAGAATACGCCCACGCCAAGCCTGAGAACGACGCCAGGAACAAAGAGGACAACAGCGCACCCGACAAAAAATAGCCTGAGATAACCGAAGATGACCATCATCACAAACACGCATCTGGAGAGAATTAGCACAGTTCAAAATCCTCTGAGCGTGTTTATCAAATGAGGTACCAAGTAAGTTACGAGCAACTATCAAAGAATCAAACTTATACTTATCAAAAGTATAATCACCCTGTTGAATATCACGAAGTAAAATCACATTAACCCCCTCAACCAATCATCATTATTAGATTTAGTATCAGGTAATTGACCCTGGTAATCAATGACCTTAAATTTAAATTTCTTCTCAACAGGAAGACCACGTTTAAAATCATGTGTGGTATCAAAACAATTAAACAATAAACTCTCAATTGATACTCTCCATCTACATATATTAAACCTCCTTTCTAAATAATTCAAAAAGTCAAAATCACCACGATTTTTAGCTAACAAAACAAACGCAGAGATATATACTTTAATTGCAGATATAAGATTATTTATCTCTGCAATTAATACATAAATAGGCAGAAACCGCCAATATACAAGCTTTGCAGCCCTCCATAATCTAAATTCACTCAGCCTAAAATCATTATCATTGAAAAATCTTAACATATCTTTAGGCTCATAATGATACGAGAATCGAAAATATAATCTAGGCTTACGCAACCCAAAATCATACTGAGCTAACCCACGACACCAAACCCAAAGCTGTGACAATTCCCTAATATTCTTATCAATTTGTTCAGGAAATTGACATACACAAATTAAGTGAATATTCAGGTGTCTAAGTTGAACTAAATCGCGGTTAAAATCGTCGGGCACCCGTGACCAATTTCTAGCATTTAAACCCGCTCCACTCTCGTCAAATATACAGACTGAATCAGGACGTAAAATATCAATTAAAGGACGCTTAGTTAAATCAACAAAGATACACCTACCATTACCTAAAAACCACCGATAGTTATTATTAATACAATATTGTCTAATTCCCTGAGGATCTAATTTAAAATTAGTAACTAGTGGTTTATGATATAGGTTAGCAATATACAAAGCAATTTGTAATGAATAAAGAGATTTACCACTACCAAACTGACCAAATATAACTGTTAAGTTAGGAACTGAAAAACGCATAATTAACCCCTAATAAGTTTAACCATTTTTACAGTAATAACAATTGTCAAAAGAGCAAAAAAATTCTGAAATAGATTAACGAACAACCCAACACCCAACCAACTAACCTGATTAAAAAAACTTTGCAGAATATCAGCCAAATGATAGCCAGTGGGAGTACTGGGAAGGCTAACAAACAAAACATCAACTATGGAACAAAGCACAAAATTTACAAGCCCTTCAGGGTCAAGAACAGCCTCACCACAAAATAAAATGAAAACTGCCAAGGCTGCTGCTGATCTAACCCAAAAACTGTTCATAATCCCTGAATACTCCGAACTAAGAATGTAAACCAGATTGGATACTGAACAACACCAACAAAAGTATTAATTTCACATAACTGAAAAGTTTCACCCCAGTAAGAGAGAGATGGACAAGTACTAGAAGACTGCATCCAACTAGTAGAACCAATCACATCAAAAGGAAATTTATTAGCCAATTTAGCCTGAGCGTAAGTCAAAAAATTGGGACAAGTAAACTGTTGGTTACCACCATTAACTGAATAAGGATAATCAGGAGCACCATTATCAACTGAAGTACCAGGAGAGGAAGCAGGAAGATTTAAAGAGGAATTACTAGAAGTAAGCCAACTACAATAAGTTGGGTAAGTTCCCAATGGCTGAGAAGTTGGCGAAGCGGTAGGCGTAGACGATCCAGTAGGCTCAGGAGTAGATTGAGGAATTTGTGTAGAAGATGGAGACGGAGAAGGAGAAGAACTAGAAGATGGAGAGGAAGAACCAGACGAAGCGCTATTAGTTGGTGAAGGAGAGGAAGAAGGAGAAGAGGAAGCAGGAGGAGAAAAAGACTGACCAGAAGCAGCAGGAGCAAAATCACCATTAGGCTGCTGATAGTATCCAGGAGCATTAAAAGATACAGAAGGAGCAGAAGCAATAGCAGGAGGAACAGAAGAAGGACCAGTAACAGTAGAATTATTAGCGTAATCACTAGAAGTAAGTAAGGAAGCAGCTGCATCTCGGTCAGCGGAATCCCAATTATCCCAAGGCTGAGGCTGCCCAAGAGACTCACCATTATTAAGAGCACCATAACCAGTACAATTAGTACCAGCAAGATAAACCTGACCTAAATACTGAGAAAGAACATTAATAGTAACATCAATTACATTAGTAGCCAGGGGTGTGCAATTAGGCTGAACAGAAGGACCCGCAAAAGTTTGAGCATTTGAAGTAACAGGACCAGTATAAGTAACCTCAGCTAATACAGCACTAGCTGTATAGTAACCACATACTGGCTTAGTAGCACCAGCACCAGAACAATATTTAGATATAGCTAACTGCTGCAAAGATGCAATACCACCAGCAGTAAGTCCAATCAAACCAATACCACCAGCAGCATAATAAGGCGAAGTAGTACCACCAACAAAAGTACCAGAAACAGAGGTAGAAGCACCACCACCAGTAAGAGTAGCATTAACAGTAGTACTAACTGGAGGAGTATCAAGAACTACATCACCATATCCAGCGTCAATAAGCTCAGCAGCAGCAGTAGATTGTAAAGAACTAACCTGAGCCTGAGCAGGAAATTGGAAAATAATTGGGTAAATTGTGAGGAAAACCGTAAGGAGAAAAGACAATAAAGGAAACAACCGACGGCGCATACAACCCCCTACAAAAAAGGCGGTCCCCACCAAGAACCGCCCACAAATAGCACTAAGGAGAAAATTAAGGATAGATATAACGTTTGATGATGAGAGCACTTGCACCAAAAAGAATTGAACCAATACCAATGGTTTCAGCAGTGGAGGCAACAGTATTGAGGGTACCAAAATCAGTGGTAGCAGTAGTTAAAGCGGATGCAGCATCGTCAGATCCAGACTCCTGAGCAGAAGCTACACCAGCTAAGCCAAAGGTGGTAAGAGCAACAACAGCAGTAGTAAGAACAACTTTTTTAACAGACTTAGAAATTTTCACAGGAGAACTCCTTATTTAAAAAGTTGAGCAATCAGAGCAACAGCTGACAAAAGGAAAATGAACTCAAAAAATTGAGTCGGTAGCCAGCTTTGCATTTGGGACAAACCAGCGGAGAAATCACTAGGGCTAAATTGACCATTCCCAGTTGAAGACTGAGCAATGTAAAAAATGTTCATCATCTGCCCATACCACGGAGAAACCAACCTAAGCCAAAAATACCAACAGAATAGGGTAAATAACTAGTAAGAAAGCTATTTACAATGGGCAAAACCTGACCCATAACATCAGGGTAAACCCCATCCTGAATGGACAAATTAGACCAGGTTATTGTAGGTGCACCATTACTAGTAGGAGATTCACCAGAATCCTGAGCATCAGCCGGCACAGAAAATGCAAAGGAGAATCCAACAAGCATGATAAACAACGCCAAAAATAAAGTAGGCGAGGAAGGATGCAAGTGTCGGAGAGAGGGTAAGTTCAAGTATTAATATCACCTCCTAAATGCGACCACGAATATATCTACGAATTACTCCCAAAAGAATGACGCAAAGGTAAAGAGGAGTCATGAGAGTAAAGGAATCCTCTATAAGCATGATTCCCATATTGAGGTAGGTGACAGTATCAGCCGGCTCGGTTTCAGGACCAACTGAAAGTACTACCGTGGGAGTTGGGTAAGGCGTTGACGGAGCTTGAGCTATAAAATTAGGCGACAGCATCTTCTAGTTCAAATTGGCGCATTTCAGGATGAGAGGAAATCGGCTCAATTTCTAAAACCTCATACCAACTTCCAGAGTTAGTGCCAATTTGGTAACTATCTATTGCAGCTTTAACCTTATAGTAGCCACCAATACGTAAAAGGTGACGATACTTCTCTAATTTGGAAAGAGCCATCTTGGACTTCCAATTAGAACCTAAAGCAGCTGATTGATCAGGGTTCTCCAAGCGCCCACCTTGGTTAGTTGAAAAATAGATCTCTGATGCAAAGTGCAAACAAACTCTATCTTCCTTATCACCCTCCTTACGCTCCAATTTCTCAAGGTTGAGAAATTTTAGGTCAAAGGTACCAACTGTGCGTGTTCTGATTGATACCATAGATAACTAATAAACTACGAAATAAGTATAAATAATTTACTGGGTTCAGTAAATAAATTGTTACATTATTTAATAACTTTTAGTTATCAATACAACCAAATGAAAAATCTTAAACTATTAATCCAAAGCTAGAATTTTAGATTTTGGATTTTAGATTTTGGACAATTTGGGAAGGAGAACTACCAGAGGCAATGGCAAGTCGAGCAAATTCCTTTTTAGCGATCGCGGTAGGAGAATTAACCGATCCAATATGCTGGCAACGCCGCCGCCCCCCATCAACCCAGCAATAACGAAAGTATTTATAGGTTTTAGACGAGCGAACTACAGAATACACCTCGACCCAGTGACTTTGTTCGTGGGTTAGTTCGTGGGTTAGTTCGTAAGATGGGTCTACTTGTTCGTGGGTAATATCATCTGGTACCAGCCCACGAACACAAGGTGTAGGGTTTTGAGGTTTAAGAGTGTCAGTAGCTACCTTTCTAAGCTGATAATCCAAACGCCGACAAATTAACTCAAACTCTAAATCAGCAAAGTACTTATCATGCTGATCTAACTCCCCCGACCAATGACAATTACCATCCAAATCGAAAACTTTAAGGTAAATCCACAGTTTACCAAGGCGACGGCGGGTAACTACAAACTCCCCACACCACCCGTTGTAATTTAGCGACCAAAATTTTAGATCTTCTAGTTTGGCGGCTAACTGCTCCCAATCATCTTGAGTCTGATCATCATCTACTAAATCTAGTAAGGACAGCTGATCACCTTTAAGCTTGGCCATAGTATGTATGCACTGGATAGTTGATTATTGATATCTAGTCTCAATTAGTTAGTGAGAAAAAATTATTTATTTTAAGGTAGTTGTCAAAAAAACAACGATTTTGCAAGGATTTGATAAATTGCGATCGCAGTCCAGGGCTAGCTACAGCTTCTGCTCCTGGACTGAGTTTCTTATTGAGAATGAGTGAGAATAATAGACAGAAGGACTATTCATCCAAACCAAAAACTGTCCCCTGTTTGGGTAAGTCATTATGAGGGAAGTAATTATCAATCACATCCCAATCCAAAACAAAATCGCCAGAGCAAGAAAAACACTCAAACGGGAAAGCATCACGACGATCACAATAGCCCAGGGAACGAACTTCACCAGAACCACAATCAGGACAAGTTAAAGGTAAGTAATTGTCTTCAGTCATACTAAGTAATACAAGAATACTAGAAGGGAATATCATCAAAATCAGGATTAGATTGAGGTTGGTTAACTACTTCAGAAAATACCTGAAAGTGAGGATAAATATACCAAGTGTAGTTGCAATGCCAACAAGTAAACTCGTCATAGGAAACACCACTAAAAACATCAGTGAGAGTTAAAGACTGAATATGACGTAAGCAACAATTAGGACATTCAGACATAAATGCTCCTTAGATAATACATTTGTACTCAACTAGTAAATAGTATTTAAGTACTAGTTGAGTATGGTTACATCAAAAAACCGCCCTACCCAAATTTGGTAGAACGGTTAACTCTGGTGATCTAACTTCTGCTGCAACAAACGAAGCTGTTCAATACGCATCTTAAGATTACAAGAAGCAAGATTTAAATCTGCCAGCTGTAACTCATATTCACTAATTAGCTGGCTGAGGATTCCCCCAGAAGAAGTTTCTCCACAACCTGATCTCTGGCCAAACGCTCTATCAACTCGCTGACACTGACACTCAAAGCCTGAGCTTTGGACTCCAATAAATCCCGACCCTGAGGAGATATCGTCAGAGTCAACCTCTGTTTCCGCTCCCCATGTAAAGGTTTCCTCATGAAGAATACCCATAAAAGACTGCTCCTTAATTGTATACGACTACTACTTGACATAGTATACGACTACAATTACAGTATAACCAGTTGTATATGAGTACAACCAAAAAAGCTCCCTCCTCACACAACCAAACGGTGAGGACACCTATATAACCCGGAGCAAGCACCTACACACTGCATAACGCCCGTGTAGAAACAACCTCGGTTCGCGTTCACTAACTTTGTTTTGTGATTGAGGCCACTTTCAAAAGTGGCCAACTTTCCTCTAGTAATGGAGAATTGCCTATTGTAAAAATTCGCACTAAGTCAAAACAACTTCTAAATATCTCCATCACAAAGCTAGGTAGACAAAAACCTACCTAGCAATTTCCTAAAAAATGAGGATATACTGCTATGCCCAAATACCAAGATCGAAAAGCAGGAAGTATCAGGGGGTTAAATTGGCATGGAAAAACTCAACCATGCCTTAAATACAAAATCAACCCGGACGACTTCAACAAAATCACTCAAGATAACCTACAACAACTTGCAATCAGTGAGGTAAAACAATTCAAAATCACCAGTCAAGAGGAAGAACTAGCACGAGAAGACCTTAGCCCAACAGCACGAGCTAAAATACTATGCACTCTATCAAACCCTCAATCTGGACATGCAAAACCAGTAACGGATGGCTAAACCTAGCCCTAGCCAGAAAGGTAGAAAGTGTACGAAAAGGAGTACTAATTACCTGGTCAAACGGTTGCACCAAATTGTTTAAAGGACAAGACGCTGGAATAATTCAAGGCAGCATGATGGAAGCACACCTAAAACTACGAAAAAATTTGGAGAACGAATGTTATGGCAACAACTGAAAGAATCACGATCAAACGCACCGAAAACTTAGGCAACTACAGCAACATAGTAGTAGAAGAATCAGTACTTCTAAACGAAGGGGAAGACCCAGAGGATGTAAGAAAAGAACTACTACTAACAATTGAAAAACAAATTGCAGAACAACGACTAGAAGCAAAAGGAATTGAAGAGCAAATCTACAAGCTAATCAGAGAAAGAGTAGATCTGAGAGACGAAATATACGGACTAAAAACAAAGATTAGAGGAATGAATGACCTAATCAAAATGGCAGAGAACAAACTAAAGGAAGTCCGAGAAGCGGGAGAACTAGAAACAGTAGAAGAGGTAGAAAAGCTTATAGATAAAGATGAGGAGGAAGAGGAAGAAGAAGACTTTTAACCGCCTGATGATGACTACCTAACCCAGTAGTCGAAACTTTCTCCCCTTGGAGGAAGTCGCGGATCGGGTCCAAACCGACCGCCCGAATTTATCTAGGAAGTGGGGCGTTAAAGATGAATCGCACACTTAAATTAAGGTGTTAATCCATTCAAGCGCAACTTTCCTAGGTAAAAATGGGACATAACCCAATCGTTCAGACTGAATCGCGCCCCTATTATGTGTGGGTGTTTGTATGATTCGTGCGTCACATATTGGGTTTAAAATTATCGTCTTAGTGGCACAAGACGAGCAAATAAACATACACAGACAGCAGAACCATGACAACCAAAATAGTAACTATTTTGGGAATTGATGTTAGCAAATCAAGCATCACAACTTGCATTTTAACACAATATCCCAAGGGTGGTCTACAAGGATATTGGCAAAAAACTAGAAACTCTCAAAGCAAGAATTACCCTGTTTTTTATGCTTCACCTAAAAAGGGGCAAAAGTCAGCTTTTGACTTTGCTAAATACTGTGAAGAGCATCAGATAACCCATGCAGTAATAGAACCCACAGGAAACCACTACAGTAGGCTGTGGAGTAGAATCATTCAATCTTTAGGTATTAAAGTATTGTGGATAGGGCACATTGAACTACGCCGTTACAGGGAATCAAAGCACCTACCAAACAAATCAGATGCAGCTGACGCTTTGGCTATGGCAGCATACCCAGTAGATGAAGAGCATTTAACTGAAGATGGAGAATTCAACCAAAAACGATACTTAATCGAGCAAGGTGAAACCATTGGTAAAATCAGGGAACTAGTACAACAAATGGAACACCTGAATAGAGTACAGTCCCCAATTATCAACCACACCAGGCAACTACTAGCATGGCAATTCCCAGAAAAGGCAAATAGCAAAACCAGGACAAGCAGCAATGGTAACATCCCGCCACTATGGGGATGGTTAGCAGGACGTGAGAATGAATGTTACCCAGCAACAGTCGCGAAGTTAAAAGTAAGTTACTCAGAATCAATTGCCCACACAGTTAACCTAGAAATCGAACCGATAGTCAAACTACAAGCAGGATGGCTGTGTGACCTAGAACTAGCAGAACAACGCCTAGAGCAGGCACTAACAGCCCTGATCGATGAAGAACAATTCCAAAAGTACAACGAGGTATTTAAAGAATTCGGGTTTGGAATAAAAATACGCGCCAGGCTACTCAGCAGAATTTACCCGCTGGAGTCTTTCTTAGTAGATGGCCACCAACTAATCCAGCGGGAAGTAAGAGAGGTCAAGCGCAAAGAAATAACTTGGGAGAATAAAGAGCGCGTTGTCAAATTCGAGCAAGGGGATACGAAGCGAATCAAAAGGAACCGCAGCCGGGATGCCTTTAAACTCAGGTTAGGAATGGGCACCAGATTAGAACAATCTGGGGATAAGCTTGTGGAAAAATCAAGCGGCAGCGCCCTGTGTAGGAAAACCCTATGGCAATACGTAAGAACCAGCATTGAAACCGAAAACTTCCCCGATACCCCCATCTGTAAGAAAATCTACGACTGCTACACGACGCTAAAATCACAAACAGACAAGCAAGGTAAAACACTACTCAGCACCAGACAAATTGAAGGGAAAGTGATGAGTAAGGTTATCAACCTACTATATCGCGAACTAGTAAAAGCAATCGCCGCCACCAAGTAAGCCTATAAGGACTATTCCAAGGCAAAGCGAGAGGACCCTCTAGATAACTCCTAGGGGGTTCTATTTTTGGAAAATCACAGGAAGTATAAAACCATTGAGAAGCACCACACTCACCACATAAGTAAGTATGACCAAGAAACCAAATATCTAAACCAAAACTATAAACTTGCTCAGGAAACCGAATAACACAAGCAGACTCACCACAATAATCACAGAAACCCATAAGGACCAGCAAACCCTAAACTAAAAGTGGAACTAGACTGAATGGATTAGAGTTGAGATCAATAGGCTAGTTTACAATCAAACAAATACACTTATGTCAATAGAACTTGAGTCAGAAATCTGCCAAGCGGTGGAACAGCGGCGGAACTTTGCGATTATTTCCCACCCTGATGCTGGTAAAACT
>Ga0116230_10006746_pt1 | contig 11329 bp, 7 predicted proteins | sample S1TSphfallax_3_FD_88678 | JGI IMG/M metagenome (GOLD analysis project Ga0116230, IMG submission 88678) | Host-associated microbial communities from peat moss isolated from Minnesota, USA - S1T2_Fd - Sphagnum fallax MG | ecosystem: Host-associated > Plants > Peat moss > Unclassified | place: USA...
CGTGCTTACAGTTGACGGCGCCGCAGCTTGCATCGGTAGTAATACAAGCAAACAAGCTGGAAGCGGCAAGACCAAAACGCACTTCTTTGCCTTCCATATTGCCGCCTAGATCCCCAAGCGAGCTGGTGGCGTCGTTTACGCCCAGAGCATGAATAATGGGATTGCCCTGCGCCTCAAAATGATAAATTGTACAAACGCCGGTGATGAAAAGTAAGAGCATAACTGCCAGTAGTGCAAATCCCTGGCGTACGTCCTTGACCAGATAGCCAAAGGTATAGGTCAGCGCCGAAGGAATAATAAATATGGCCAGCATCTCGACAAGATTTGTCAGCGGTGTGGGATTTTCATAGGGGTGGGCACTGTTGGCGTTAAAAAAGCCGCCACCATTGGTGCCCAGCATTTTGATCGATTCTTGTGAGGCCACCGGCCCCTGGGCGATGATTTGCTTCGCCCCTTCTATCGTTGTCACTTCAGTATATTTATCGAAGTTTTGGATCACCCCCTGTGATATTAAAAAGACAGAGCAGAGCAGACTTAGTGGCAGTAATATGTAGAGCGTGCTGCGGGTCAGATCACGCCAGAAGTTGCCGATACCGGCTGCCTGCCTGCGCGAAAATCCGCGTACAAAAGCGATAGCTACACATATGCCGGTGGCTGCAGAGACCCAGTTGTGAAAGGCCAGTGCCACCATTTGTGTCAGATAGCTGCAAGTACTTTCTCCGCCGTAAGCTTGCCAGTTTGTGTTGGTTGCAAATGAGACGGCGGTATTAAATGCCAGGTCCGGGGTTATGGTTGTGGCCCAGGCTGGTGCGGCTGCTGTCATCAGAGCCATAGGATTGAGAGGCAGCATACCCTGCAATCTCAAAATAGCGTAGCTGAATAGCATAGAAATCAGTGAAAAAGCCAGTAGCGCCAGGGTGTAATCTATGCAAGGCATATCTTCGAGCGGGTTGATCCGGCATAGTTTGTAGATGGCTTTTTCCAGGCCGCCAAAAATAGTCTGAGCCATTTTTGGCACAAAGTTTTGCGCTGATTCGGACTCGCCACCTTCCAGGACCTGGGCTATGTAAACGCCCAGTGGCTTGGTGACAAGCAATAAAATAACGGTAAAAAATACAATCTGGAGCCAGCCACTAATAGTCATGGTGCATTACCTCAAAATTTTTCCGGATAAAGCAGAGAAAAAATGAGATAGGCTGTGAGTCCAGCGGCGATGATTGTACCGACTAAATAATCTGTGTGCATAAGATGCCCGGGTTTCCTAAAGTCGATCACAGTAGCGTGTGTACAGACCGGCCAGAGCAAAAAGCAAAATCATAGCTGCGAATAAAACGATGTCCATGTCGCGAGTTGCTTGACCTCTTTTGACCTCTTCCAGTTTCAGGTTACCCCCGGGTCTATCAAGCTGGTGTCAATTTCACTGTTGTATGTATCAAGGAACTATCAAGGTCTTATCAAGCTCAATACTAAGAGGCCAGCCCTGTGACCTTCCTGGCCATTAGGGCGGAGACCTTTACAAAGGCTCGTGGCGCTAATGAGTGCTCCGATTGCAATTGATTATTGAGACAAATTTTGGGAAAAGCTGCTTCCGGATATCAGGAAATCATTAAGATGGTGGCAAGCTTTTATCAATATTGCATTTGTGCAACATCTTAACTTTTGAGTTCTTGCAGTTCTTCTTCGCGTTTTTCACCGCGAAAACGGTAGCCGATGCGGGTTTCGGTTTGGATAAAGCGAGGTCGTTCGGGACGTTTTTCTATTTTTGTGCGCAGATTAGCTACATGCACTCTCAGGGTGTGGGTGTCATCGGCATACTCTGGGCCCCAGACTTCGCTCAAGAGCTGTCTGTGAGTCAGTACTCGATCGACATTCATCGACATATAGCGCAGCAGGTCATATTCTTTGGGGGTGAGGTGCACTTCGTTGCCACCTATTGTAACCAGCCTTTTGAGAAAATCTATTTGCAAATCATCGAGCTGGAAGACTGATTCTTGATGCTCACCTGTGGAGGGAATGCGTCTGAGAACGGCTCTCATACGGGCCATCAGCTCGCGTAGACCAAATGGTTTGACCAGATAGTCATCTGCCCCCAGGTCTAAAGCATGGATCTTATCGTCTTCACTTTTGCGCACAGATAGAACAATAATCGGTGCCTTACTCCAGCTGCGCAGTTGTTTGCAAACGTCAAAGCCGGTCAGACCGGGCATAGCCAGGTCCAAAATGATTATGTCCGGATTGTGCACCGCGGCCAGATCCAGTCCGGCCTCTCCCGACGAAGCTTTGAAGATTTCATAGTTGTTGCGTTCAAGACCAGCTTCCAGCGCCCTTATAATCTGCGGCTCGTCATCAATGATTAGTACTTTCATCATTATTTGTTGCCTTGCTAATACCAGTGTCTGACGATAAGGGTAGCGTAATTCTGAAAACTGCACCACCTGCTTCTCGATTGTACGCTGATAGTACTCCCTGATGTGCTTCCACTAAACCTTTTGATAAAGCCAGTCCCAGTCCCATTCCTGGTATAGAAGTTTCTTTCACTTCGGTGGCTCGGAAAAAAGGCGTGAAGACCAACGACTCTTGACTCTTGGGTAAACCTCGACCACGATCTTTTATTTCAATCAAAAACTTTTTGTCTTCTACAAAAGTTTCTAGTTCGACTTTAGCATCTTTGGGCGAATATTTTAGAGCGTTCTCCAGGAGATTACGCAAAACCTGGGCCATAAGCACACAGTCGACATTGATCTCATCTTGCTCGTTGCCGAGTTTAATCAATATACGATCATTTTCTTCTTCGCTCAAAGTGTTCAGTGTGCTTTCGATTAACTCGGCTAATGGTGTTTCTTCCAGTTTGAGAGAAAGAACTCCGGCCTCTAAACAAGATAGATCTAATATGTTATCTATTAGGCGATTGAGGCGGTCTGTTTCGTGATCCACTGCCAGAAGCAAATTGCGTTGGGTTTCGGGCGAGATCGGATCGCCTCCTTCCAGGAGACTGTTGACACTGGTTTTAATGGATGTGAGCGGACTTCTAAAGTCGTGCGATACCATCGATAGTAGTGCCGATTTTAGACGTTCTGTTTTGGTTATGGCTTCGGTTACTGCTTCTATTTTCATCAAACGATCACGCTGGACGATCAATCCTGCCAGATTTGACATAGAAGTAATCACTTTTTTTTCGCCAGTCTGAAAGACATTTGATTTTGCCTGTAAATGTAAAACACCGAGCACTCTGTCCTCGACAATAATAGGTTGATAAACCGCTCCCTGAGCCAGTGGACCCAGTGCTTTGCTAAAATGCTCGCCTGGACCCATACCGATTGCTATTTTTTCGTTGATGACAAAATTGATTGGATCGACTCCGCTTTCTCCGGCATTTATTTTTTGCTGATCTTCTTTTTGAGCAGAATCAGCTTGATAATATTTTTTCACGCAAAGACGTCGGTCTTCCTGAACGATCAAAAACTCTGCCCAACTGAGATTGAGTACTTCTCCCAATTGATTGAGCACACTCTCCAGCGCTCGCACCAGGTCAAGCTCCGATGTTACAGAAAAACTAGCCTGCGCTAGTGCTTCCGTTTCTTTGCGACTTTGTTCACGTTCTTCTATGCGATTAACGAGGAGTACTGTCAGTTGACCGGTGACTGTAGCTGTCAAAAGAAACATGCAGAGCGCCAGCCATTCCGCCGGATCACTTACAGTAAGCTGATAGCGAGGATTGACAAAGAACCAATCGAAGGCCAGGAATGATTGCAACGATGCAAGTACAGCGGCAAACCGACCCAGGGTGAGAGCGGCGACAATCACCACGAGTAGATAGAGCATCGAGACATTAGCGACGCTGGCATCAAGATGCAGGCCGGCAATGATTAAGGTCATCAGGGCCACGCCAAGGGTCGCTATGGCGCCGGAAATGAGTGCTCGTGCAGTGCGAGTCTTCTGGGGTAATAATAGTGGATGTAGTGGCATGCTATCAAATGTGGTGGCGGCAGAGTTGACAGTTTAAAGAGAAAAAAGTGGAGTGATTACACCCCACTTTAATGCTTTGTCGCTTTTTTTACTACAGACTAAAGAATGTTATGGAGAGCTTTCACCAGCAATTCATTTTCTTCAGGCAAACCGACTGTGATGCGCAGGCAGGTAGGCAGTCCAAAAGCGGCCAGGGGTCTTATCGCTATGCCGTGGCGCAGAAGACCTTCGTGTATCTTTGCCACTCTTTCTGCAGTATTCATTTCTAGCATGATGAAATTGGCATGAGATGGGATGCGGTGCAAGCCAAGATTATCAAATTCATTTGTCAGATAAGCCATGCCTTCTTCGTTATTTTCCAGCGTGCGCTCAAGAAATTCGTCATCGGAAAGTGCTGCCAGTCCCGCTTCTTGCGCCAGGATGTTAGGCTCGAAGGGCAATTTGATGCGATTGACAAAGTCGATCAGATACTCATGCCCGAGACCATAACCCAATCTGATACCAGCCATGCCGTATGCTTTGGCAAAGGTACGCAATGTAAGAACGTTGTCCAGTCGATAGCGCATCGAGTCTGGATAGTCAGGATTGATAGCAGCAAACTCGTAATAGGCTTCGTCCAAAATAACCAGAACATGGTCAGGTATCTTGCGGATGAAGTTTTCAAACTCCAGTCGGGTAAATATCGTCCCGGTCGGATTGTTTGGATTGCATAGATAAATGAGTTTGGTCTTGGGTCCAACCGCATCAGCTATGGCATCTAGATCAAAGCGATAGTTTTTGAGAGGGACAGTAACCAGTTTTATACCCTGGGCATTGACCAGGACATAGAGACCGATGAAAGTACCTTGCGAAGTAAGGACCTCGTCATCTCCGTGCAAAAAAGCACGGACGATGTTGGCCATTGTGCTTTCGGAGCCGGAGCCTATAGCGACATTGTCAATTTTTGTCGCATAGCGGTCGGAGAGGGCTGTACGCAGTTTTGTACCGCCAAGATCGGGATATTTGCTGATCTCAGTCAAGCAGTTTTGCATGGCATCGATAGCGCTCTGGGGCGGCCCGAGCGGGTTTTCGTTGGAAGCCATATTGATAAAACGTTCGATGCCCAGTTCTTTTTTTAGCTGATCCGGCGGGCGGCCGGGCTGATAAGCCTTGAGTGCCTCTATGTGTGGTGGCACCAGTCTTTTGGGTGGTTCTTTAGAAGGCGAAAAGGAAACTGTATTTTTCGGATCCGTCACCAGCGCTAGTTGCTGGGACATCGAAGCTAATTGCTGAATGAAAGTTGCCATTTAGGGGTCACCGATCTCTTATGGAGCCGAAAGACGCTAGAACCGGATCCGGACTGCAATTTCAGGCCGGAACTATTTCCTCATCGATATAAAAGTTATCACTTAAAGACCTCCAGGACAAATTAATGACGTCCATTTTTAGCCTTGTTCAGAAAACTTTTAGATTTCTTGTAACGTTTTCGGGGTTTCAGGCCCCAGTTGCCATGGGACGATCCATCATGTCATGGGTAAATAAGGTATAAGAAAACCAACCGCAATTGATGCTAGAAGGGCTCTGGTGGCTAAGAAAAGTCAATTTTTCCAGCAACAATCAATACCGTTTTTGTCTTCTTTGTGGTACTGTTCTAGCTATGCGGGTGTAGTTCAATGGTAGAACGGCAGCCTTCCAAGCTGCACACGAGGGTTCGATTCCCTCTACCCGCTCCATTTCTCTCATTTTTTCAAATATTTGATGGCGTTACGGCTGGTTGGTCGTACCGGCAGCCTCTGCTTTGCTTATAATTCTCTGTGCATTCTATATATGAAGGGGTACCACGTGGCAGAAGAGAGACTGAGTATCAGTGACGTCTTGGTGGCGCGCAAACGTATAACCGGCCATATCGCCCCTACGCCCCTGCGGGTTAGCCACTGGATGTCCGACCTGTCCCAGGCCGAAATCTGGATGAAGCTTGAAAACCTCCAGGTAACTGGTTCCTTTAAATATCGCGGTGCCCTCAATGCTCTGACCTTTGCCAAGGAAAGAGGCTATGGCAAGGTTTTTACCGCCTCCGCCGGCAATCATGGCCTTGGTGTCGCCGAAGCGGCGCGCATCACCGAGCGTGAAGCTGTCATTTGTTTGCCTAAAAATGTTGCCCCGGCCAAGAAGCAAAAACTCGAGCGCTACAGCGTGCATCTGATCGAGCATGGTGAGGATCTGGAAGCGACCGAGCAGTTTGCCATGCGTATGGCCCAGGAAAAGAAAGGTTTATATGTCTCGCCCTACAACAACCGCGAAGTAATCGCAGGACAGGGCACAGTCGGTCTGGAAATGTACGAGATAGTCCCCAAGCTCTCCACTTTAATAGTCGCAGCCGGTGGCGGCGGTTTAATTTCAGGCATTGGTCTGGTGGCAAAAGTAATCAATCCAAAAGTGCGGATTGTCGGTGTCGTGGCCGATGCTTCTCCGACACTCAAGACCGCAGTCCAGTCCGGTCGGGTTGTTCCAGTTGTGCAGCAAGAAACAATCGCCGACGGCATTGCCGGTAACATCGACCCCGACACTATTACATTTCCTCTAGTCCAGGAAGTCGTGGATGAGTGGGTAGGTATCGAAGAGCGTGATATCAGACAGGCAGTCTTCGACTTCCTCGAACATGAAGGCATGCTCATAGAAGGTGCCGCCGCCGCCGCTGTGGCTGCAATATCGGGCAAGTACATCACTTTCAAACCGCGGGAGCGTGTAGCTGTTGTCGTATGTGGCGGCAACATCAGTCGCGCTGACTGGCGCCAAATTGTGGGCGATGAGCTTCTTTCTAAAAGCTCAAAGGGTTAAATAGCTCTTTTTAGCAGTGCCCCGCCTCTTAACCTGGTCCGCCCCAGACTACCCGGGTGGCGTCATATATTGCTCTGTCGCCGCAAAAAACTCGCTTGATTACAGCCTTACCGTCGCTGTTTACCGCCACCTCCACTTTTAAATTTTTGGCGCGCTCGGCGGAGCGGCCTGTTTTTTCCGGTACAAAAACTTGCTCGATGCCGTAGTGGACTGCAGCGCTGCCATAGGTAAATCGACCTTTGATGCAGACTTCGCCCGGCAAAAGCTCGGGCTTGGTAATGCCGGAGGTACGGGCTTGCCAGTATTCTCCGTTTTTGTGCAGAGCTACATATATGTCGCTTCCAGTGGGCGGCAGGGGAGTCGTTTTTAGATCGCTTATGTCGTAGCGCAGTCGCACATAGTCACCGCGAAACATATCATAAGGATCGATTGGTATTGTCTTTAGTGTCACAAGGGAGCCACTGTTTAAGGTCATCGCCGCTGGTATAGCGGTGCCGCACATTATGGCAATTTGTGCAGTCACCGCAGCTGTCATGTACAAACGCTTTCTCTTGTAAGCCGCAGATGAGATTGCCGGCAAATCGGTTTTGCTTTTGGGTGGACTGTTTTGTTCGTCCGCTTTTATTTGAATATTCACGCTGCCATACTCCCAATTAGTTGTCTGCGACCACGTTCAGCAAGGGCACCAATTGTCATAAGTACGATGCCGCCCATGACGAAAAAGAGGGAGCGGTCCATCATGCTGAAGAAAAAATCGAAATAGCGGCAAATTATATAGAAGACAGCATAAACAATTGCCGTATTTACTGCTCCAGGGCTGTGCAGTTGTTTTGCCCCGGCCCATGCTAATCCGATGATGCCGGCAACGGTGAGAAAATTGAACGCCACCACTCGCGTCATTTCTCCCTGACTGCCGGCAAATAAGAGAAAGTATCCGATTGACAAAAGACAGGCTAGTGCTATGTTTCTGTATTCTCTCACCGATACATGGACAGTTAGGAGCATGAGCAGCGCGGCACAGATGAGGCCATAATAATAGCTATAATTTATTGTTCCAAAATGTATGGCCCTGGAGCAGGTCAAAATCAGGGTGGCTGTCAGTGTTGAACAGATGCCGATATATTTAAATGGTTGTTCGAGTAATTGCATATTACGTTTTGCCCATAGATGGACGGCAAACAGCAAAAATCCCCACATTGCCAGGCCCGCGCATTCAGTGGCTGAGCAAGCAATGATCCACATCGTACTTGTGAGTAAAGTGATCCATGTCATAGCCCGGCTGCGTAAAACATACGCCAGCGCCAGTCCTGCAAGAGTGCCTGTGACAATTGGATAATCGACAGTTTTGCTCTGACCCAGCCACGCAGTCCAGCCATTTAAATGCATACTCCAGGTGCCTAAAATCAGAGAAGCTAAAATACCAACTGCCGCTGACCTTGTCACCAGCGCACTGGCGGCGGTGCCAAGGAACCATAGCATCAGACCATCAGGATAGTTGATATCTATGTTGTACATCTGGGCAATCAGCCAGATGCCCGAACCAAAAAAGAATGAACCAAGGAGCAAAAAGGCTGTACCCAGCTTAGGTCTCAATCCTGGTTCAAATTTGAAGATCCAACCGGCCCAGTGCGAGCATATAACGGCCAGGACGATCAACATAATTTTCCATATTGTGGATAAAACCTGCCAGTTGGCACCGATATAGAGAAGCGTACCCAGTCCGATTAAAACGGCACCAATAGTTGTTAAAAGAGTGACGGCACTAGATCTCTCTGCGCCCAACGGGTACCGTGCCAGTAGTGTTGCCGCTTGTAAATCGTTGATGATTTCTTCTTCTCGCCAGGCTCTGATTTCGTTGGCCATGGCCGCAAATAACTTTGGTGGAATAAAATTGGACATCGGATATTTTCGCCTCGGAGCTACTTTTTTAGCCTAAATCTTAAGCTTGCATGTCGGTTAGTGGGGGCGACACTTTGTTGATTGTTTTTTGTCTCCCGGCAATAGCCGACAGTTGGCCCCTGTCTAATACAGAGCTTTTTGCATTGCATGGCCCGGCCTTGTGATAGGCTTTTGATAGGTGGCCAGGAATCTCAAATAATTACCCTTGGGCGTTTGGTTGATTTTAGCGAGGTCCCTTTTTTGAGAAAAATCGTCATTGTTGGCGGCGCACGGTTTTATAAAATCGCAATGGCGGGGGCAATCCTTTTCCTGATCTGCTTTGGCCTTTTTGTCGCCAGCGGCTTTACCAGTCCTGTTGACGCCATGATAGATAAAGTCAACAAGCTCAGAGCTTCGGATCCCGAACAAGCCCTGGCCCTATATCCAAGCCTCTTTGCCCTGATAAAAAAGGATGGGGCTGAGGACTGGAAAGAATGTAACGTGATCTGGGAATACGGCCGATTTTTGCGCGACCATGGCAGCCGCCGCGAAGCTCTCGCCGCTTTGACCAGGGCTCTGGCGATGAGCATAGGCAAAGGACCCGGCACAGCAGAGTCTAACTTGCTCGTAGATGTTGCCTATACACGGCTCGAGCTGAGCAATCGTAAAGGTATCACCGAAGCCGACCTGAATGAGCTTTTGAAAGCAAGCAGAGTGCATCCTTCTTTTGAGAGTAAAAAAGATCCGGGATTTTGGGCTTATTACGACGATACCGTGGGCCGCACTTATTTGTCCCTGGGGCAATTTGATCAGGCTATAAAATCTTTTGAAAAAGCTTCCACCGAAACTAATAAGGACGAAGATTATTATCACCAGGAATGTCAATCCGATATCATCGATGCCCTTATTAAAGAGAAGAAGTATAAGGAAGCAAATGATAAGTTTATCGAGTTTGTTTCTCAATTTCCTGATTCTTCCGGTGGTTATTTATTGAGAAAAAATTTCCGCCGCAGTCTGAAGATGGCACAGCTAAAAGATGCGGATTTTGGTAGAAAAGTAAGAAAGATGCTGGCTGAAAAACAATTTGAGCAGCTTGATAAGCTGGCTTTTGATATAAAAGCATCTGAGCAGATACTGTCCAGTGGCAAATGGCTTATCAATGAGTTTTATGAGGCTATAGACTCTCTGGAAGCCACCGACTTTGACAAATATTGGCAAGAGCGTGTCGGTCTGCTTGAACAATGGACAAGGGACAGACCCCAGTCGGCGACAGCTAAGTGCGCACTGGGGGCGGTGCTTACCACTTATGCCTGGAAAGCGCGCGGTAGTGGTTGGGCCGACAGCGTCAGCGATAGCGGCTGGAAACTTTTTGGAGAAAGGCTTGATCGCTGCAAGAATGTGATGGATCAGGTAAAGGATAAGCCGTGCGAATGGTACAGCATTATGCAAAGATGCGCGCTTGGTCAGGGCTGGGAGACTGCGAAGTACAACGCTATGGTGTCCGAATGTCAGAAACGTTACCCTGGTTATGATCCTGTTTTGCTAGTAAAAAGTTACTGGTTGCAACCGCGTTGGCATGGGCAGGAAGGCGAGTACGAGTCTTTTGTCGCCGCTGAGGCCAATAAGAGGAAGGGCTCGGAAGGCGACATGCTTTATGCTCGCAGCGCTTTGTATCTCGAAGATATCTGTATCGATAATGTGTTGAATAACACCAAGCTCTCGTGGCCTCGTGTCAAATCCGGCGCGCAAGCGATAATTAAGAAATATCCGGACAGTCTTTTGGCTAAGGGTGTGCTGTCGGTGTTTGCTATGGAAGTTGATGATAAGGCTACTGCACAAAATGCATTTAATAGTCAGTAACTATTTCAGATTTTTTTTTGATTTTGACTGTCCGGGGGCAAAATTTGCTTTTAAGAGTTTGAAATACTCATCGACTGTCACCACCCTTGTGCCTTGAGGCAAGCGCGCCACAGTCTGGCGAATTGCTTCAACCGGTCCACCCATTTTTTCAAAGGACCAGGCGTGCACAATCACTATGGCAAAACTGCCAGTATTTGTTTCGGGCGAAGCGGGCATAGAGGCGATAGAGCGGACCACGCCATTTACATCACAGTTAGCTAAATTTTCCCAGAGCATGTATTTGGCTGCCACAGCCGGTTTTTTGCCGCACCATAAAATTTGTCCATTTAGTCTATTGTACGGTGAAAAGCTAAGATAGACCACTCCATCCACTTCCGGCAGAGCCAGCATGTGAGCGCATTCTGCCAGACTGCCCTGATTGGTATTGATAGTGGTGACAATATTAAGATGGCTCTGGCGCAGAGGCAGCTGCAGCTGTCTGGCATCGATTTGCCCCGGCGATGAAGGCTCGCTGTGCATGTAGCGATAGCTCGGATTTCCCATGGCAAAGAATGCATCATTGGGCGTTGCATTATCGTAGAAATATTTCAGTACTCGTGGTGCAAGCGAAACTAAAAGCGGCGACAGGCCCCAGTTTATTTTGCACTCACCGCGGTGCGGATTGCCAAAAAATTTGCTATCCAGTGGCATATTGTTTGTCAGCCATTGTAGATTGTCGCCATCGCTTACCAGAAAGGCTACTATGCGCTCGCCGTTTTTGACCGGAAGCGGCTGCGGTTGTGCTTTTACTGCCGGCAGCACCACAGGC
>Ga0116230_10006747_pt1 | contig 11329 bp, 10 predicted proteins | sample S1TSphfallax_3_FD_88678 | JGI IMG/M metagenome (GOLD analysis project Ga0116230, IMG submission 88678) | Host-associated microbial communities from peat moss isolated from Minnesota, USA - S1T2_Fd - Sphagnum fallax MG | ecosystem: Host-associated > Plants > Peat moss > Unclassified | place...
ACTTGACCTAAAAAGAAAAAAAACTGGTCAATATTGGTTTAAATTAAAGAATTGAAGTGCATAAAATAAAGGATTCAATGGTGGAAGGGGAATGGAAAAGAAGGTTTCCATGGGAGTGAGGATGTTAGCATGTATGGAATGGTTAAAAGACTTAGGGAAAATATGATTCTATACAATAAATTTAAAATATACCATTGTATGCATGATAGAATATGCATTCAAAGCCATTTTGATTCTATTAGATATCATAATCATTTACCATGAGGGAACAATTAAAAATTTATGAAACAAAAATTTGGTCATGTTGCTTTGCATTCAAGCATAATGAAATCCAAATAATGAAAGTTCTTAAGAGTTCTAGAATGCATGACATAATTCTTCTTTAAACTTAAACCCCTTTTGTTATGTACACCAAAAAATTAAACTTTGAAATTTAGTGTAATTGGAGCCTACATTAGATTTTGCACTTATTGACACACCTTTAGGATTATCAAATAAGATTAGTTGTAACTATTGATTTTATAATAACAAGATTTTGCAAACCTAAGGCATAATCCTTTGATCCTCATGACTAAACCATAGGTGCAAGAGCTTCAAGATGACTAAGACAAAACAACATGCTTCACACATATTTTATATTCACATCATCTACAAATATAGGCAAAGGGGACGATTAATGCTTTTGAGTTGAAAGCGAGTCATGGACTCAGCATGAGCTGACACAAACTCACCACAACCCAATGAACTCCTATGGAAAGCATTATTCTCCTTATGCTATATTATTATTTTAACATGGAAATTACATCCCAATGGCATTTCCCCAAAACCCCCCAAGACTTTTTGTCAAAATTGAAACATTTTGTTGTCTCACAACTTTGAACTTCATAACTTCCTAGAAACGCTTATTTTAGCATATGAGCACATTGTTTTGTAGTTCTCATAAAAAAAAAATTAATATTATAAAAAAATCTACAAAGTAACCCTACTTTTGGGCCCTCCTTTCATCTCGTACTCCCCATGTCAATTTCAGACCTCACTATTTGCAAAGTGAATGAATTTCATCAAATTAAGGATGAAACTCAATACCACAATATCTAATGCACAATATTTGAAATAATTATGATAACTTAAGCACAACATATTCTTATGAAAAAAAAAAAAGAGGTGGTGGAACTCAAATTACACCAAATTTTGTGATAATTAAAGTTTCACTCCCCAATTAAGTGCAATCTACTTTTTTTACTATTTAGAAATGAATTTCACCCCCCTTCAATGGCCATCAGTGTGTTTCCTTCATTTTACAATTGTCTCTTATATCAAGATTTTAATTGGACATGAGTTGGGTTTTAAAAATTGCCCTCCAAATGGTTGGGAGTCATTTGAACAATTTTTGTTTCAACCCTTGAACCAAGGTTTTTTTCTAGCGAATTTTCACCATTTGATTTTTTTTCCAAAAAAAAATCTATCAAATATTCCCTTTTAAAAATTGAAAATTTTGAAAAAAAAAGTTTAAAATCACCATGTTTCAACACATCGTTCAAGCAAGTAGCCAAGATATAAATAAATTTAATATATTTCTACTTTCATAGTTGGTCTATAGCCAAATGTGACTAAATATCACAACATCACACAACAAGTAGATTTCTACTTGTATCACAACATCACAAAATTGAAAATACAAACATTTCATTAAACCCCTTGTAACTTTCAAGAATTTTTTTTTGTGGCATAGTTAGATTACTATGTTATAACTCTCATTGAATTTTTCAATGATTCAGTCAAACATGTTTCAAACATCATTTAGAAAATCAAAATTTTACAAGAATCCCAACCCTCCAAAGTGGGAAAGCAACTTTGAATCTTCAAAGTTTTTTCCTTTTGATTTTCACACATCTCTCACTATCAAGATTAAAAGGGTATTTTAGTATCCCATGATTTTGGAGCTTGGTAACTCCTATGAAACATACTCAACTACAACATGCAAAACCATTTCCTTATACTTAGCCTTCATTAGGTTCTTTAGATTTTCAATTGAACATGAATTGCCTTTCTAAATGATACTCTAAATCATCAATATTCTTTCAACAATTTTGTTCAAACCTTTCAAGCCCTCATAACTTTCAAGAAAAGTTTTTGATTTAAACATATGAACCCAACATTTTACAATTAATTTTGATCTATTTCCAATGATCATTGATTTAAAGGAGATTTGATTTGACATTTTTGGTGTGAATTCACATTAGTAATCCCTTGGGTGCCTCCCATTATCTTTCAAACACTTCCTTTAAAGGTATGGGCACATTCACCCATACATTAGTTTTAGGCTACACAGTCTTTTTTTTACCCTCACCACGTTTCAAAAGGTTGTTTAGCCTAATTCGTCTTTCATGAGCCTAAATCCAAGGTTTGGGCCACAACATAATTGGTTGTGTTGGCCTTCACAATGAAATGGAGAATGTGACATTCTTTTCAATGATAATTTGTCAAATTGATATCCATCAATTTAACCAAAAAATTACAATAATTGTTTTCAAGAGCGATATTTCAAAGGTGAAAAAAAATGCAATAAAATTAATATGGTTTCTTAAAGTTTGGGTAATCAGTTTTACCTTACCACGTTCAAAATTTGAAGCTTGAAAGTTACACTATTTTAAAAATTGAGTCTTCATTCATATTCATATAATTAATGCCATTCCACCAAGGTTAAGATTTTCTTGTAAATCACACATTGCGGGAATTGTTCTAATATTTAATATATTGGATTCAATGAAAAGAAACATTGTGTGAGAATTCATCATTGAACATGTTAAATTTGATATATCCTTTTTTTCCCCCAACTTTCACAATAAACATCAAAGTCCATAGACAATAATTTTAAAGTTGTTAACATGGCATCCCTTCAAGTAATACAAATAATGATACTTCATGGTTTTAATTTATGTCGGTTTCAAGGTGCATCTCATACACTTTCACATTACCATGATATTTGATTTTTGCAGCGTGTTCACAAGCTCCCAAAACTTCTCCACATTACAATAAATGTCTTATTTTTTCAATGCCATCAACTTAAAAAATTCTAATCCCCAAAACCCATGTTTGGAAAATATCGTGCAAATTCTGAATTTTCCAAAGTGCAAGTTTTTACCACCAAAATTTCCATAACTTCGCCCATTCTAGTTGGATGGGGACATGGTTGCATTCATATATGTGGAAACAAACCCCTTTGGGGGCTAAAAGTTGGCCCAAGTTGGCATTTCATAATTCACCAAATTATGGGACAAATCCTTAATTTTTCTTTTTCCCCTCTAACCTCTAGCCAAATTTGGCTAAATCCTCTTGTGCAGGATTGCCAACCCACTACTTCACCAGCAGTCATCCCAACAGATCACACAACCAAGTCTGGTGAAGGTTAATGGTTGAAAATTACTAGCACTAATTTAAAACATATATTTTATTTACAACGCATAATTGGATGGACAAAGCTATATGTGAAGATGAATGGAAAGCTTGTTTCGGTGTGTGCATGCTAGATGTTAAGACAGACATTCAGATTCAAAGTTCAAATTTAGAGCTCCAAATTCGTTTGAGCTCCATATCATGTATTTGAACTCATGGATGGAGGATATTGTTTCAATAATTTAGGGGAGTGTTACTCATGGAACCAGAAGATTTCTCAAATTGTGGAGGTACTCAACTCACTTGGGTACCAGAGTTGACAGCACCATAGTAGAGTAAACCTGCATCTGATTCAGAAATGAAATGATCTAAAACATTGGAAATCACTTATCATGGAACACACCATGCAGTCAATGACAACCATCAATCTCCAAATACCATATGGCCCATAATTTTTACTTCACCAGTTACATATCTCAGAGCAATCGATATTTCTAAGATTGACATTGGTAGATCAAGGAGCCATGAGCCCATTAATCATATAAGAAAGAGACCTCTGCCAGTCAGCTTTGAAGAGCAAGTTGTTGAGAGTTTGCACAAAGTTGAGTTCTGGATCCAATTTGCGTTGCCATCCCTACACCAAAACACAACTTCAATTACTTTACTTATGCACATCTCCAAATGGTCTATGCAAAGTTCAGCAAAGTTTGGGGAGGAGCAAACCTCCCCTACATTATGACAGTGCACCAATGCCCGACAGAACAAAGGAGGTAAAGTTTTACCTCAAGAACAAGGGTGGTCACCATGACAGTACACACATCACCATCAATGTTAACTTTGTGGCGCCGCACCCGCTCCAGCAGCTCCTGCATGCACTGCCCAGGTTGTATTGAATCTCCCAATGCCTTCCAATACTGAAATACCTGGTCTACATCCTGCATGATCACCACCCAACCAGAAACATGAGAATCAAAAAATCTCCATATTCATGACTAAGAAAGCCAGAACAAAGTTAAATCTTCTCCTTGAAGTCAAAGAAAGACTTCCAGACAAGGACTGAAGTATAGGGAAGAAGAAAAACACAGAAGGTTAGAACTAAAACAAAGAATATCTCTCATAAGAGTCGAGAAATCTCCATTCTCATGATTAAGGCAAAACAAGGTTAACACTTCTTCATTGAGTTACAGAAATTTCCAGAGAAGGATAGACAAAACCGAGAACAAAGGACCATAAAACAAATATCAAACAAGGAAATAAAACCAAAATAAACACACTTGCAGTATGAAAAACAGTGCCAGTCTCCACCTGTTCAGGGACCATGAACAGTAACATGTATGATAATGACTGCTCTGTCACAACTTCCCCACTGACTTCATCAGCTCCATACAGTGGGTAAAGGCCAATGTAAACACTAGCCTGCATACTGAGTTTCACTACAACAAAGAACAATAAAACTAGCAGTATGAAGAAGAGTGAAAGTCTCTCGCTTGTTCAGGGACTATCAACAGTAACATGATATTGAATTATCCATCACAACTTGCCCACTGACTTCATCAGCTCCCTACAATGGGTATATGCCAAGTGCAACCACTACACCTGCATACTGAGTTCATGTTGTAATTCCAGTCTCTCACAGTTACAGAAGAACAGGAAGACTCAGCCATGATATTGGCTGACACCTTACACCACAGAATGAGAAAACATGTAGAAAAACCAAAGAGTACTGCACAATAGGAAGAAAGACAACCAAAAAACAGACAGAAAGGGAAAGACAAATGAGGACCAAGTAGGCTTCAAAAAGCTCCCCACTTACAAGACTCTAGAAACACAAGAAACAGATGAGGAAAGAACACAAAAAAGAAGACCTTGTCTGGAAAGGAACATTGACTTTAGAAAAAGATCAATGCTGAATAAAACAGAACCATCATATCACCGAATACAAGGTATGGAGGGGACTTCTGGTCCCTGAACATAAAACTTTAAGAGCCCAGCTGCTCACTGCTTTGACGCAGCACACCAGCTAAAGTGAGTAGAAAAAATAGATCTCATGAGAATCAAGAAAACTACATACTCACAATTAAGAAAGCTAAAACAAGGTTAAAAAATTTCCTCGAAGCCAAAGAAAGACTTCCAGATAACGGCCCATCTAGAAACCAACACAACACCCAGCTAAAGAATGGCAGTAATCCAATCCTCAGAGTTGAATACTACAGCAACAATGTAACTCTGAGCTTTCATAGAAACAACCATACAGTCAATACTGTGGCAACATAAGTCTAAGGAAAATTTTCTTTGCCATCTCCTACATGTCCCAAACATAAGACATTCCACCAGAAAAAGTCACTTTGTTAATTACAGAACAGTACTGTTGGAGATTGCCACCAACTCCAAATCTTGCTGCTACATGATGTGCCAATGATGATAGTAACAGGACAACTCACATCAATGAAAGCTGCTGGGTTGGGGCAGCCCTGGGCTTGAGAAAATCTGAGGGTACATTTGGCTGCCTCACGGCCATCCCTCACAGCCAAAGCCTTGAAAAAATTTAGAAGAGTGTATCTGTCACGCTGGGAAAGCTCTGCTGTCATGCCCACATCTAGTAACACTACATGTGGGTGAGAGCGGAACATTTGTTTGTTTGGTGCTGGATTGCCAGGTTCCATGCGCACCAGGATGTTGCCTGGATGCAAATCTGCATGAACAAAGTTGTCAACCTGACACATGTGCAATACAAGTGCTTGTAAGGCAGTTGATCATCATGCACCCAGAACCTCCAAAGTCATGTCATTGCTAAAGCTCAGGTAGAGTTATATTCTAGTACTTGTCAGATTCAAGCCTTGCCACAGCAGTTATATAGATGCCATGCAGCAAAGACCAAGCTCAAGCTTCTTCAGTAACCAAAGAACAAGCTTCTTCAGTAAGAGTCTGACCCTTCACCCTACACAGTCAATACCCCTTACAAGCACTGCTGAAAGGCACTGCAAGTGGCATCCAAACAGGAGACATAGAACAATAAGAGTAAGTTTGGGCTCTGCACTATGATGTTTAAAGGCATGAAAATGTGTGCAAAAATGTACCAGCATCATCTTCAGTAAAGTGTTTGTGCCAATTGAAGCAAGTTCACTGTTGAGACGGGTCTTGCCAGGTCTGTCAACAAAGCGTGCCACACTCTCCCCTTGTTCATAACTTTCCACTAACACAGCAGGGTGTACCAAAGGGTACAGAGGCTTTGGAAATGAGACATCCTTCCAGCTCCGAAAATTGTAAATGAAACGACTCAGGTGGGCAGCCTCCCTTGAAAGATCAACCTGTGAAGCCCCCAGGAACTTGCTCAATGAAGACACAACATAACTGAAAACCACATTGGGGATTCAAGGCCAGCATATTTATAGATGCATGTACAATATATGCCCATGATCTACATTCAATGCAGATCATATCAGTGCACTGTGTAATAATATCCACAAGAAAAAATAACTCTTAACTGGGTTTCATGAAGTGATTCCATTTAATGCCACCTATAAATAATGAAGAGTCGCTGGACCTTGCACACCTCACAGAAGCATGCATGCAGATAATACCAAAAGTGTTTTTCTTTGAAACAAAACGCCCATAGAAATTTGCTTGGCATACCTGTGTTAACATGAATGATGCAAATTGTTGGACACTCTCATGGAGTCGAAGCCACCGCAGGCCAGGGAAAAATCCACAAACATTTGCGATCCAACTAATAATGGTAAAATCTCGTCGGATTACTTCACCAACTCCAGGATGCCGCACTTTAACAGCAACCACCATGGGTTTGGATTTCTGGCCTGGGTATCGAAATCGCAAAACTGCTCGATGGACCTGGGCTATGCTCCCAGAAGCAACAGGCTCTTCCTCAAAATCCTCAAAAATTTCATGAAGTTTTCGACCAAAAGCACCTTCAACTGTCTGCCGAGTTTGACCAAAATTGTGTGATGGAGCCTTGCTGTGTAGCTTTGAGAGCTCAGAGCAAAGATCTCTTGGAAAAAGGTCAGGTCGTGTGGCTGCCCACTGACCCCACTTGATAAATGCAGCCCCTGCCTGCTCCAAGGATAAGTGCAGCAGGTGTAACCAATTTTTTCGGTACTTCCCTCCCCATAAATCTGCAAAAGGAGCAAGTAGAACCGCAGGAGAAAAGAGCACTGCCAAATACAGTACCCGCCATAGCAAGGTTGAGCCCTCAAAAAGTGACACAATCAGTGAGACAAAATAATCAGCATGATGTGGTGCTTGTGTGTGTGGAGAAGGAATTTGAAGCTGCTCTGCTTCTGCATTGCCGTGATATGCCAAAGTAAACTCCCCAACAATCAAAGCAAAGATACGGGGTACCACTTGACAGCGAGTACACGCAAAACTTGCTGCAGTCACAATTTTGACAATTGGAGGTAATAGATAGCCATGAGAGAGCATTTGCCAAGCCACCTGTCCATGGGATCGCACATCTGCCCTCACACCAGCCACAGATTTGCCTGTTAACTTCAGGACCTGCTCAACATCCTGAAGAAACTCTCTTCTGAGCTCCAATAAACCTCTGAAGAAGATACCATACCATAGATCTCCTACTCTGCTGCTTGCAGTTCCAAGAATCCCCATGATTGGTGTCTTGCTGCTGATTGAGCTTGAGTGGTGTACACAAGCTCTGATGTGGACAGGCGTGGCCTTAGAAACCCCATTCAATTTGACTCTTGTCAATGCACTTGACTTGCATGAGCTACCTCTTATGCTATTTGAAAGAGAGGTAAAACCCCTGTTTGGAATCTCTTTGAGTCCACTGCAGACAAAATGACGTGATGCTTGTGCTCCAACATTGGCATGTGCTATCTGGTGAAGTTCCTTGACATCATGTCTGCAATGCACTCAGATAAACAATGTTATGTCTTTAAATTGAGACAGGTGCCAAAGATTTGAATATGCAAAAAGGAGCAAGGCACAACAGAGGGCTTCTAACATATCCGTGAGATTGCAGAGCAAACTCCACATAATGCTTTGAATGTAAACATTCTGTCAGTTCCAGCAAAACCAAACTTACAACAAGAACCCAAATGTAGAACAAGAATGAGTGTGTTCATAACCTTATCAGTGTCACTCACAAAGTATGAGACCATCACCTTCATCATGCATCTAGCAGCAACAAACTCTCACATGTGCCCACTGATTTCATCACTCTCAACAGTGGGTGTAGATAAGTGCATTATAATCTGCCAGAAATCTAGGGCAAACTACTATACACACATCTGCATCCTCAGTTTCTGTCATATTTTGGGAAGCTACTGGACGATTAAGTCTAGCTGTTGGCTAGCATATTTCACAATGCATTCAGAATATATAGTTCACAATGCATCCAGGCACAAAATGAGGACCAAATGGATCTTGATACATTCTTTCTGTGTCCTTCAGAAAAAAATAGAAAAGGAATCAAGAGCACTTTTGAACAATCATATCATTCACCAGATTTGTTCTGGTCAAGAACTGATCATTCAATTTAAGAAGTTCCTCTGAAACTGAATGCACCAATTCCTTGTTTACTGAAAGCATGTAAACCCTAATTGGCTAAGCTGCTGTTATGGACAGAGAAGAAGTTTGAGAACAATCTTCCAACCTTCAAACCACCTTCCATGTATACTTCACTCCCTTCCATTCTTGAATACCTGAAATAGTACCATAGTTCGTCTCCTATATCTGATTTCTCTTCAGGACTTCTGATGCTTATGGACAGATCCTTGACAGCCCAACTTTGTGGATATCATGTGCTTCCGAAATGACAGAAAATCTCTCACAGATCTAAAGACCTGCATATGCTCATACCCATGCAGATCTTGGAGAGTTTGTATTGATGGAAAATCTAGGGTTTGAGGACGGCGTACTGAGGACTAGCCCCCAATTGCTCCGTGAGAGAGATAGTACCTAAAGAGATGCTGGGCCTCATATTCCAGGCGGCGGAGTCCACCAGCAAATAGGAAAAGGTGTCGCGCCATTGCTCCTCCTCACCCTGCTGCGGCTTACAACTTCCTGATGGCTCTCCGTGATCCATGCTGCTGTGAATGGATCCCCGCGTTCATGTGTTCAGCCGAGTCTTACACACCTTCATACTTGTATCACATTCTCTAACTGAATTCTATCATACTTCTCCAGTCTTCCCCCACCTCTAATGATCCTAACCCCTAACTGTCCGTCAAAACCCTACTATACCGCACCGCCACAAATCTCCCAAAAAACAATATCCACGCACAGAGATCTCTCTCTCTCTCTCTCAAAAAGATCAATCAGCCATGCACTGTCATTACCCTCAGTGCTTCCAACTCAAACCACAAACAGCACACAAAAAACAACAACAACAACAACAACAAAATCCTCTTCAAAATTTTGACTAAACTCTTCACTTTCACGCAGCTATTCTGAAGAAATCTCTAATACAAAAGCATTTCCTTGCTATCCAGTCCCGGTTGATGCGCACTGGAAGGCAATGGATCTCGCAGTTGCAACAGAAGAGACGGGGGGAACGCAGTGCAGAGGAATGTGGCCTCGTTCGATGCCTTAACATGCGTCGCCCGCCGGCCCGCCCGCGCGAAGACAGGTTAGGTTCTAACCATGGTCACGACACGATCACCCGTCTTAGGTACGCAGCTGTTAGAAACCCCTGGCCAATGAGTGACACGCGGAAGACCGGTGAGCAAAGCCATGGAAGCCGGGAACCACCGGTCATTCCCCACAAGCGGAAGACCGGTCAGGACTCAGGAGACCTAAGAAAACCGGGAACCACCGGTCATGCGCCATGCGGCCCTAAAAGCGTGCCCAACGGCAGCAGTGAAATGGCCTACACAGTATTTCTTTTAAGATGTAGTGTTACAGTTAAATGTTGTGAAACTCCTTTGGTATAGGAGAAGGGTCTCCATATAGACCCTTTCTCTAAGGGCCTTGGAACACAACCCAAAATCTAGAAGGATCTCTACACCGACCCTTCACCTATGCTTCAATTATAGATGTGTGCCTCCATATTTCTTTGTTTTTGTGCATGTCTGCACGTCCCTACTTGGCAAGCAAGCATGTAATTATGTTTGCATCCTTGTTACATTTTACATTTCATCTCTTGCATGCTTGCTTTGTGTTCTTTGTGACTTTTGTTTCAATGTGCTTGTTACGATTCTTGCCAAACGATTTTTATGTGTCTTTGTGTTGTTACATTCTCCATTTTGTTTCCACATTTCATCATTTTTTGATGTGTATGATTTGTGTTTTTTGTGTTTTTCACTTCAGTGTGTTTGTTGAATTTTTTTTTTGTAAAGGCTTTTACATCTTTTTGCATTCACATCAACATCTTTTCTTTTCTTTTTGAAATGTGACAACCTTTATTGTTGTTGTGTAGCTACATTAGTGCAAGTCATTTGCATTATGGGCTTATAATGCTACTTCTTTTGCACTTTTACTTTTTTTGCATTTCTTGTTATATATATATGTTTGATTATGTGTAGATGTGGGTGAGGATCATTATAGTTTTTCGTTACTATGTTTCATTTTTATTTTTATTTATTTTTCGGCAAGTATTGAAGTTTTAAAAGAATTTAATTTAATAAATAATTGCACTCCTTTCTTGATTTATTATAGGATGTGTATTAGAAAAATTCTATGAAAAATATGTTAACAACATAGACTCACACTTGACCCCATACTTGACTCACAAGACATTTTTAGTTAGGTACTTACAACTTGTGATTCTGTAGAAATTTTTTGAAATAAAGAAGGATAAAAAAAGGGTCATTGTGAATTACAAGAAGATCACTAGAAGATGGGGTGGAGGTTATTTTTACATTTCCACCAATTCTATTTTTAGTGTCACCATCTTCATTGTCATTGTGTATGTAATCACCGTGCATTTAATTGTGTGTGTGTATATATATATATATATATA
>Ga0116230_10006748_pt1 | contig 11327 bp, 6 predicted proteins | sample S1TSphfallax_3_FD_88678 | JGI IMG/M metagenome (GOLD analysis project Ga0116230, IMG submission 88678) | Host-associated microbial communities from peat moss isolated from Minnesota, USA - S1T2_Fd - Sphagnum fallax MG | ecosystem: Host-associated > Plants > Peat moss > Unclassified | place: USA...
AATCATGTTGTTGGCATCTATGAGATTAAACTACAGTTGTTTAATGTCAGCATAGTGATCCAATATCCACCCCCATGCATTTACCAATGAGCCAAGTAAAGACCACAAAAGAGATGATGCTTATGGATAAATTTTGAAATGAGAGATGTGAAGTGTTGTGAAGTTTGGATGCAAATTTGGTGACACAAAATATGATAGTGCAACTCATTGTAAGTTTGTGCATGCTCTTGTTTTATGTGACCTTTGCAATTGATGAAGATGCGTAACAAAATGTTTTGTGAATTGTTTAGGAAAAAAATAGATGTTTTGATTGCTTCTAGACACAAAATTATAAGAGTCAAGAGGCAATCTGAGCAATGAGGATGAAGAGAATATTAATTTGTTAAATTACCAAAAGTAAGAGTTTGAGTGCATGTAGGGTGAGGATTCGAATCAACTATATTGAGATAAAACATCATACACCACTGATAGATTTGCCTCTTGGGTCCCACAAGTTGAATCCTCAAAAAGTGTTACTTTAATTACAATCAAGCTAGCCAAGATGTTCATTTGATATAATGATCCTTCAAGCAAGCCCAACTACAACCAATTGATATCAATCCAAAATTCTAGGAAGGATGAAAATGTGGGTGTAGGATGAAGTTAGCTAGGCAATTAAGGAAGGGTGAATGCCTCTTGAACCTAAGAAAATTGGTTCAAAAAGTGCTCAAAGCACTACAAATCCTACAAATCAAGCACACATGCAAAGGAAAACTTTGAAAATTTTGGAAATTGGGCTAATGCAAGATTGCATTTGAAATGGAAACTATTAAATGTAGCTTCAAAATCCAAATTGCAAGCTAGATGTGAGGTGTGTTTGTTACGTTGCTAATGATTCATTTGTATGTAATTATGTAGTCTAGAAATAAAGGCATGCTAAACAAATGTTGTAGAAAGGGAAAGGGGAAGCATTTGTGTAATATGGACAAAAGTTGCAAGCAATTGAAAATCCATTTACACTCACATACTAGAGATTTAAAATACAACTAAAATTACATAAAACATGAGTATGCCTTTCAAAATTGGGATTTTAAGGTGTTGGTGGTTTAAATGGTTCACATAGCACAACCACAATCCACTGTTGAGGGTTGCCTCGGGTTTGAAGGTTGAATGTCTGAAAGGTCTATGCCCATCAAATGTAGAGTTGTTATAAACAAATGTAGCAAAATTGTATGATTTACACAAGTGCCATTGGTTACAAATAAGGGTGAATACACCTTGCATAGTCCCTTTTTGAATGGCATATTTGCAATTTTTCTTGCATTTCTTTGATACTTAAATATAGAATGTTAATATTTTCTTTGAAATATCAAAAAAAAAGATTCATTTATATAATGATAATAGAAGTAACATTTCCAAAATGAAAAATATACATTAAATTTTTAAATACTCCATGAACAATGAACTTTTGAATTTTGATGACAATTTTTGAAACACCTTATAAAACTTATGAATATGAACTTTTATCTTGTGCAACATGTATTACTCTTATGTATTCAAAACTTTGAAATATTGTATCATTGATGTTTAATAAACAAAAAATGTATTGAAGGAGTGGAACATGAGTTTAATTTATTGTGTTATGGACTTTTTAGAATCCAAAAAACTAAATTATTTAAAATTTCTTTTGAGGATCAAAAATGATTATTTTAATGAACTATCTTTTTGCAAGCTTTTAAAAATGCCTTATAACATCATCATTTGAAATCAAAAATGGAAAAAGTTGTAATTTCAATTACATGTAAATTTTCATATTTCAATGTAATTTTCAAATATACTAGATATGGAATTTCAAAATGATTTTCCATGGCCATAAATTAAACACCTTAGTGTTTTTTAGTCAAATTGTGATGAATTAGGTGTATAGTTTGGCCGAAGTGGCATTAGGGGGGAGGGATGTTTTTGTTTTACCCAAGATTATTATGGGTTTGTGCATTCCATTTAACATTAAATGAAAAGAAATTGTTATTTGCAATGTCTTTACATCAACATAATAATTTAATCACTTCAAAATTTTACATTTTTAAAGGTAAGTAGTTTCGACAAAATTTCATTGAAAGAATTGAATATGAAATTACAATGTAGTTCAAAACTTGGATGAAAACCATTCTCTTTGACAAGTGGATTTCACACTTCGTAATATATGTTCAAGCATGTGAAAAAAAATGCTTTACAAATAATCATCACTTATTTTACATGGCCACAACTTGAACATGTTGTGATATAATGTATAAAGCACGTGGTGTGAAGTTAAATTTAATTATTCCATCATCACACACAAGTCATGCATTATAACCTCATGATGTCATGTGCTTCAAACCATTCAAAATTGGCCTTAATTCTTATAGGGATGTGTGGGCATTGGCTAACAAAATAAAGGGGGTGCAACAAAAGATCTAGTACAATGGGTGCCTTTAATTTTTGCAAAGGTATTGTCTTTACTAAACATCCATAAGGTTCTATATTATTAGAATTTGGCCATTTAACCTAGTTTCAATGGAATGCAAGATGCAAACACGCATTCATGAAGATAAAAACACGGGAACCAAAGGTACTTACGAATTAGAAAAGTTGAAAAAGTGTTAAATAAATGCATTAGTAGCATTATGCCCAATGTCTACCACTGTTACATTGAGATCAAGCAGCAATGTGTTGCATCGTTCTACAACAATAACATTATGGGTCTTAGCAATGAACTAAGAAGTTCATGGACCCAAGGAGGACCCATGCCAAATTGACACACAAGCATTGGCATTTGTGACACTAATGAGTTAAACATAAAACAGTTCAACAATCACATAAAACATTTTTATTTTGCCCAAGGTGGAATATAGGTTGACTTGTTGCATCTCAACACATTAATACAAAAACAAGTTTATTTGACTAAAAAATCATATTAAAAAAAGACCCACTTTGGATGTGTCAAAAAAATCATCTTATCAATTTGGACAAGTTGATTTGGACCTATCCATTATGTTTGGGTGATATTTTGATTGGCAAAATTAGAGACTATTCAAAACTTGTAAAGAATGGACCATTTAATTAGTCATTTTTAAAACTAAGTCAAAGTTATTTTTAATAAATTATTATAAAAAATATTCTTCTTCTTCTTTTGTACGTAGATAGTATATAGGGTTAAATAGGTTATAAAAAAATTAGTAAGTAGGTGGTAACTAACCTAACCTAACCTAACCTTAAATGACATACCTAACATACTTAACAAATTTTTGTTTAGCCTACCTACCAAGTAGCCCCACCTAGGCATGCAAATAAAAATTACAAGTATTAAAAAAAAACTCTTGACATCCACAATGATAACCAAGTCTTTACCAATAGACCACATAATTTTTTTAATGACATATTTTTCAAATTTTAATTTCACATAATTGTTTATGTAATTAAATAATAAGGCTAGGTGATTAGTAGGTAGATAAATGGGTAGGTAAGTACATAAGAGGTAGGTAGACCTTGGTTACCTACCTAGCTTATGTAATGATTAGCTTAGCCTATTAACTAACATTTGTGATATTTAATTTGGTTAAAAGTCATTGGCCATTTTGACCAATGTGGTCAACTTTTTGTTCAACTTGACTAGATGTACGATTTGACAAATAGTCAAATGAGACATTCTAGTCAAGTTCATTGGTCAAAAAAATATACATGTCATTTAAACGTTGGGCCTCTAATCAAAATGTACATGCTTATTCGTACATCAATGGTTAGTCAACTTGAACCATTTGAAAAAAATGTTTTGTATCATAGACTATTTGAAAAGTATTATGATGACATCTTACGACTACATCTAACCAAATATTGTTGTCACTTCCTTGTGTGCACTTGAATCGAAAATGGCACACAAGGAAGCAACAATAATAGAGATGGAACACTAAAACAAGGAGATGATTGTGTCCGAAGAGAAAAGATTTATATTTAAAAAGTTGAAAGAGAGGTCACAAAACATTAAAGGTTGTCAAATGATAAGGGCATTTAAATTTTTTTTTTTTTAATGAAGCATGGTTGATAATGTTACACTAAGCAAGGTGATGCACTACACAAAACAATCAAAGTTAATGTACATCTATTTGCAAAATGCCTGTCAAACCCCATTTTGGAGAATTACTATTGGGATCTACAAGTTCAACATGAAGTGAGTAATTGTAAGAAAAGCAACATGAAGGGAAGGTAGAAATGTTTTGCACATTTCCTTGATTGAACCAGCATGGGTCCATAAAGTCATTCCCAACTTGATTCATGTGAAGTGAATTAGAAATTGTTGAAGTTATTGAAGGAAGCTTGCAATATTCAAGGGGAGTTTACAATGAAAATAATGTTCATAAATATAGGATCACATTGATTATATTCAAGGTTTAGAGAATAGTTGAATTGCATGTAGTGTTAGCCTACTTCAATAACAACTACTACAACATTTTGAAGGATGGGGTGTGCATTTTGAACAATGGTGTGTTTGCACAATTTTTTCATTTTTAAGTTTAAACACTATTAATTTTGAAATATCTAGATGTTGGATTCAATTGTGTGCACCTCCTTTGTTTAAGAAAAGTTGTGGTAGTTTACGAGGTGAGAATGGGCTAGTATGGGAGGGCCCACATTATAAGTAGCAACCCATGTCATTAGATATGGGCCTCCTAATTGCCCATAATAGGTGTTTATATGTCAAATTTTTGAAAATGTGTACTTAATTCAAGGATATTATAAAAATGTTGAATATGAATGGAAAAAGGATTTTGTGTTACTTTCAATCCAATCATTTTCTTTTGAACATAATCTACTTCCAATTTTTGTGATTTAGTTCCAAATTGTCCATTTAAGGAAAATGGTTATCTTATAGTGATCAACTACATGTTTTCACAACAAGGGGTATGGATTAAATAACATTTTTTCCCACGATAATAAAATAACATGTATAATATATTTTGGATGATTTTATGTTATCTACAAAGAAAGTAAAATTTAAAAACATAACCTTGAATTTTATTGAAACTAATGATGGCAATTGATCAATATGCAAAATAGGATTGTGAAAGGGAAATAATTAAGAAGGAAACTCAAATTAACCTTTCCTTTTCAACCTAGGATGATTTGAGTTTCTTCCTATTTCTTATGTTTTGCTTGTGACTACCTAAAGGCTCTCCTAGTTTATGGGATATATAAAGGATATTTAAGGGAATTTAGAAAGCATGTTTAAGGGTTTAACTAGGGGTTTCCAAGCTATGGGATACCTAGGGGTTATTTAAAAGCTACCTAGGTGAATTCATAGTTAGGTGGACAATTTGCAGTGTCACATTTGTAGTTTTTCTAGTTTGCAAATGAAATAAAAATGTAAAGTCATATTGAACATTAACATTTTTATTTTTTATTTATCCATTTTGCAATAGAATTTATTAGAAATCATTTAAAATATTATGGATGAATCTTAAGAAAATAATAGGTTCATAATGCACTTTTGAAATGGTGACACTACATTTTTCATGTAAAAAAATGAAAAATTGTGGACTCAAAAAGTATGGTGTAGTCTTGTGAAAATAAAAATTAAAAAATAGGTCACCATCAAACAAAGAATTTGAATAAAATGAATGGAAATTTTCTTACACAATAAACTTTCATTTTTTCTATAAATGACTTGATTTTCATCATTTTTCATTATTGTTTTCCCATTTCACATTGAAATCTTCAAGTTTTCAAATGAAGGTTTTGACCAATCACTTGTTTAGTGATATTTATAAGGTGGGTTTACCAATCTTTGTGGGGAAAAAATGAATAATTGTAGGATTTATAGTTTAATAATTATTTCGATTATAAGAATCATAGCTAATGTAAGATGTGGAATTTTCAAAATGTCAAAAGTGAGCCATCTGACCATGTTTTTACTCACCTAGCGCGAACAAAAGTTATATAAACTCACCTAAGGGGTATTTGAAATAGGGGTTATCAAAGGCCTATGTAAGGAATACATAAGGCCTACTTAAAATGCTACTTATATATGGAATATCTAAGGAGATATTTAATGGCCAACATGCATGTAATTAAGTAATGGGATACATAAGGCTTACCTAAGGGTTAGCTAGGGATTTTCTAGGTTAGCGGATGCCTAGGGTTATTTAAGGGGCTACCTAAGGTTACCCAAGGTTAATTCATAATGCAAATGGGGGTTATAGAGGACCTAGATAGGGGGTTATGTAAGGATTACCTAGGTTACAAATACCTTAATAGGTAATATAATTATCTAGTGTATATATAAAGGATACCAAAGGTAAACAAACTAGTTGTATGAAGCTTAATGCATGTTGGGATGCATAAAATTAAATAGCCTTACTAGGTTGGAAGTTGACAAACCAACATTGCAATGGCAATATGTTGAAATATGGTAGTCAACATGAAATAAATATATAGCCAATATGTGACAACAAATGTGCAAATGCAATAAGTGCAAAACAACATGCATTTGTGGCATCAAACTTGGCAAATCGTTGACTTGCTAAGTTAATGGTGACCAGTAGACAATTTTAAGAAGTTGTTAGAATCTTTAAAAGTTAATTGAGTATGTAACCATTACACAAGAATATTAAAAAAATAGAAAAAAAGTCTAAGGGGGTTCACATTTTGAATCTATAATGAGTGACCCCTCATTTTTGGATTGCATTTTGTAATGAAAGATTATTTGTGGCAATTGTGTATGTATATATGTAAAGGGCATGTTGAAGGAGTTGCGTTGTGAACCTTGTGTGGTACAATCTTCATTGTATGGGTGATGTAAGATATAAGGAGAATCATCCATGGGAATGCATATTAATAATGATGACATGGTAGCTTTGTGGTGTCTTTTTGTGTTTTAATCAAGTATACTTGGCAAGGAATAAAGGGTGTGCCATTAGTTTTTATAGGAACCTACATTTGGAAGAAAGGTCTACAAAGAGGAGGAGATTATGAAGAGGTAGTCTTGATACTTGGAGTGCATTATATGTAAGGTTAGTACAAGGATAGTTTCATAATTATGTATCAATAGTTGTAGTGTAATTATGAATAATATATTGTAGTATTATTAAAAGGATGCATGGCCTTCGTTACCAAATATGTGGTGTTTAAATAGATAAAGGCAAAAGCTCAACAACTATTTGAGAAAAAAAATGATTTGTAAAAATAAATATTCATCATACCTAAAGGCTATTTAGGGGTTACATGGAGTCCACTTATGAGGCTAGCTTAAGATTTCTTAGGTTAGGGAATACTTAGGGATTATGTACATGGGCTATTTAAGGTTGACCCATAGTGCAAGAGGGGTTATATATTAGGGCTTATACAAGGGACTACCTAAAGGGCTACTTCATGTTGATTCATAGACTTTTATGTAGCCCCAAATTTAGGTTCCCTTAGGAATCTTCTAACTTACACAACAACACGTCTTGGGTTTTACAATTGGTTAATAAAACGAGTATTGTTTTTTTTACTACAATTGTAACTACAAGTTCATGTCAATGATTGTGTTGTTGTAAAAGACACTATGGTGCCATGTGGCATTATGGTTTTGTGATTGTAATCAATATCATGACTTGATGATTTTTACACAAATATCAAATTTTCAGAAATGTATTAACTAGAGCAAGAGTGGGAATGAAGGGAAATTTAACATGTCGAATGACATGAACATTGCAAGGGAAGAGCAAACCATTCTAATTTGTCACCTACATTTAATGATGGAGAGATGTAGAGACTCCTTCAGATTTGTGAACATACCATGATAGGTTGATATTTGAACTAAATTGATAGGTTGGTGAGGGCACTTATATTTGTGTGAACTGTGAATGAGTGTTGGGTGGTTCTTAGGTTCTGGGAGGAACCTTAATGGATTGAGTTTGGTTCTTTGTTTTTACAAAAATGGTATTCAGCTTTGATTTTTTTTTTTTAAATTTTAAAAATTAGGTCAGTTCCCGTTTCAATATGCAAAAGATCAAAAAATTTAATGCCAAAGAAGAATAAAATTCATTTCAAGAAAAATATATATAATACAAGTTTGGAAATGTCAAATTAATATAAACTAACTTATTTCTATATTCTAAATTGCACTAGATGTTACAATATTCATAAATAACAATGTGAAAAATGAAAATTCAAAATTTTATTCCTGAAATAATCCTCAATTTTTTTCTCTAGTCCTTTTTGGCAAGGTCTTGGGTGCTGGTCTCTTTGGCAAGGTCTTGGGTGAACCGGCACTCACGTTAACACCATGGTAAAAATCCCAAAATTGATCTAAATTATTTCTAAATATCATAACTATCTCACGTTTGAACTAATCCACGTTTTTGAGCTCAAATTTAACATTTTTTGAACTTAATTTGGCCACTCAAAGCCTCCTTAAAAAAGGTGAAGGTACCATGTACCAATGTGGTTATAGGTTCACCATGGCCCTTTGGCATGTGGTCAAATTTAACTAGGTCCTCTTTTGGATGGTAGTAAGAGCATTTGTAGGGTGAAAACATCCTTGGGTGAATCATTAGGAATCACCTCAAGGAATGATTAAGGAAATAAAAAATGCACAAATCATTTTCCTAAACCTTTTATTTTAAATGTCTTCATAATTATAAATTATTTTTTTCTCATGTTCTTTTTTCCTACTCAACAACATGGATATGAGAAAAAAATAAAAATTAACACATATCTTTTCATGTCTGTGAAATGTATATTAATTTAAATGAGATTTGGCATTGACATAAATAATGATAAATTATTGAAATCCATGTGAAAACATAAGAAAATAAAGAAATAGTTGATTGTCTAGGGGTGTCATGATGAATGTGAAGCATCTAACCATAAGGACCAGAATTTTTAGGGTTTAGGGTTTTTATTTTCAAATTTGTGATATAGCTGAAGTGGGGGGGATCATCCATAAAGATCATACAGCCACATTTGGCTACAGACTAGATATGAAAGTTAAAAAATAATAATCCTTCTATATTCTTGGCTCCCTACAGGAACTTATCAGAAAAATCTGGTGCTTCAAGAAAAAATTGAAATTTGGTGTATTTGGGCCATTCTTTTCCATGGAAAATCCTTTGCATAGATCAAAATTTTACCAAATTTCGCCAAAAAAAGAAAGAAAAGGCAAGAATTGCATGATTTTTTTTTGAAAAATGTTGTGATTTTATTAAACATATTCTTTATTTGTCAAAAGTTTCAGAACTAAAAGTGCAGTTGCCAAGTTTAAAAATTTAAATTACATTAATTATTCAGCACACAAGCCGCCCAGATACTATGGTGGTTGTCTCCCACCTATTTGCAGTCCTAGCTTTTAGTTTTATGGGTGGGGATGGAAAAAAAAACAAATAACTAAAACTTGAATGTGAGAAATACTTTTGCAAGGTCACATACTGAGCACCTCTAGAGATGTGGTCTACACTCCATGAGAACCAAGGGCAATGCTCATCTATATTCATTCACCCATGCCACTCAACTCTTAACTTGTTAGTTTTTGGGTCGTTCTTTACTTTTACGAAGAACCTCTGGTTCTAAAATTATAAATTAGAACTATTTCAGTTCTAGTTTCACACAAACAGAATTGGGAATCCAATTTTGGGTCTAGTTTGTCCAAAAATTCAAAATTAAAATTTGATTCTAGTTCTCATTTAGGGTTTTGAAAATCAGACTTGATTTCAGTCTGGTTCTTCCTAACAAGGATTGAAACCAGTGATTAACCAGTGGTTAACTGTTAATTAACATTCAATTCCAGTGACCTTTACATATTCCTTAAGCAAAAAAAATAGAACCCCATGACCATGGAATTCTTTTGGATTAATCCAAGGTTATGTAATGTCAAATAAAAATATATATAGTTAAATATAGTTAATACTCTCTTTAGAATATCCAAATATTATTTATACCTATGATTTTTTTTTCAAAGTAATTTTTTTCACAAAATGAAAAAATGGGAAAAAAAATATTTAAAAGATAAATTCAGATTGAGACATACATAATATTTTTTAGCATTCGATATCCAACCCAATCCCCTAGCCTTTGCGCCCTATGTCTGCCCAATGCCCTTTTTTCATTTTGGTCTACCCTATGCCTAGAGGGTCTCTTGCCCTATGTCCTTTTACAAATTGTGTTGCAAGCACTAGTAAGAACACATTTGAAATTGTCACAACAATTGTATAAGATTAAATGAAATAATTATTTTAAAAAAAATTACATTTCTCTTATCACTAGAACCACATACATAGCTTGAAACCATAGACTCTTGATAAATCCAAAAACCTAGGGTTGTGTCAGGGAGGCTTAGAGGTTCTACAAATTTAAAAGGTATTTTGAATTTTCAAAAGGCTTCCTTTCAAGGTCCAAAGAGCCATAAGGTCGAAAGCAAGAAAGAGAACAAAGGAAAATGGCCAAGGGTTAAACAACCTATGGAAAATTTATAAAACTCATGGGCAAAAGTTTCAGCAAAAAGAATTCAAGCATTGGGCAACCCAATTTTTTAATAATTTGTGAGCAATTTAAAGTTCGTTTGGGAACTCCACATGGTGAAAAGGATTTAACAATTTCACAATGTTGCCTTGGTAATGTGAAACTAATATCTTGGGAATGCAAGCTTGGCAATGTGAATTTTGTGATTCGATAAAGTGGAATTGACAAATTAGTTAATTCAATAAGACTAGTTAGTGTTTGGATGTGACAAGGAAGTTGTTCATCACAATCTCTTTTCATTTGCATTCAAGAACACTCAATTATTATTGTTCTCTTGCATCATTCCATCATCATTTTTCATTCAATTTTCCCCTACCTAAAAGATCTTGTCATTGTTGAACATTGAAGTTCTACATTTAGGTCATTTCCTTTTTCATGAGCTTAGAAAAAAAAAATGTAAATACTTATTGTCATTACATTTTACAAAAATTGTGTTGGAACTACATGTTGAAGCTCATGTACATACGTTGCATTAAAAAGACCATTGTAGCAATTGATGTTGCTCAATGAACTTTAATTCCAAGATAATCGGGCAACAAAGCTTCCATGGGTAGAAGTTGTTGTGGGTTTTGATGGGATAGTGCATATAAGGTGTTAAGCATGGACACAAATTGAAGGGAGAAAGAAGCTTTTGGTTCCCAAATTTAACAACTTTTATAAACATATTTGGAGGTGCAAATGCAAAAAAAAAAAAGCTAATTGCATTGTGGGGCATTGAAATATGTCTCCAAACTTGCAACATGCAAATACCAAATGACTCTTCTTTAGTTGGAGGACATAGTGATGGACATGGGCATTTTTGCAAATTTGCTTAA
>Ga0116230_10006751_pt1 | contig 11326 bp, 7 predicted proteins | sample S1TSphfallax_3_FD_88678 | JGI IMG/M metagenome (GOLD analysis project Ga0116230, IMG submission 88678) | Host-associated microbial communities from peat moss isolated from Minnesota, USA - S1T2_Fd - Sphagnum fallax MG | ecosystem: Host-associated > Plants > Peat moss > Unclassified | place: USA...
ACCGGTCCCCGGTCACTAGGGGTTAACATGTTTTACCATGATTTCATACAGTGAATCTGTCCTAGTTCACTCAAAATCCTAGTGAAATGCCTAGTGAACTTCGGCCGCATCTCCTAGTAGTGACATAAGTTATATCATTTTCAAAAATGTTGAAAATTTCAAAAATCACTTTCTCCAAATTACAAAATACCATGAAAGAATATTCCATTTGTTGAAATGGAAATTTCAAAATTAATTAAATGTTTGATGAACATGTGTTGAACTGGCCATGCAAGGTACTACAATTATAGTTTATCAGATAGTTCTAGATTATTTTGATAATCAATTAAATTGATAACAAACTTCTAGATTTAAAAAAATCTAATAACCTACTTACTTTACTTGATTATCATCTAGGTAAGTTATCAATATTTTAACACCAATGCAATAAAATTGCGGGAAAAAAATGCTCACCACAAGGCCCAAGTGTCTCTTTGGCATCTTACCCTATGGTCCAATCATAGGGTAATTGATGTACTTTGTCATAAGTTAATGGTCGACAATACATACCTTGCCCTTATTTCAATAGGCAAACCTTTGCCCAAAGGTTTAAAGATGCCTTTTCAAGCCTATTTATTTACTCATTCATGGTAATTTTGTTGTGTTGTTTGCGTTGGATTCAATACTAGCATGAAAAGATTTGTACCATGCTCCAATTGGCAATTATTTGGATGGTGCATATCAACCTTCTTCATTTGCAAAGTATAAAATATAAAATGTGAATATGAAATTTATTTAAAGTTTCAATAGCAAGAAATGCCCCAATATTTTTTTTCCATATTTACATTTGGCTTTCAAGAGTTATCCAAAAATAAAGATTCAGGGTTCATATATGGTCTATATGTAGACTAGGCTACATCTTCCTAAGGAAAGTAGCCACTTTTCCTACATGATCTTTCTACATGGATGATCACCGCTTTGGCTATATAAATGAACATTTTAATAAAACACTAGTACACACATGTTATAACACTTTGTGTTGTTGGGGTAACCAGCATTCGCAAACATCAATCGCAACAAGTTGTTACAAATAGAGGCTCTATTTAGTGGAGGTAGGCATGAGGGCTCAAAACACAAATTGAAACTTCAGATTGCCATGTGGCTAGAAACATTTAATGCATAAGGTTCGAGAACAATTATAATTCATATACCCTTATTAATAAAATTTGATGATTTCATGGAAAATAATCAAAAGGAAATGAAACATCCAGGAAGGGAGGAAGGATCAAATGAGGGGTGCAACTCAAGCCCAACATGGCATGACTTTACATATAATTCTATTACCCCACAAAAATAAGGGCATTGCCCGGAATATTTGGATTCTCAAGCTAGGGTGAACTAACACCCTTGTTGGTATTTGGTACATTCATCTTTTGGGGGCAAGCTCACACATTAAATCAATGCTTTCTTTTAGAGAATAATAGTAATGGTGGAGTACAAAGCAATAGTACCTCCCTATTATAACACAACCCACAACGACATTGTTACTTCCAAGGTATTCCTTCCCTTTCCTTTCATGTTGTTCTTTCTCTTTTTGTTTTGTTATATATGCCTTTTCCTCTTATTCCTAAATCTTTTTTTTATCTTTTTATCTTATCCTCCTCTTATGAGTTTTGATCTTTTGCAATTATTTTAGTTGCGAATTCTCAAAACTAATTCAAGTTATAGTCAGCCAAAGACAAAATGACAAGGTGTTTTGGGCTATAGTTTGTTTCTTTTGTTGTATTTTGAGTGTTAGTTTCTTTGAATGTGAGTGTGATAACATGATTTGTTTTGTGTGTGCTAGAAGAATTTGAATATGAAAGAGTTTTGAGATCATGTTACAATGTTTAATTTGGTTTGGTTGTCAACATTTTTTGTTAGTTGTGTTGTGTGGGGTCAAGAGGTTTTAAGAAATGATTGAAATTATTACAACAATAGTTTGGACAACTCTTTGAGCGCAAGAGAAAGGAGGAAGAGCTCAATTAATTCCAACATAAGAACAATAAACAAGAGCTTGGAGAAGAAAATCTTGTTCCTTATCAATGTTTCATTTTTTAAGGTCATTTTAACACGTGTTTCAAAAGGTGGACATCTTTTTCAAAAGCTATGGGTCTTCATCCTTTGATTATGATATTTTATTTTTTTGTTGTTTCAACTTTGCTTTGCCTTGAATTAATGAACTCAAAGCTTATAAGTTATTAAGCCACTACATTAGTGATTATAAAATGGGTTGTCTTTAATCATTTTTTACATTATCCCTTGTCATTCACTTAGGGTTTATAGTTTGAACACCCCCATGTAAAGTGAGATTAAACTTCTTAGGAAACCAAGATTTTCAACATGATCTAGGTATAATACTATGTTTATTACATTTTTCCAATTTTTTTCATATGATTTAATCTCCATTTTGATTGTTTTTAAACTTTTCAATTTCTTGTTACCTCATTGTTTACAACAAAATATTGCATTGTTGTTCATGATTTGTATCCATTGTTGTTGCAACATGCATGAATTGTATAGAGGTTCAAGAAAGGAAGACCCAATCGATGTCTAGTGGCCATGAATATATTGTTGGGTCTACTTTTGAAGGAATAGTCCAATGTGTAAAGTCATATGGAGCATTAATTGATATAGGCAAGGATGTTGGGCTAATACATATTAGTGAGATAAGTCATGTTCATGTGACTTCTATGGAAGTGTTGTTTGTTCTTGGGGAAAAAATCAAGGTGAGTTTTTTATGAATTAAAAATGCAAGTCATTGCTATAATGATTAATTTTACACATTAAATTATTAAAAAATCAAATAAATTGATTATTATTGAAATAAATGCGTAGGTGATGATTTTAAATCAAGACAAAACCAAAGGCCCCCTTAAGTTGTCAACCAAACAACTTGAAGCCAAACCTAGTGACATGTTGCACGTTCAAGCCTATCAAAAGGTTTGTTTTTATACATTTCACAATGTGATTTAATTGTTGTCAAAACTTGTATTCCATTTATTTATAAATTACTTGTAAATTTGAAATTTCTATTTTGCAGGCAAAAAAAAATGCCAAAATGTTGACAAGTTCTATCATTCAACATAAACAAGTATTAGAATTTTCTTAAAGTGTACATGATTGGAATTCTTTTTTTCTTTTATGTTTTCCATAATGTTTGGGTTTGTAATCACATTTAATGTTATTTTGTTTAAATAATGAACACATTTTTAATTTGGCTACTAATTAAATATTTGTTAAAATATGTAATGTAAAGGTTAGTAATTTCATAGGTTACGAATGGGAAAAATTACATGTAGTAAATAGGGTTTAGGATTCGACTTACATTTAATTTATTGCATATTGTGGCAAGGAACAATGGAAGGGAATCTGAATTGCTAGAAGGCTAATTACGTAAAAGAAATTTAATCCCAATGTTATCCTTTGTGTATTTTTTGTGTAATAAACATTAAGATAGAGAAGATCTTTTAAACTTGGACTGAACTGTTCTTGAGGTGATATTGAAGACCTGGAAATCAACTAGACAAGAATCCTAAAATGGGCACGTAAGGTAGTTGTACATATTTTGACTTAGGTTTGTTCAAGTTGACTCAATGGAATTACATCAAATTGTTATGGGATGTGATGAACATATAGATATTTGAGAACTTTGAATATACCATAACCAAAAGACGAGATGTTGTCTATGCACTCATTTCTGTCACCAACTAACAATCAGAATTGAAAAGAGCACCAGCAAGTCCATGTATGTCATTGATGCAAAAAAATTGATGCTTTGTTGATGATAGTATATGTGGGCCAGAATGTACCTACCACACAATGTATTGTTGTTGATAAATGTGTTACAATAGCTGCATGATGTATGGTCTTGTGACAACTCCCTCCCATTGGTTACAAGTGTAATAGCCAAGCTACATTGACACTTCACCCATTGAAATGCCAAGGTTTGTGAATTTGACAACTTTAGTTGCCATTTAAGTACATGAATATCATTTCCCATTCTTAATGGCCTAGTTTTAGTTTTGTTTATGATGTGTGCCTTGTTGGGCACTTATGGTGAAGCTTGAATTAAAGTTGGAACCTACTTTCACAACTTACTATAATGTCTACATCTATTGTCTCCTTGGATACAATTGCTACTCTTTGGCTAGACTTTAGAGATGTTGGTCACATTACCATACATTTTGTTTTGCAATTGAAGGTTGTTGAGCACGTGTATGTCTAGTTATTTTTCCTTTTGGTATTCTTACAGTTGTGGTATTGTAGAACTTTGTTGTAATTTCCAATTTCATAGTACCCTCCTAATATATATATAATTTTTTTTTTCTTTTTCAAGTTTGCTCAAATGCTTTTGGATTTGGAAGTTTTAAACTTGTTTTTTTTGGGGTGATTTTTCATTGTATCACTATTAGGAAATGCATCCTAGTTCACTATGGGTTTCACTAGATTTTGAGTGAATTTGGACATTTTCACCTAATGAAATTATTTAACCCCCTAGTGAACAGGGACCAGTTGCTACAAATAATGAATTATTTCACTAGTAACTAGTGAAATAAGGTTATTCTCCAGTGAAATACAAATTTATCAAACCATTCACTTACTAGTTAATTAATTAACTAGCATGGAAATCAATTAAAATTTAATTATTTAATATAGAATATTATTGATAATTTCATGATTTTTGAACCTATGAATTATTGACACATGTCACTACATAAGTTAGGTTTAAAACCTAACCTAGGTAGGCCATGTAATCAACCTAAACATCTATTCTAAAAATTCAATAAGGGAATATTCTATCAACATACCATTGTTGACCACACACATCACAACTCATGAGGTTTGATCCCTTGATATTTGGAATGGAAGCAAACACCCTTACCATCAAATCACCTCACTTATTGTGATAGTATGTTACATTACATTTTATTTATCAAATACTTCATTTTAAACATTACAAAAACATAAACTTTGAAAATTCATATGTTATTGAAATTTTGTCCAAATGAAATGATTCGACATTTATAAAAAAAAATTCAATAATGTACATAATTACATTTATTTCCTTTTGAAAGTTTAAAATCATTTGAACAAAAACAAAATTGAATATCATTATTCAATAACATTTTAGTGACCATTTTTAAATTTTTTTAAATAAATGGATATTTTTTTTGTTAACATAATAATACCACTTAAGTTATTTTCAATTATTATATGACTATTTTTCATTAATTTAAATTACTTCACCCTACATTATTTACAGTTATTTATGGTTATTTTCAAATATTTTTGGTTTTTAAAAATTATTTCACCCTAGGCTGTTTTTGGTTATTCTAAATTATTTTTGACTTTAAAAACTTATTTCACCTTAGGTTATTTTCAATTATTGTAAATTATTTTAATTTAGGCTACTTACAATTATTATAAGTTATTTTAAGCTATTGAAGGCTATTTCACCTTATGTTATTATTGGAAATTATAAATTATTATAGGTTATTTCATTTTAAGTTATTTTTGTCTATTATATATTATTTCACCCTAAATTATTTTTAGCAATCCTAAACAATTATAATATATGGTTATTTGTTATTCTTGTATTAGGGCTATTGGTGCTTATTAATGGCTATTGGTATATATTCTATTGGTGCTTATTAATGGCTATTGGTATCTATTTTATTCGTGGCTATTAATGCCTATTAGTGGTTATTATAGTAATAGTTATTAATGACTATTCTATTAATGGTCATTAGTAATTATTATATTGGTGCTTATTCTATTGGTGTGTATTGGTGTTTATTCTATTGGTACGTATTGGTGTTTATTCTATTGGTATGTATTGGTGCTTATTATATTGGTACATATTGGTGCTTATTATATTGGTGCCTATTGGTGCTTATTCTATTGGTGCCTATTGGTGCTTATTCTATTAGTGTCTATTGGTGTTTATTCTATTGGTGCTTATTGGTGGCTATTCTATTGTTAATTATTCTATTAATGGCTATTGATGGTTATTATATTAATGGCTATTGATGGTTATTATATTAATGGTAATTGGTGGTTATTCTATTAATGGCAATTGGTGGTTATTCTATTAATGGCAATTGGTGGTTATTCTATTAATGGCTATTGATGGTTTATCTATTAATGGCAATTGTTGGTTTATTTATTAATGGCAATTGTTGGTTATTCTATTAATGGCTATTGATGGTTATTTTAAAAATGAATATTGGTGGTTATTTTATTAATGGCTATTGATGGTTATTTTATTAACGACTATTGATGGTTATTCTATTAATGGCTATTGGTGGTTATTTTATTAATGGCTATTGATGGTTATTCTATTAATGGCAATTGATGATTATTTTATTAATGGCCATTAATGGTTATTCTATTAATGGTTATTGATTGTTCTTTTATTAATGGCAATTACTGGTTATTCTATTAATGGATATTGGTGGTTATTTATTAATGGCTATTGGTGACTATTTTATTAATGGATATTGGTGATTATTTTATTAATGGCTATTGGTGCCTATTTTATTAATGGTTATTGGTGATTATTCTATGAATGGCTATTGGTGCCTATTTTATTAATGGTTATTTGTGACTATTTTATTAATGGCCATTGGTGTTTATTCTATTAATGGCTATTATTGCCTATTTTATTAATGGTTATTGGTGCCTATTTGATTAATGGCCATTAATGCCTATTCTATTAATGGCTATTGGTGTCTATTTCATTAATGGCTATTGGTGACTATTCTATTGATGGTTATTGGTGCTTATTCTATTAATGGCTATTGGTGCTTACTATTGGTTATTGTATTAATGGTTATTAATGGTTATTATATTGATGGTTATTAATAACTATTATATTGGTGGCTATTAGTTGTTATTCTATTAATAGCTATTGGTGGATAGTCTATTAATGGTTATTGTTGTTATTTTAGAAATGACTATTGGTGGTTATTTTATTAATGATTATAAGTGCCTATCCTATTAATGATTATTGATGATTATTCTATTGGTGGATATTTGTGGTTATTAATTGGTTATTATATTAGTGGCCATTGGTGACTATTTTATTAATGGCTATTGGTGATATTTTATTATGCATATTGGTGGTTATTAATGATTATTATATTAGTGGTTATTAGTGGCTATTCTATTAATGGCTATTGATGGCTATTTTATTAATGGGTATTGGTGGTTATTTTATTAATGGCTATTGGTGGCTATTTTATTAATGGTTATTGGTGGCTATTCTATTAATGAATATTAATAGTTATTTTGTTGTAAGCCATTGGTGGTTATTTTATTGGTGGTTATTGATGGTTATTTTATTAATGGTTATTGTATTATAAATTATTGTTGGTTATTATATGTTATATTACATTTAATGGTGATTATTGTATTATAAATTATTGTTGGATATTCTATGTTATAATACCATAGGCTATTGGTTGTTATTATATTATAAGGTATTTAAAATTATTTTTCATAGATTATTATTTGATATTTTAAGTTATTTTTACCTTAAGTCATCATATTATATTTTGAATTATTTTGAATGATTATACTTAGGATAAAATAATTTATAATAATTTAAAGTATAACTTGAAATAACATATATTAATTTAAAATAAAATAACGTAAGGTATAACCTAAAGTTAGTTGAATAATTTATTTTAGAATAACTTTAAAATTTATAATAAACTAGTTAAGATACCTTCAAATAAAATAATGTATAATAATTTAAGGTACAATAATATATAATAACCTATGATAATTTAAAATATAAATTAGAATGTCTAAAGTAGCTTAAAACAATATAGGGTATATCATAAAGTAAAATAGATATATATTTTTAAAAACATAAAAATAAACCTATTTATTATAGTATATTATAATAGTGAATTATGTTAACTAGTAATGAAACATGATGTTTGCATAGTGATATTATAGTGAAATAACTTTCACCATGGTGAAATCAGTAAAATGCAATGAAGTTATTTCACTTGTAAAGTCCCATAGTGATTTAGGCTAGTAAATTGCACCCCACTTTTGTAGTAGTGTATTCACCTTGTCATATTTCATATATATGTCCTTTAAGCCTATTCATACTTATGACCAACTAAAGGTTTTTAATTGATTACCTATGTTTAAATGAACATGAATAATCAACCACCATTGTCTCTTACTTGTTGTCCACCTCCACATTTCCAGCACTTGAAACCAAAAAAAAAAAAAAAACTATTCATTTCACAGTTGTAGGAACATGAGGTTGGGGGGGTTTTTTCTCATTCAAGAATTGTGTTGGTGGTGAGCATGAGTTATGGTCACTTCTGGAGTTTATGATGACAAATGTGTTCAACACATGTGGTGTTGATTTGGACCAGTTTCTTGGTACCCATAATGATACCATTAGAGTTGTTGTTGAGGACAAGGATTTGATCACCCACATCAAAGGCATTATAGGTCCCTTTGTATTGAAGTGCCTTAAAAGTGATCTCATGCGTCAACTTGTGCTTAAGATTCAATATCTTTTCTTGATTCTTTCATTATTTTTATCTAGGTCAAAACTTGATGTCTTCTTATGAAGCCAAAATTTGGGGAGTTCTTTGTTATTAAAGTTTGCCTTGAAAATGTTTAATGAAACCCAACGGTAATAATATAGGCTTTACCTAGTAAGCATTGGAAGCACATTGATGTAACTTTAAGCGCATTAGATGTTTTAGAGAGATGAGGGCATTCTTACCTCCTTGTACTCATTTAACTCTTGGATTTATCAATTTTGAAACCATAGTTTTCTAGACTTTTGATCAATATTGTTGTTTTGGGAAACAATCATTAGAATTTATAGTGCTTGTGGTGATGCATTGTTGTTGACCTATATGTTCCCACAATGCACCTTTTTAGGTTCTTTATTGTACTATAGTATCTTAGATTTACATATAGTCCTTCCTTGCTTTTAGTAGTGTACAAAGCCTAAAAATCAACCTATGCTTTGGCAAATGGACAATTGTTGAAATTATGTGTTTTGCAAGTAATGTGCATTGAGGTACTAGAGGACCAAGGTGTGGCCTATAAGGAGGTTGTGGAGGAGTATCATGCCTTTGCCATGGCTGCCCATGTAGCTTGTGACAAAAATTCAGTTTTAACCTACATTGTTGGAAATTGATGAAGTAAGTGGATATTCTATGGTAATAGATATTGTGAACATCATCCAACAAGCATCACCTCCTCTAATATTGGCTACAATGCAGTCCCTCCAAGAAGGCTTCAATGCTCATATTCATGTGCAACCCCAACCACACCTTTCAGATGTTATTGATCCATGTTTTAGCCTTGCACAAGTATCAGAAGATGCCTTCACCAAATCCAAGGGTTCCAAAAGCTTGCATGTAATAAGTTCTTGGTCTTGAAGAGAAGGATCATTATATATTACACTCCTTGCATCGCCAAAACTAGTAAAAAAAACTTGTGTATTCCTATATCCAAGTTATAAAAACCTTGACAGACTTTTAATGAACTTCCATTCATGAAATTATCAAAGATCTCAACCCTAAAAAAAATAAAGTTGTGCCAAGACTCGTCAATCAAGCTATTGTGTGGTTGTGAATGGTGTCCATTTTCATTTTTATGTTAAGATGTAAAGGTGACAACTTCAATACATCCCTGTCAATTTGAAAATATTTTGAAATAAATTTGAAGATGACCTAATCTACTTAGGTTAGTTAATAAACATCAAGTATAAAATCTTTTAAAATGTCTATGTGCTCAAGGGATGCAATAGCCATGTGCACTTGAAATTGAAAGTAATGCATTTTTCAAAATGTTCCAATGTTGTTGATGATAGATGCAATGATTGTACAAAAGAAATCCTAACTAGGATCCTTTAGATATAGTTCAACTACCGAGTGGAATAGACAACTTGAAAAAACTAGGTTATGTCGTTGAGAAACTGAATTTCATAATTTTTTCACCAGGGTCTTTGAAGCAACAACTTAATATGGTGATCATGTGACATCACCCCTAGTTGGCTCACAACCAATATTGCAATCGCATATTATGTCAAACCATAGAAAAAAATTCAATTAGAATCACAACATTGACCTACACCTAATGTACAACTTTGCCCCAACACATATACACATATGGGTTAGTAGATAGGAAGTAAATGTCTGCATTATGCACATACACTAATTTTACATATAAACCTTCCAAACCTAAAACTTCGCCACGATAGGTTAATGGGTTGTGGCAATTGTAGTTACTATGCACTAATGTTGGCGAACAATTACGACATCAACATAGCAACATATGCGGTGCCTAGCCATCAAAGAAAGCAAGAGTGGTGGTTGGGGAGGTAGATATGTTGCCTCCACCACTAGGAAATAAAGAAGTGTTGTTGCCTTGGAATACATTATAGTTGCATGTGTCGTATTGCCCATTAGCTCTTCCACCTACCATAATACCTTTATTATTAAAATACATTGTAGAAAAAGTTGCAACAATCTCTACAAAACCCATAAAATTCATAGTGGCCCATAGTCAAGAAAGGAGACTTACTATCGAACAATTCTCCCCACTACTAATGTTATTTGAAAAATGAACTCCATTGCATCTAACATCTCCACACTAGTTGCCATCCAATCACCATTTTCCTTTTGTCATTTTCAGGTCATAAGAACCTTATTCAACATTTTGTATAATTGATAGAGCTTTCCCAACCCCTGATTGTCCAAGTGAAACATCTAAAATGCATACAAGAATAGCATGGAACCACGTTGCACAAAATCTCCTAAAATGCAACTACATATGCTTAAAGCTATAAGTAAATCAAAAAGATTATAAAAGCAAAGTGATGGAATAACCATTAACTGTACTAATATGTGATCCTAGAAACTCAACACACTCAATAACAAATGCAAATTCCTACTCCATGAGAGAGCAAATATTTGTTGCTGAGATTTCATCATTACTAACTTCATCTAGGTTGAAATTCCTCCCAACTTCACCAACAACCTTTGCCCAAGCCTAGCACACCCATAGAGCTTCCTTCCATATGGCCAAACACACAGTTGTATTGAGAATGATGCATTGAAACTTCTATTCATGAACCCAATGTTGATATGCATATTTTCTTACAAGCTTGGGTCTTGGATAAGAAGATAATTTGTTAATGAGCTCACACTATTCAATTGAACACATCCATAGTTCATAATTATTGACCTTTGTTGTTTCCTTATAGACAAATTAATGAGCTCACACTATTCAATTGAACACATCCATAGTTCATAAT
>Ga0116230_10006752_pt1 | contig 11325 bp, 9 predicted proteins | sample S1TSphfallax_3_FD_88678 | JGI IMG/M metagenome (GOLD analysis project Ga0116230, IMG submission 88678) | Host-associated microbial communities from peat moss isolated from Minnesota, USA - S1T2_Fd - Sphagnum fallax MG | ecosystem: Host-associated > Plants > Peat moss > Unclassified | place: USA...
CCGTGGCCGCGCCGAGGCACGTGGCTACGCCGAGATGCTTGATCAGGCCGCGTCGCGATATCGTGTCACTCATGTTTGCTATGCTCTCTTACTTTTGGAACCGTCGTGCCCACAATAACAATTCTCGTTCGTCTCGCGCAGCTTAGTTTTTTTGCGGCGCTGCTCTTCACCTTCTACAGCGCGGTCATCCCGCCGCACCAAGCGGTGCAACTCGTGCCCTGGGACAAGGCGGAGCATTTCATCGCGTTCTATGCGCTCACCGGCCTCGCGGCCGCCGCGTTTCCGCGGCGTCATCTGTTCTGGATCGCCGTATTCTTATCCGGCTTCGGGGCCCTGATCGAGTTCGTTCAGGGTTTGCCGATCGTGCACCGCGATCGGGACTTTTGGGACTGGGTTGCCGATACGCTCGCCGTCTGTGCCGCGCTCGCACCGATGTTGTTGGTCTGGTGGCGCCGGACCGCGCGCGCCACCGCGTAGCGGCATCGCTCAGAAGAAGGCGGACAGATAGAGCTGATAGATCATCGCATTGAAGCGATACAGCGGCTCGGCGCCGGCCGCATAGTCGCCGCCGGCGGGCGTGTCGTTGTAGTCCTTGATGTCGCGGAAATCCAGATACTTGAAGCGTACCTGACTGATGTCGACGGTCATCGTGCTGCGCTTGACCAGCTTCCAGCCGTCCGGCAACCAGGCATAAGTTGCCTTCGCGCCGATGGTCAGGTTCTCCGAGGCCGCGAGCGTTTGGTCGCGGGCCTCGAAATTCTGCGAGTCAAAGTAGGGGAAGATGTCGGCGTAGAAGTTGGCGCTGCCTTGCTTGTAGTAGCGCGCCCGTCCCTCGAAGATCCACATGTTGCGCACCGGATGCGTGTAATCGATCTCGAACGTGTTGCCGATGATGCCCCAGGTATCGCGGTAATAGCGATAAACGCCCGTGACGGAGGCGCGATACGGCAGGTAGTACTTCAGCCGCCCTTCAACCGCCGTACTCGTGCGGGTGTCGGGGAAGGTCTGAGGACTCTGGTTGAGGAGAGAGTAGCCGAGCGGGCTGTTCGAATAGTAGCGAATCGAGCGATACGGGTTCAAGAGGTAGCCGTCGTCGGTGATGACGTCGAAAGTCACTCCGGCGATCAGGTTGCGCGTCAGGATCTGGGACAATCCGATGTCGTAGGTACGGCTCTCGGCGTGGCCCAGCCAGACGACGTTGGGGTTCTGCGCCGTGCCGTCGTTCTCGCCGACCTCGTCGCGGCTGCGTGAGAAGCCCAGCGTGATCGTCGTGAGATCCCCGAACATGTCCTGGCTCAGCGAGAAGTGCGGCGTGTTGGAGATGTAGTCGCGTTCCTTGCTGTTCGAATAGCCGAGCGTGTAGGTCGTCTTGTCGTGGATCCAGGTCACGTTGATGCTGTTTTGCTTGCGCTCGTCCTTGATGACGCTCGCGTTGCTGAGCACGTCGACCGAGGCGCCGCTGACCTTGTCGACGAGGTAGCTGTAGTCGAGGCCGATGTTCTCGGTCGCGTTCACGTGCGCCGAGGCCTCGTAAGTGCTGATCGCCATGCCGCCGCCGCTGTACTTGCTGTAGAACACGTCGGCGCGATTGTCCGGCAGCACGTCGGCACGGGCTGGAAGCCCGGTGAGCAGGCCGCCCAGCACCCCGCCGACGAGCGCCGTGACCAAAGCGAGCCTGGACGGCAGGGGGATGCCCATCGTCAATTGCAGCCGCAGCCGCCGCCCGCCGCGCCGGTGCCGCCGCGCGATCCCTCGCGCGACTCGTAGACGTGGTCGAGGAAGGCCGAGGAGAGCGCGTCCCGGTCCCAGGACATGATCGGATCGGCAAGGCGATCGCGTTCATAAGGTTTGACCCAGGGCTGGACGCTGCTGCAGGCCGACAGCAGCAGCATCCCCAAGGCCAGACCCGCGGTGCACAGTGGGCGATTCACGGCCTCACTCCCGGATCAGCTGACGGATGCGATCCTGATATTCGTTCTCGTCGCCGGGCTTGTAGCCGCGGTGCACGTAGCGCACGTTGCCCTGACGGTCGATGATCACCGAACTCGGCATCTCGTCGACGTGGTAGGACTTGCTGACCGTATTGGACGGGTCGAGCAGCACGGGAAAGCTGACGGGTTTGCGCGCGAGCAGTTCCTTGACCGGAGGCGCGTCCTTGTCGACGTTCACGCCGATCAGCGTGAAGCCCGCGGGCTTGTATTTGCGATACATCTGATCGAGGAGCGGCATCTCCTGCTGGCAGGGTCCGCACCAGGTGGCCCAGAAGTTGACCATCACCACCTGGCCCTTGTATTGACTCAGGGCGCCGCTGTTGCCGGCAAGGTCGGTCAGCGTGAACGCCGGGGCGGGTCCGCCGGTGTCGCCCGCCGCCGCGAGCAACGAGGCGCCGCCGAGGATCGCGGCGAGTACGCCGCGCTGCAGGAGTTTCCGAGACGAAATGCGCATGGATGTTTCCTCCACAAATTCAATAAAAAACGGTCATGCCGAGAGTGGCTTCGATGTTGTGCACGTTCTTGGTGACGCCGAACAAGTCGGACTCGAAGACGTGATCCCTGACGTCCACGTGCAGCGCGAGCCAGTCCGTGACCAAGAGTCGCTCGCCCAAGCCGAAGTTCAGGGCGAACTGGTCCTTGTCGGCGAACTTCACGTCGCCCATGCCGAGAGTCACGTACAACTGCGAATTGAACGCACGGCCGCGGCCGAGAAAGATCTCGCCGGGCAGTACGTTGTAGCCTACGTCGAGATCGTAGTACGTGAACTGTCTCCCAGTGTTGCTGACGACCGTGATGTCGGGGAAGGTCTCCTCGAGGCTGCTCAATCCGGTCTTCGATCGCGCGACGAAGCCCTCGAGGAAGAAGTCCTCGGTGACGTGATATGCGGCGCGCAGGCCGTAGATCGAGTTCGTGCCGAAGTCCTCGACGCTCAAGGCGCCGAAATAGGCACCGAGCTCGAAGTCCTTCGCCTTGATCTTCGGCGTCTTCACGACGCGCCGTTCGACCTGCGGATCGATGATGGACGGCTCGGCCTGCGGTTCCTCCGCCGGGATCGGGGTCGGCCCCTTGTCGCCGCGATGAAACCAGCCGCAGCCGGACAACAGCAGCGCCGCTAGAAGAACACTGCCAAGTCGAGTTTCCATTCTTCCAAGACCTCGCTCGTATTGAGCTTGTTGAACACGTAGTAGGCGCGCCAGTCGAAGCGCCACATGAATCTTCGCGTGATGTAGCCGCGGGCGCCGAGAGAGGCGTAGGCCAGCTGATTGTTGGACTCCAGCGGTGCGGGCGGAACCTTGTCGGAAATCGTCTGGTAGCCGGTGCCGATACCCACGGTCGGGGAGAACCACTTCGACTCGGGCAGGATGGTGTTGCGCAGGCCGATCGTGACGATGTTGCGATTGTCGATCGTCCCGAAGGCCTGTTGCAGCACGAGCTCCGCATCCAGGCTGTCGGTGAGCCCGTAATCGACATACGCCGTGACCAGATTCTCGCGGTTGTAGACGCCGTAGCCGGCGCCGAGCTCCCAGCGATGCGAGGCGAAAACGGGATAGGGCGGGATCGGGGCCGGCTCGCCCGAGGCGAGCTCGGTTTGGGCGAGCTCGTCGCGCCGCACCCAGCCTTCCTCGCCGCGCGGCGCGCGGACCCGGTACCAATCGGTGCGCGAGTACAGCACCGTCAAGGTCTCGCCCCGGCCGACCACGTAGAACACGGGATAGCCGCGCCCCGGTCCCGTGTGCATCTCGAGATAGGGGCGGGTCACCACCAACTCGACGTAGTGCTGCCTGGCTTGCACCGCGCCTGCGAAGAGGGTCTGCAACAACACGGCCTGCAGCAACGATGAGAACGCGAACAGGCGCAGCATCAGGTCTAGTTCGCTGCCGGCGCTACGAATGGATCGTTGTAGTACTGACCACCGATATCGAGCCATTCCGAGATCAAGCGCAGCTCCGCGGGCGACAGCCAGCCCGTGTGATCGAGGACGGGGTCCTTCGCCTTCCCGTCCAATATATCGAAGAACGCCCCCGAGTTGATCGCACTGCCGGCCGTCATCGGCGCCGGCAGCGAGACCGGGACCATGAGCGTCGTCGGCAACCCCGTCACCGGATCCGGCGGTCCCGTCGGCGGACCGGGTGCGGGCACGAGCGTATCCGTCAGCACCCCCATATTAAGCGTCTGTTCGTCGTGAGGGGTCAACAACAATTCATACGAGTTGAGTATCGTCGCGTCGGTGGCCGACACGGCGGTTCCGGTCAAATCGAGTTGGCCCGCGGGGACCTGGATCGCATTCATCAAGCTGATGCTGTTGTGGCAGTTCGTGCAGGTCGGGGATCCCGTCGTGCCGTTCAAGGAACTCGTCCCCGAGAAGGTCACGGAGGGGCGGGTCGTCAGGTTCCAGAGCGCTTGCAGATACACCTGGGTCGGCGAGGCCGCGTTCGCATAATGGATCACGATCCGGCACTGCGCGCTCCAGGGGGTGCAGCTCGCATTGGCCGGGGGCAGCTCGGGCAGGCCGTTCGTGCCGCTGTAGGTGTAGGCGATCGCCTTGTCCTCGACGCCTGCCGGCACGGTGACGCCCGATGTCCAAATCGGCGTGTAGAGCAGGTCGGTGGACAGGACCTGCGAACAAGTCGCCGCCGTTTGGGTCGTGTTCGTGCTGCCGCAGTCGTTCTCGGCCAGCACCGCGCCCATGGTGTCGCCCGCATTCGCCGCGACCAGCGCGGTGTTCGCGCCCGGGAAGGGTGCGCCGGCCGTCGGTGCGCCCGCGTTGATCGATGCGGTGAGCCCCGAGCGGCCGTGTGAGGGCCGCGTCGGATTCGGGGTCAGGTGACAGCCGTTGCAGCTCTTGGTCTCGCCCGGAATGAGCTGCATCCAGCTCGTGTGCTGGTTCGTGACGCGGCGGCCGTTCGCATCGAGTATGTCGATCGTGAACGGCACGTTGGCGGGCACCTGGAGCTGCACGGAGCCGTCCGGCTGGATCGGTGCGTAGCCGAGGATTTCCCGCATGCCCATGCCGGCCGGTCCGAAGATGTTGTTGTCGAGCTTGCGCACCGTCTTGTCCGGGATCTCCACGGCCTTGACGATCCGCACGAAGCGGTAGGGCACGGTGTAATAATTGGGCGTGCCGCTGGTTTGAGTCGGGTTCGAGAGCGAGCTCACGTTGAGGTTCGGCAGATTGGGTGGAGGCGCCCCGTCGAAGTCGTAGACGCTCGTGATGTTGAGGATGCCGACCCCGTTGTTGACGAGGTTCTGGGCCGTGGTCGTCAGGGGAATGGTCGAGCCGTCCGTGAGGATGGGCGGCACGGGCGTGCGAGCCTGCAGGATCACGGGCTCGAGGACCATCGTCCCGGACTCCGCCGACAGCACGGGGCTCAGGGTCCCCGCGCCGAAATCGTAGAGCCAGAGCGAATACTGCGGCGGCGCCTGGGTCACTTTCGTGCCGGTGGTGTTGCTGGAGTTGCAAACCTCGGTCGCCGTGGGCGTCACCGTCGTGTTGAGCACGAGGCACGGTGACCAGCTGACGAGCATCCGGTTCGTGCCGTCGTAGAGCGGATAAATCGAGGCGAAACGTCCGCCGGGGGAGGGCCGATTCGCGTCCGTCGTGATGCCGAGCTGGGTGGCTTCGGTCTGCCCGACGCCGGTCAACGCGGCGGGCGTCGCCATCTGGTTGATCTCGACGTAGTTCTCGCCGTCGATGAGGACCGCATCGCCGCCGAATTGGGTGCCGAGCATCGGCCGCACGATCGCGACCGTCTTGCCGTCCGGGCGCTGTCGGGCGTTCAAGAATTGGATCACGTTGCTGTTGACCGGGGTCGTGAGCGTGCTCGCGCCCGTCGCGTGGCTGTTGGCGCCGTAATAGAGCTCCAGGCCGGTGCCGTCCGGATTCGCGTGGTAGAGGCTGATCTGGTTCGCGCCGCCCGTGACTTCCCAGCGCGAGAACAGGATCTGACCGTCGTTCATGACCGAGGGCAGGAAATCGTGGTTCGTATTGAAGCTGATCTGATGGATGTTGCTGCCGTCGGCGTTCATGACGTGCAGTTCGAAGATCGGCGAGCTGCGGTCGTCGGTTTGTGCCGGGTATTGCGGCCGACCCTCGTCGAGCTCGATTTCCTCGGTGGTCGTCTGGCGCGAGGAGGCGAACACGATGCGCCCGTCCGGCAGATAGTGGGGACCCACGTCGTGACCGGCCGTGATGTCGTCGTTGGTCAGCTGCGTGACCGTCTTGGCGATCGCGTCGTATTGATAAATGTGCCAGTTGGGCTGTTTCGGATCCGTGTTCTTGAGGCCCTTGGTCAGGGGGAGTCGCAGGGAAAACACGATTTTCGTGCCATCCGGCGAGACGTCCAGGTCGCGCACGGATCCCGCGCCCTTCGTGATCGCGCCGGTGACGTTCACCTCGGCGCCGGCCGAACTGGCCGTATTGCGCACGTACAGATCACCGCCCGGGATCGACGTGATCAGGTCGGTGACGGCGATGTCCGTCGACGTCGTGCCCATGATATTGGTCGTCGGGTAGGGGACCTTGATATAGGCGAGCGGATAGTTGGTGGTCCCGGGGGTCAGGGTTTGACCGCCCGCCAGCCCCGGCGCGTGTCCGCTGCTGGCGCTTTCGCAGCCGGCCATGATCAACAGCGGCAGCATCAGGAGACACAGCCGCGTGATTGTGTGACGTCGATCTCGCTGGCGCACGTTGTTCATGAGTTCTGAATCCCTGGTCTGAAATGCTGGCTTGAGTGTCGATGGAGCGCGTGCGAACGAACCGATTGAACTTAATGGCAGCATATTCGCATCATCGTTCGCCGTTCGCATTGAATCTGTTAAAGCCCTCACAGAAGAAACGCGCCGCATGCGCTTTTCTCCACCACCGGCCCCGCGGTGATGGCGAGGGCTCTCGGCTTCGAAGCCAGAATATAGGTCGCTCTCTCGGGCTCGGTACTGTCGCGAAATGCCGACGTCGTGGGAACGAGACATTACTTGATTGCTCTTCGCAACCCTATATTGCGACCCAGACGAATCACAACTCACGCGAGTGGATGTGTATATGAAAAACGGGATGATCGACAAAGCAACTCTGTGCATGGCCGCCTTGTTCGGCGTCGGCGCATTGACGGGCGCGGCGCTCGCGCAAAGCCCCACACCGGACCAGGCGACGCGCATCTACAATCGCATCGCCGGCGTGCCCCCCAGCCCCACCGCGCTGGCGCAGATGACGGCGGCGCCCGATCCGGTCACCGCCGCGCTGATCGCGACCAACGATCCGGCGTTCTACAACGACACGATCCGCAACCTCGCGGCACCCTGGACCAGCCGCAGCCAGAGCGTGTTCGTGCCGCTCAACGATTACACGGCGACCGTGGTCGGCATGGTCCGCGACAACGTACCCTTCAACACGCTGCTGAGCGCGGACCTCGTCTACATCGCCAGCTCGACCGCGACCAGCACGTATAATCTCCCCGCCTACTCGCCGTCGAACAACAATCTGTACGCGCAGCTGGATGCCGCCGGCGCGGACCTCAGCACCGCGCTGGTCTCCAGCACCCAATCGGCGGTGACCGGAATCCCCGCTGCCGCGACGGCCGGGATCATCACGACGACGGGGGCCGCCTCGGCGTTCTTCATCAATGGCACGAACCGCGCGATGTTCCGCTTCACGATGATGAATCATCTGTGCAGCGACCTGCCGACCGTCATGGACATCACGCGTCCGCCGGATCGCATCCGTCAAGACGTCACGCGCAGTCCGGGCGGGGTCAGCACCCTGTTCCTGACGAACTGCATCGGTTGTCACAGCGGCATGGACCCGATGGCCCAGGCCTTCGCTTACTACAATTTCGACGTGGCCACCAACACGCTGGTCTACACCCAGGGCCAGGTGCAGCCGAAGTACCACATCAACGCGACCAACTTCCCCCAGGGCTTCTCCACGCCGGACGACAGCTGGAACAACCGGTGGCGCAGCGGACCCAACATGGTCTTGGGCTGGAGCTCGAGTCTGCCCGGCAGCGGCAACGGCGCCAAGTCGCTGGGCACCGAACTCGAGAACAGCGCGCAGTTCGCCAATTGCCAGGTCACGCGGGTCTTCCAGGACGTCTGTTTCCGCGCGCCCAGCAACAGCAAGGATTTCAGCCAGGTGACCTCGATGATCTCCTCGTTTCAGCAACACAATTATTCGCTGCGGCAAGTTTTCGCTGAGGCCGCCGCCTACTGCATGGGGAATTGAGCCATGAACTTCACACGTGCCATCGGCCTCGCCTTGATCACCGCCTCGCTGGCCCTCGCGGCCTGCAGTGGTGGCGGCAACGTCGCGACGACGTCAAATCCGCAGACGGCCTCGACGGCCAACGTCGATGCCTATACCGGTCCCGCGCCGGCTTCGCCCGACGTGCAGGCCTTCGAGATCAATCTCTGGAACAACATCCGCTCCACCAATCGTTGCGGCGCCTGCCACAACGCGACGACCCCGGCGCAGATGCCGAACTTCGCACGCAGCGACAACGTCAATCTCGCCTACGCGCAAGCGAACACCGTCGTCAATCTGTCCCAGCCCTCGACCTCGCTGATGGTCACCAAGGTCGGCGGCGGCCACAACTGCTGGCTGGCCGATCCCAGCGCCTGCGCCTCGATCTTGACCACTTGGATCAGCAATTGGGCGAGCGCGGCCAACGGCGGTACGGTCACGAGCCAGGTTCAGCTGGTCGCGCCCCCCGTCGAGACGGTCGGCCAGAGCTTGAACTTCCCGGCCTCGCCGACGGAATACCAAAGCACGATTTACACCCTGACCGGAGTCTATTGCTCGCGCTGCCATTCGCCGAATGCCTCGACGGCCCAGTCGCCGTACTTCGCGGGACCCGTGAGCCAGATCGCTGCCGACTACCAGGCGGCCATCCCCAAGATCGACTTCTCGGGTTGCGTGCCCTTCAACGCCACGCTCTGCGGCACGAACTCGCGCTTCTACCAGCGACTCCTCACCGACAACCACAATTGTTGGAGCAACTGCGCGACCGACGCGGCGCTCATGTTGACGCAGATCCAGACTTTCGCGCAGAGCCTCACGCCGACCAACATCAATCCGTCCCTGGTCGTCAGCAAGGCGCTGACCCTCGCCCAGGGCACGGTGGCGAGCGGCGCGGGGCGTTACGATGCCGATACGATCGCGAAATACGAATTCGAAACCGGCACCGGCTACACGGCCTATGACACCAGCGGCGTGGATCCCTCCGCCGACCTCACGATCACGGGCAGCGTGACCTGGGCGGGCGGCTGGGGACTGACCTTCGGCGCCGGCGGCAAGGCGCAGGCGACCACCGCGGGCAGCGCCAAGATCTTCAATCTGATCCAAGCGACCGGTGAGTTCTCGGTCGAGGCTTGGGTGGCCCCCGCGCTCGTCGCCGCCAACAACTCGTACATGGTCAGCTACTCGGGCGGCGACAAGACCCGCAACTTCACCCTGGCGCAGACCAACCAGGACTACGACTTCATGCTGCGCAACTCGAACACGGGTCTGGACGGCACGCCGCAGCTGCAAACGCCGGATGCGACGATGGCACTGCAGGCGACGCTGCAGCACGTCGTACTGACCTATGATCCGGTCAACGGCCGGCAGATCTACGTCAACGGCGTGAATCAGAACATCCCCGACCCGCAGAAGGGCGGCACGATCTCCAACTGGGACAGCACCTTCGCCCTCGTGCTCGGCAACGAGGTGTCGGGCGACGATTCCTGGCAGGGACTCATCAAGTTCGTGGCGATCCACAGCCGCGCGATGACCGCCGCCCAGGTCCTGCAGAACTACAACGCGGGCGTGGGCGAGGCCTACTTCATGCTGTTCAACGTGTCGAGCATCACCGGGCTCAACGAGTCCTACGTGATGTTCACGGTGAGCCAGTACGACAGCTACGGCTATCTGTTCACCAATCCGACGTTCATCTCGCTGGATCCGACCGTCACGCCGAACAACCTGCCGATCGCCGGCATCCAAATCGGCATCAACGGCGCGATCCCGCAGGTCGGCCAGGCTTATCTGCCGCTCAGCACGACCGTGACCTCGAGCAGCTACAAAGCCGGTACCGGCCAGTTGTTGTCGCCCATCGGCACGGTGATCGGCTTGGAGAACGGGCCGCTGACGGACCAGTTCTTCCTCGCCTTCAACCAGCTGGGCAGCCAGTCGTTCACGACGCCGCCGACGACCTTCACCGCGGCGCCGCCCGTGCCGCTGGCGCCGGTCGCGGATGTCGGTGTGCGCACCTTCGCCCAGGTCAACTCGACGCTCTCGCAGCTGACCACGGTGCCGACGACGAACACGACGGTCAACGCGACCTACCAGAGCGTGCAGCAGCAGCTGCCGAACATCGTGACGCTCGAAGGCTACTCGTCCGCCAATCAAGTGGGTCTCGCCCAACTTGCGGTGCAGTACTGCAACGTCATGGTGACGACGCCGGCCTACCAGTCCGCGGTGCTGCCGGGCATCACGCTGAACGGCTCGACGTTCTCCTCGACCCAGGGCATCAACGCCGTCAGCAGCGCGCTTGCCGCGCGGGTCGTCGGCAACGGCAGCTTGAAGGTCATGCCCCCCGCCTCGCAGATCGCCGGAGAACTCAACAACCTGATTCCGGCCCTGTGCGCGACCAGCACCTGTAATGGCAACGCGGCACGTGTCACGGCCGTCACGGCCGCGGCTTGCGCGGCAGCGTTCGGCAACGCCGTCATGATGATCAACTAAGCAGCAGACGAATCGAAGAGGTTTTTCCTATGCGCAAGAAAACGAAACATCTGGGATTGCACGAGCCGCTGCGCCACGCGGACCATCCCAAACCGAAGACGCGGCGGCAATTCATCGCGCAGAGCTTCATGACGGGCGGTGCAACGGTCTTGATGCCGTCGCTCGCGAGTCTGCTGCTCAATCCGCGCATCGCCAACGCCCAATCCGGGCTGGCGCCGGATATCCAGACGGCGATCGCCACGTGTAATGCCGCATTTCCGAGCACGATCACGGCGGGCGCCGGACTCGTGCCCTTCATCTGCTTCGATCTTTCGGGCGGCGGCAACATCGCCGGTTCCAACGTGCTCGTCGGCGGCCCGAAGGGACAGCTCGATTTCCTCAGCGTCGCCGGCTACAGCAAGCTCGGGCTTCCCGGCACGATGGTGCCGAACTCGAGCGCGACGGGCAGCTTCGTCGACGCGAGTTTGGGTCTGCGCTTCCACTCGGACAGCGCCCACTTGCGCGGCATCAAGACCCGCGCGAGCGCGGGCACGATGGCCAATGTCAACGGCTCCATCATTCCGGCCCTCTCGCAGAACGACACCAGCGACAATCCGCACAACCCGATGTACGCCA
>Ga0116230_10006755_pt1 | contig 11325 bp, 13 predicted proteins | sample S1TSphfallax_3_FD_88678 | JGI IMG/M metagenome (GOLD analysis project Ga0116230, IMG submission 88678) | Host-associated microbial communities from peat moss isolated from Minnesota, USA - S1T2_Fd - Sphagnum fallax MG | ecosystem: Host-associated > Plants > Peat moss > Unclassified | place...
AGGAAACGCCGCCGCCAGCTCCGGAAAATCGGCGATCGGCCGGGCGCGCGCGAAGTCCGCCGCGGTCCATTCAGGATTGTCGTCGTCAAAGACGACCGGTGGAGGATTGGTTGGCATGACGGCGCATCTCCTTGCGGTGAGGGCGGATGAGATTCATGACGCGGTCGTTGGGGCCGCACGTAGGCATCCACCGCCCTGTTTTTCTGCGACCCACTTACGGCCAGTTAACTCGATTTTGCGTAGGAATAAGATCTAGCTGGAGATTATGTAGTGCCGATTGATCAGCAGAAATATCCCTGGTCTGAAACATCTCCTATAAAAGGGAATTTATCCGTCGGTAATCTTCGAAACAATATTAGGAAGCTGCTAACCAATTCCGGACGGATTCACGTTGAAACGCTCTTGACTGGCGCGGGAGCTATCGCCGGTTTCTGCAGCCAGAACGCCTTCTGGTATACTACCAAGTTGACCCCGGATACAGTGCCCGAGACGGGCTTCGGTGCAGAGCTTGCAGTCGTCCGCACGAAATCAGGTGAACGGTTCTTCTTCGGAGACCAGCTTAACGCTTATATTGCTGGCAGAGCCGGCTCCATAAACAAATTTTATTTGTGGGCGTTTGTTCGGGGGGCGCTGGTGAGCCTGGGTCTGCCTCCAGATCAACATCCCGATTTGGGTCAGATGTTCTCAAATGTTTCGAAGGCAGTCGGGACTGAAGGATTTGGATTGCCCGTGGTCGAGGATTTGCATCTTCCCCACGCTTCAGCTCCTCAATTGATCAGAGTCCTTTGGCCCCACGTGCAAGCGATTTTTGCGTTGCCGCCTCCCCCGCAGATGAAAATAATGGAACCGGATTTAGAGCCGTCGTATTGGCCGAGCGTATCGTTCCTAGTGGCCAATCAGCTTATGATTTCGACGCGGGGGTACGTGCCACCAGCCGTGGCGGCAACCCTCGTTATAGAATCAGCTATAGCGGCGTCCAAGCTCGATCCTAAACAGGTTCTGCCGGCCTGATGTCGCGATCTGGCCCTAAAAACATCACCTCCACGCCCTTGCGGCGCATGATGTTGAGCAACGCAAGCGCCGGACCTTTCGGCTGTTTCGCGCCGCGCTCGAGCTGTGAGACGTAACCGACGGTCAAGTTCAGGTAGCGGGCGAACGCCGCTTGGCTGAGGTGCGCTTGCTCCCGCAATCCCCGGATTTCCTCGCCGCTGATGGGCTCGGCTGTGGCCAGGGCGCCCTTTCCCAAATGGCGGAGTGTAATCTTCTCGTGGGTCGGGCCGTCCATGATCCCGAGGCTGTGCAGATCGTTGGACATCTCAAGGATCGCGCTTGCCACGGAATCGCTAGGCTTGTTCGTCATCGTCAACCTCCTGCAAAACGCCCTCTTCGATAGCCAGAGCGATCTTCTTGGCATCTGCTTCGAGCCACGCCGCCCCGATCTCACGCAGGGACAGCAACTCATCAGGCTCGATATTGGCCCGCTCGTTTTTCGCAAACCCGTACAAAAACACCGCCCTGTTCCCAGCCCGATAGGCGATCATCATCCGGAACCCACCGGACCGGCCCTGACCGGGTCTGGCGACCCTTTGCTTTATGAGTCCGCTACCCAAATCGGCGTCAATGACGCCTCTCTCGGCACGTTCGATGGCTTCCCGAAGGCTGCCATCTTCTATCCGCTCACGGCGGACGAAGCGTATCAGTCCTCTGGTTTTGAAAATCTCCAAATCTCTACCCACAATAAGAACTATAGTCCATAAAACTATCGCTTCAAGGTGATCTGTGTCGTTGGTCGGCGCCGCTCTCCTTTGACGTGCTTGAGGGCGGACTCGCCACAAATCCTCCCCCGTTAACCCACTCCCCCCGCCGTTCATGCTGTAAGCTTTCGGAACACATGACGAACGCGATTCGCATTCTCGGCATCGATCCCGGCCTGCGCCGCACCGGGTGGGGCGTGGTCGCCTGTCACGGCGCGCGGCTGATCCATGTCGCCCATGGGGTGATTTCGCCGCCGGATACCGAGACCTTGGCGGAGCGGCTGCTGTTTCTGTTCACCGCCATCGGCGAGGTGATCGCGGCGCATGAGCCTCATGAGGCGGCGGTGGAGGAGGTGTTTGTCAACGTCAATCCGATGTCCACGCTGAAGCTCGGCCAGGCGCGCGCGGCGGCTCTGATCGCGCCGGCTCGGGCTGGTTTGCCGGTGCATGAATATGCGACGCGCTTGGTGAAGAAGGCGGTGGTGGGGACAGGGGCGGCGGATAAGGCTCAGGTCGGGTTCATGATCCGCCGGCTGTTGCCGACTGCGGGCGACACCACGGCGGATTCGGCCGATGCGCTGGCGGTCGCCATCACCCACGCGCACCTGCGTACCGCAAAGCTCAGAGGGGCTGCATGATCGGGCGCTTGCGCGGCGTGGTCGCCGATGTGGAGGCGGAGGATGCGCTGATCGACGTCATGGGCGTCGGCTATCTGGTCCGCTGCGGCGCGCGTACCCTGGCTCGGCTGCCTGCGGTGGGCGAGGATGTGGTGCTGCATATCGAGAGCCAGACGCGGGAGGACGGTACCCGCCTGTACGGCTTCCTGACCAAGGGGGAGCGGACGGCGTTCGGCTTCCTGCAAGGGGTGCAGGGCGTGGGGCCCAAGGCGGCGTTGTCGGTGCTTGATGTGCTGCCCCCGGCCGAGCTGGCGGCGGCGGTGGCGCGGGAGGATAAGGCGGCGGTCGGGCGGGCGTCGGGCGTCGGGGTCAAGCTGGCGCTGCGGATCGTCACCGAGCTGAAGGACAAGCCCATCGGCGCCGGCCTCTCCATGCCGTCTCATACGGGCGCCCCAGCGCCGATCACGCCGGTTTCTGCGGGCGTGGCCACCAGCGGCGAGGCGGTGGCGGCGCTGATGGGGCTGGGCGTGGCGGAGCCGCTGGCGCGCCGCGCGGTGGAGACGGCGTCTGAGCGGCTCGGCGCTGATCCGGCGCTGCCGGCCCTGATCAAGGCGGCGCTTCAGGAGCTTGGCCGATGAGTCGGCTGGTGTCGGGCGAGCCTGCGCCCCTGGAGGCGTCCGACCGGGCGCTCAGGCCCCAGACCTTGGCGGAGTTCGTGGGCCAGGCGCCGGTGAAGGCGAACCTGAAGGTCTTTATCGATGCGGCGCGGGGCCGGGCCGAGGCGCTGGATCATGTGCTGCTGTTTGGGCCGCCGGGGTTGGGTAAGACGACGCTCGCCCAGATCGTCGCCCGCGAACTGGGCGTGAACTTTCGCGCCACCTCCGGCCCCGTTCTGGCCAAGGCCGGGGATTTGGCGGCGATCCTGACCAATCTGGAGCCGCGCGACGTGCTCTTCATCGATGAGGTGCATCGCCTGCCGGCCGTGGTGGAGGAGATCCTGTATCCGGCCATGGAGGATCATGTGCTAGATCTGGTGATCGGGGAGGGGCCGTCCGCCCGCTCGGTCCAGATCCCGCTCAATCCCTTTACGCTGGTGGCCGCGACCACGCGCGCGGGCCTGCTGGCCACGCCGCTGCGGGACCGGTTCGGCATCCCCCTGCGGCTGGAGTTCTACACGCCGGCGGAGCTGAGCCACGTTTTGGCTCACGCCGCGCGTAAGCTGAAGTTGGAGCTTAGCGTCGACGGCGCCGCCGAGATCGCCCGGCGCTCGCGCGGTACGCCGCGGGTGGCGGGGCGGCTGCTGCGCCGTGTCCGTGACTTCGCCACGGCCGACGGCGTGGACGTGATCGACCGCACGGTGGCTGCCCGCTCGCTGGCGCGGTTGGAGGTGGACGAGGCGGGGCTGGATGGGCTGGACCGACGGTATCTCCGCGCCCTCATCGAAACCTATGGCGGCGGCCCCGTGGGGGCGGAAACGCTTGCGGCGGCGCTGGCGGAGGCGCGGGATGCGGTGGAGGATGTGATCGAGCCCTACCTCCTCCAGCAAGGCTATGTGTTACGCACGCCGCGGGGTCGGGTCGCGGGAGGCAAGGCCTATGAGCACCTAGGCCTGAAACCGCCCCCGCAACCGCCAGCGGTTGGGGATTTGTTCGAGGGATGAGGATGCACTGCGCCTCTCTCCCCGCTCATCCCCGCGAAAGCGGGGACCCAGGTTTTCGATCCCTGAGATCGGTAGGAATAGCGCCAACCTGTTTGAACCACCGCGCCTCTAAGAGCTGGTTCCCCGCTTTCGCGGGGATGAGCGGAGAAGTAGGGGAGTCCTTGCCGCCATGACCAACCCCATCGCCCCCCCACCCCTCGGCGGCGTGTTCGACGGGCGCGAGCACCACCTCCCGGTGCGGGTCTATTATGAGGACACCGACTTCACCGGCTTTGTCTATCACGCCAGCTATGTGCGCTTCTTCGAGCGCGGACGATCGGACTTCTTGAGGCTGGCCGGGGTCGATCATGTGGCGATGGCGGCGCTTCAGACCGCGTTCGCGGTGGTGCGGCTGGAGGTCGATTTCCTGCGCGCCGCCAGCATCGACGACGCGCTGATCGTGCGCACCACCTTCGACAAGATCAAGGGACCGCGCCTTTTGATGTCGCAGCGAATCACGCGCGGCGACGAGATGCTCGCCGGCGCCAAGGTCGAGGCGGTCTGCATTGATCCGAACGGCCGCGCGCGGCGCCCGCCGCCGCAACTCGTGCTAGCTTTGGAGGCGAAACTGGCGCCGAACGCAAAATCTTGAGCCGCGGCGGCTTTGCGTTGCGGCCTCGCCATAGTTTTGTCATTGGCCGCCACTTTACCGACCCTGGGATGATTGAGGGTTTTGGGAGTTCGACCGGATGCCGGATGCTTCGACTGTTCTGACCGCGGCCAACTTCAGTCCGCTCGCCATGTTCATGAATGCGGACTGGGTGGTGAAACTGGTCATGATCGGCTTGGCCTGCGCCTCGCTCTGGTCCTGGGCGGTGATCATCGACAAGATTTTCCGCCTGGGCGCCCTGAACCGCCAAGCCGATCGGTTCGAGGAGACGGTGGGCTCGGGCCGTCCTTTGGAAGAGGTCGCGTTCGACCTCGGCGACGACCCGCGTCAGGCCATGCCCCTGATGCTCAAGGCCGCCATTCGCGAATGGCGCGACGCTCGGGGTCGGGCAGGACTGAGCGAGGGGCAGGCCGCGCTTTTGATGGCGAGGCTGGACCGGGGCATGGATAGCGTCATCGCCGAGGAAGGGCGCCGGATCGAAGCCGGGCTTGGGCTGTTGGCGATCGTGGCGACCTCTTCGCCCTTCATCGGCCTGTTCGGCACGGTCTGGGGCATCATGACGGCCTTTCAGGCCATCGCCGTGCAAAGGAACACGAACCTGACGGTAGTGGCGCCCTCGATCGCCCACGCCCTGTTCGCCACCGCCATCGGCCTGATCGCGGCCATCCCCGCCTATATCGCCTACAACAAGTTCTCTACGGACACGGCAAAGTTCGTGGGCCGGCTTGAGTCCTTCGCCGACGATCTCGCCGCCGCCCTGAACCGCCGGCTGATGGAGCGGCTGGGCGGCGCGGCGGGCTCGGCCGGTCCTTCGGCCCAGGCCGAGCGGTTCTAAAGCGATGGCGCTTTCGATTCACGAGGCGGCGTCCGGCGGGCGCCGGGGCCGCCGCCGCCGGGGCCGGCGGGGGGCTCTGTCGGAGATCAACGTGACGCCGCTGGTCGACGTCATGCTAGTGCTCCTGATCATCTTCATGGTGTCGGCCCCGCTGCTGACCGCGGGCGTGCCGATCCAATTGCCCAAAACCGATGCGACCGCGGTGAACGATCAGGCCCAGCCGATCACCGTCTCCATCCAGAAGGATGGGCAGATCTATATCGGCGACAGCGCCGTTGAGCTGGACGACCTGCCGACGCGGGTGCAGGCGGCGGGCGGCGTCGCCAATGCGCCCGCGACCGATCCCACCGCGCCAGGCGCCGCGCCCGCCAAGCCGATCTTCGTGCGGGCGGATGGGGCGGCGCCTTACGAGATCGTCGCCAAGGTGATGGCCAAGCTCTCGACCTCGGGCTTCACCTCGATCGATCTGATCACCGATACGGCGGACGCATCTCCGCGCCACGACCCGCCCGCGGCGGCGGGGTCGAGCGCCGGCGCGCCCTGACCCATGCGCGGAGGCGGCGACATACGTCCGGCGCTGCTCGCGTCGATCGCCCTGCACCTGGCGGTCGCGCTGCTCTGCGTGCTGGCGATGGAGTTCAGTCCGCCGGTCAAGGTGGTCAACGTGACGCCGGTCACCTTGATTACAAGCGCGGCCGAGCCCAACGTCAAACCGGCCGTACAGGCGCCCCAGACCCAGACCGCTCAGGCGCCGGAGCCCGCGCCCTCGCCAGAGCCGCCGAGCCCTGTGGAGACGCCGACGCCTACGCCGAGCGTGCCCCCACCGCCGCCGCCTAGTCCCCAACCCAAGCCGGCGCCCCGCCCGATCCCGCACCCGGTTCCCCCGAAGCCGCGACCTCCGCCGCCGCCGCCCAAGCCGACGCCGACTCCAAAACCGAAGCCGCCGCCGCCCAAGCCCACGCCCGATCTCGACCTGTCGTCCTTGGCCAAGGCGGCGCCCAAGCGTAGCGCCGCCGATCTCAACCTCGCGTCCCTGGCCAAGGAGAAGACCCATGGCGTGCGCCCCTCCGACCTCAATCTGGCGGCCTTGGCCGGCGAGACGCCCGGCGGCCATCGGGGAGGGGCCGCCGCGCGCGGCGCGTTCCGGCCTGAGACCGACCGGTTCGCCCGCCAGGCCGCGGGCGCCGCCAACGCCCTGACCGGCGACGAGCTTGGCGCGCTTCAGGCCAAGCTCATCCCGCTATGGCACCCCAATTGCGGCGTCGAAGGCGCCCAGCACGTGGTGATCAAGGTGGAACTGAAACTGAATGGCGCTATGGGCCTCGCCGCGCCGCCGAAGCTCCTGGCCCAGACCTCGGCCGGGGCGTCTTCGGACGTGGTCGAGGCCGCCGCCCAGCGCGCTCTGACGGCGACCGCCGAGGGTGCGCCCTACACGGAACTTCCAAAAAATGCGCCGAAGGACATCATCCTGAAATTCGACGCTAAAGAGATGTGCGCCTCGCAATGATGAGCCTGTAATAGGTGAGCGCTAAACCCCAACGTCCGTGACGAGATTTCCGCCATGCGTCTGACCAAGCTGACCCCCTTCGCCCTGATCCTCTGCGCTGTCATCATCGGGGCGGCGTCCAGCCTGCCGCCCGCCGCCCGCGCCCAGCCGGTGGAGGTCGATATCAACAAGGGCACGATCCAGCCCGTCCCCATCGCCATTCCCGCCTTCTCGGGCTCGGACGCCAAAACCACCGAGCTTGGCGCGCAGATCGCTCAGATCGTCGGGGCCGATCTCGGCCGCTCAGGCTTCTTCCGGCCGCTCGATCCCTCCACCTTTGTGGAGAAGTCTTTGAATGTGAATATCAATCCGAATTTCCCCGATTGGAAGCAGATCAACGCCCAGGCGCTGATCGACGGCCAGGCCAGCCTCGACGCCGACGGTCGGCTCCGCGTGGTGTTCCGGCTGTGGGACGTCTTCAACGGAACCCAGCTGATCGGTACGGAGCTGACGGCCTCGCCCGATACCTACCGGCGCATCGCCCACAAGATCGCCGACGCCGTCTATAAGCGAATGACCGGCGAGGACGGCTATTTCGATACGCGGATCGTCTTCGTCGCCGAGGCCGGCCCTAAGACGCACCGGGTCAAGCGCTTGGCGATCATGGATCAGGACGGCGCCAATCCCTACTACCTCACCAACGGCGCCCACGTGATCATGACGCCGCGTTTCGCGTCCAACGACCAGGAGATCACCTACTCCGATCTCAGCCGCGACGCCGCCAAGGTCTATGTCTTCAACATCGAGACCGGCCGCAGCGAAACCGTGGGGCAGTTCGGCGGCGCCATGGCCTTCGCCTCGCGGTTTTCGCCGGACGGGTCGAAGATCGCCCTGACCGTCGAGCGCAACGGCGACAGCAATCTATACCTGGTCGATCTTCATAGCGGCGCGACCCAAAAGCTGACGTCGGATAGTGCGATCAACCCCTCGCCCTCCTTCTCGCCGGACGGGAGCAAGATCGTGTTCAATTCCGACCGGGGCGGCTCCCCGCAAATCTATGTCATGAATACGGACGGCTCGAACATCCATCGCATTTCATTTGGAAGCGGTCGCTATACCACGCCCGTCTGGAGCCCAAAGGGCGACCTGATCGCCGCAACAAGACAGAATGGGAATACCTTCCATATTATTGTGATGAATCCTGACGGGTCTGGGGAACGAGTCATTACCTCCAGCTTTTTAGACGAGGGCCCGACCTGGGCGCCCAATGGTCGCGTCCTCATGTTTTCCAGAGAAACGCCTGGCGCCGAGCAAAGGCTGTGGACGGTCGATGTTTCAGGTCGTAATGAGCACGAGGTGCCCTATCCTGGGGGGGCTACGGACCCAGCCTGGTCACCGCTGCTGAAGTAAAGGGGGCGCCTGACGTCTTCGGCAGCTTATGTCTTTGTGGTTTAGATAGGTATTGTTTCAACCCCCCAAGGAGATTGTAGATGGCCTTCACCCCCCGTTCGCTTTGGACCGTCGCGCTCGCCGGCGCCTCGGCCGCCGCCTTGAGCGCCTGCGCCCACCACGAGCCGCCCCCGCCGCCCGCGCCCGCCCCTGCGCCCATGGCCGAGGCGCCGCCGCCGCCCGCGCCGTATCAGCCGCCGATGAGCCAGCCGGCTGGTCCGATCCCCGGTTCGGTCAAGGACTTCGTCGTCTCCGCCGGCGATCGCATCTATTTCGGCACCAACGAGAACACCATCAGCTCAGAAGGCGGGGCCATTCTGGACGCCCAGGCTCAGTGGCTGAACCGCTATCCGCAAGTGATGGTCCGGATCGAGGGCAATTGCGACGAGCGCGGCACGCGTGAATACAACCTGGCCCTAGGCGCCCGCCGCGCCCAGGCGGTGAAGGACTATCTGGCCGCCCACGGTATCGCCGCGGCGCGGATGACCACGATCTCCTACGGCAAGGAAAAGCCGATCGATCCGGGTACGGGCGAGGAGGCTTGGGCGCACAATCGTAACGCTCATACCACCATCGTCGCCGGCGCGGTGGGCGGCGGCTCTAACGAGGGCGCCGAGTAAGCGCCTGATATTGTGATAGGGCTTTGACCCTTTTTTCGGCTTTCGTTCAGCCCCGGTCGGTCACATGATTGGCCGGGGCCGTTTTTTAGCCAAGTGGACGCCTTGACCTAACGCCATGATCAAACGCTCCCTTCTTATCGCTTGCGCCTTCGTGACGATCGCGGGCGCCGCCGTCGTCACCCTGCCGGCGCGGCCGGCGTTCGCCCAGTCCGAAGACGATCGTCGCCTGGATCGCCTCGAAAAGCAGGTGCGCGAGCTGCGCGCCATCCTGTTCCAGGGGCGCGATACCGGGCAGCCCGTCGTGGTCAAGCCCGAGGGGCCCGATCCGGAAGTCACCGCCTTGCAGCAGCGGGTGAGCGATCTGGACGACACCATTCGCAAGCTCAATGGCCAGATCGAGGTCCTGACTCACGACTCCGACGAAGCGCGCGCCGCCGCCAACGCGGTGCGGGACCAGAACGGGGAACTTCGCGGCGAACTCAAGGACCTCAGCGACCGCGTGGCCAAGCTGGAGAGCGTGCTGGCGCCCCCGCCGCCGCCGGCGCCGACGCCGACGCAAGGCGTGCAACCCGGACAGTCCAGTCCGCCGCCTCCGCCCGGCCAGACGGGGGTGCTCACCCTGCCGCCGAGCGGCGCCGCGGGCGCCTCCCCCGACGCCGCCCCGCCGCCGGCGCCCACCGCCGCCGACTCCTACAAACACGCGCGGGCGCTTTTGACCGCCAATGACTATTCGGGCGCCATCGCCGCCTTCCAGGCCTTTATCGGCCAGTATCCGTCCAGCAAGGAGATCCCGGCCGCCTACTATTGGCTGGGTGAGGCCGATAGTGCGCGACAAGGCTTCGCCGACGCCGTGCCCGCGTACGCCAACGCCTTGAAGGGCTGGCCCAAGCAACCCTGGGCGCCCGACGCCACCGTGAAGCTGGCCCGCGCGCTGGCGGAGACAAACCAGACCGACAAGGCCTGCGCGGCCCTGGCGGAGTTTGAGCGCCGCTATCGCAAGGAAGCCTCACCCCTCGTCAAGTCCCGCGCCGCAGACGTGCGCACCCGGGCGGCTTGCGCGGGGTGAGCCCAGCACGTTCGTTTCCTCCAGATGTGCTGCGGAGGGCGATGGCGGGCGAAGACTGTTTCATAAGCGCGGTGCGTCCTTCGAGACGCCCCTTTGGGGCTCCTCAGGATGACGAAAGACATTGATTACACTAAAGCTCGTCATGCTGAGGACGGCGCTCATAGAGCGCCTGTCTCCAAGCACGCATCACGTTGCAGCGATCCCGCCTGGCTAGCGGGCGCCTGGACAGTCCTGACCGAACGCCTCGCCACGGGCTCATCGCATCCCATTTGCGTCGCCTTTTCCGGCGGGAGCGATTCCTTGGCGCTGCTCCATCTCGCCGAGGCATGGGGCCGACACGCCGGCCGCCCGATCATAGCGCTGACCGTGGATCACGGCCTCAACCCCCAAAGTGCGGACTGGACCGCCGCCGCGGCCGTCGCCGCAGCCCGGCTCGGGGTGGAGTGGCGCGGTCTGGTGTGGTCGGGCGAGAAACCGGCGCGGGGGCTGCCGGCGGCCGCCCGCGCCGCGCGCCATGCTTTGCTGGCCGCCGCCGCGCGCGATCTCAGCGCTCGCGTCATCCTGATGGGCCATACCGCCGACGATGGGGCCGAATCGGACCTGATCCGCGCGGATACCCCCGGTCATGGGCGTCTTCGGCCCTGGGCGCCGTCGCCGGCCTGGCCGTCGGGGCGCGGCGTCTTCCTGTTGCGGCCGCTGCTGGCCGCGCGGCGGGTCGATCTGCGCGCCTGGCTGTCGGCGAAGGGGCAGGGGTGGCTCGAGGACCCCGCCAATGCGGACTTGCGATTCGCACGCAGCCGCGCGCGCGCCGATCTCGCCAATGGCGAGGCGGAACCATGGGATGGGGCGCTCTCCCAAGCCGATCCGTCTGTTCAGCGCTTGGCCGGCGAGGTCGAGGCGACGGCGGAAGGACGGCTGATCCTATCCCGGCGGGCTCTGGCGCTTGCGCCGCCAAACGCAGTCCGGCGCGTGGTGTCGGCCGCGCTGGTCTGTACCGGAGGCGGCGACCGTCCGCCCCGCGGCGAAAGCGTGACCCGGCTGATCGACGCCATCGCCTCGGGCCGGGCCTTGGCGACGACCCTTGCGGGCGCACGCGTCTCCGCCGACGAGGGCGATGACGCGATTGCGTTCGGACGCGACGCCGGGGAGCGCGCCCGGGGCGGCCTGGCGGCCTTGAGCCTCGCCGCGG
>Ga0116230_10006757_pt1 | contig 11324 bp, 9 predicted proteins | sample S1TSphfallax_3_FD_88678 | JGI IMG/M metagenome (GOLD analysis project Ga0116230, IMG submission 88678) | Host-associated microbial communities from peat moss isolated from Minnesota, USA - S1T2_Fd - Sphagnum fallax MG | ecosystem: Host-associated > Plants > Peat moss > Unclassified | place: USA...
CTTCCCATTCATAATGAAACCTCTTGGAACAATTACATGATCATTAATGTCCTCAATTAATGTCTCAAAGCAATGTATCTCATCCCCAATGCTTCAAATAAGTTGATGACGTTAAACTATGACATTATCAACATATGGAATGTTTCATGCCTTTTGATGAATTCTAATAAAGACATATTTTTAGAGCTTCCACCATTATGTTAACCTACAAGCCATTTTAGTCAAATGAAAGGGATGCATAGAAAATATGACAACCACCACAAACTTCCCATCCCACAAGTTGGTCATGGAAATCATGCGAAAATCATTCTTTCATGGGTTCATTCCTTTCGCACACAAATGTTTTACGTTTAAAACACAAATGATATGCATGCATAAATAGAATGAAGTGTTTTCATGTTACCTCAAAAGCTTGAAAGGATTTGTGATAAATAAAACAAGGATGAAAAGAATCATGGTAATTAAAATAAGCATTAAAGATTTGCAAAAAGCACCTACAAGATTTTACAACCACAAGGTGACAAATGTGGGATGAAAAAAAATTGTTTATATGAATGATGAAATGTGTAAAGGAGGTGGCCATGCATGAATCATGAAAACATACCTTTGTGACATGGCACATTCATTTGGATTAGAAAATGTGGAGTTAATGTCAATGTGGTGCATGTAAGCTAGTTTATCCCTACTTATGTTGAGAATATTAGAATGATTAGTAGATATATGCAACTGTTGTCTTTTATGCAAAACAAAAACATCATAAATATAAATAAACCATGGTTTATTTTGATTATCAAGATTGATTACTAGACTTTAATTATTGGGATTACCATAACAATGAATAGGGTGTGAACTAGGATCAAATGTTTATAAGTTGCATGTTAAATAAAGTTGGTAATTTAAATTGTGGCAAGAAATGTGTAAGGGAAGTACAAATATGAAACTAAAATAAAAATGAACTTTTACTTTAGGTCAATTTTGGGCAAGGGTTGTTCTGTTCTTGGATCATTTTAAGGAAGTCCCCCATTTCCAATGTGGTTCAAACATTTAATTACAACAATTATGAAAGATGAGGAGCCAATTGAAAAAAATGTGGTGCACATGTCTATGCCACCAATGTTTGAAGCTAGATCTTATTGAGCTATGTGAATGTTTGGGAAGCATATTTGTGATTCAAGTGTTGAAAATCACTTGACAACATGTGATAGCATGTGTAGCAACAATCTTTGAACAACAATGTGTTTTAGGGCCAAATGACCAAAGACTAGTTTTTTAAACATTGGAATATGTAGGATATGTTGAGGAGACGATGGAGTTAAACTATGAGGTACTAAACTTTGTTGTTCTAGTTTGTAATTGGGTGAAAACAAATTACGTTACAAGTAGTCCAATAGTGAAAGAAGATGAATACGACTTCACTTTTGTAAACTTTACTTCCTAATTCCCATTTCAAACCAATCCTTTGGTTTCCCATTACATGTAGATCAAGAGTTTTTTCTTACCCAAAGGAATGAAGATGGAAAGTAGTTTTGAATAACAAACCTTTCACAAGATGAGTAATTGATAAAGTTCAAATTTATTCAATTATGAAAGATGGGGAGCCAATTTTACGTGTTCAAGTTAGAAAATGATGATACATATGTAGGTCTGCAAGCTTCACTTTCCATTGATGAATCAATTCAACTTGGCATGATTATTGGATGTTTTACACTCATTGCAAGGGATTTAGTTGTTGATGTGCTTAATGGAGCTAAAGATGATGGAGTTTATACCATAAAGGAATATGTAACAATTTTTACTAATAGTAATGATGGTTAGTATTTCCAGATGGCATTTGTAGCCTATATATTTTAAATTGAATTTATAGTTCATAATTAACATAAAAATCTTATATATACTTTTAGTTGGGTTTTATGGGTAGGGATTAGATTTTATGTAATTAAGTTGCAATAATTGCAAAATTGTCATGCCAATAATATAATTACTTATGGGACAATTTTGGATCATGTCAACCAATTTTTCTATAATTTAAGAAAATTAAACTATTTGTACCTTGTTTGTTACCAATTAAATGTGTTGTAGTTGAATCTATATGTGAAAATTAAAAACATGGTTTGCATGTTGATGGGCCAATAAATATATATGATATGATTCATTTTTTTCATGGTTATGGAGGCCAAAGGAAATTGAATTGAATTTTATGTTTTTTTTTAATAATTGATTTATTTGTAACTAATAATATATCACTATGAAAAATCGCATGTCACGAACACCCACCATCACCTGTTGCTTACATCATCACTTACACCAACATAGTCACCCACATCATCACTTGCATCATCACTTACACTAACATAGTCACCCACATCATCGCTTACATCATCATTTACACCAACATAGTCACCCACATCATTGCTTGCATCATTGTTAACTTTTAGTTAATTATTAGTTCACTATTAGTTACGAAGCTTTTCAAAAAGCTTCATTGGTTGGTGCACACATGGAAGCCTCTATGGAATGTTTTTTGAACTAAGTCCCCAATGGGGTAGAAATAGGGGTAAGACCTCCCATTACTTTTAGTCTGTTCAATATTAATTTTGGGTATGCTTTCCTATCATAAATTTTGTTTCCATACATTATTAGAATAAAGTTTTGTTTGAATCATTTTTTAGCATACCATGTTTTTGCATTGTGTCTTTGTGTTTCTAATTTTGGATTTGATTTAGGCTTACATTTCTTGTGATTTGTTTTCCTTGTTATGTCTTTGGCTTAGTTCTTGTTTTTGAAATTTTTCATGTTTGTGATAGTTTTAATAGTTTCCCATCAAGCCTACATTTATTTTTGTCATTATTATAGTTTTTTTTTTATAAATTTTAGTGGAAGTCGAATGTGGACTACCCCTCTACTTCAAATGTAAATTTTTTCAAGAGGTTGTGGATTACCCACCTTTTGAACATGTTGATTGAGATTGTGGACCACCCATTTCTTGTCAAAGTTTTGATTTACATATTTCTTTGGCCATGTCCATTTCAAGAGAATAAATAGTTCCATCCATGGAAGAAATTCTTGTTGCCTTTAGGCATATGCAACAAAAAAATTAATCTTTTCTTGAAACATTTCACATTTACAAGGAAACCAAACATTGGCAACATTTGCAAGCACTTTGAAAAAGTCATGAATCAACTTGCCAAAGAATTTTGACGACACACATTCAAAATTTTGAAGATTCGTCAACCAAATACGTTTCATTATCCAACTTCATTAGCATTGTTATTTAGATGACCAAACCCAAGTTGGATTCATTAGCATATTTTTATCATGCACAACTTTAACATGGTTTGCACATTTTTTAGAATGTCAATTTCTTTTTCTAAATGACTTTGAAGCATTTATTGAAAAACTTGGTGCTTCTTTTGACAATTCAAACAAAGAACGTACAACAATAAACAAGTTGTGAACTCTTCACTAAGGATCATGCCTAACTTTTATGTACACTTATGAATTCAAACAATTAGCATGTGACATTTTATGGGACAATGTTGCGTTCATGAACCAATTTTAATTTGGACTCTGTGGAAACATGAAAGACCTTTTATTGACCATGCCTGATCCCACAACCTTGAGTCAAGTAATCATTCAAATTATGTGTTGTGATAATCAACTTTTTGAACATCGACAAGAGAAGTGTTGGGAATCGTCACCAACATTGAAGCAATTCGTGCCACCCATGTTGTAACCTAAACATATGGTGTTTGCACCCAATGATGACCCCATGGAAATCGACCATACATGATTTAAACCACTCATAGAACAAGAGAAACAACGTCAACATGTAAACAATCTTTGTTTGTATTATGGAAAATCAAGCCACATGATTAATGATTATCCAAATAAATGTGTTCAACATGCAACACGCACCACAACTTCTACCACTACCCAAGGGCTAGAAGAGAAGGGAAACAAGGACGTTTAGTCTTAGTATGGACTATGAAACTAAAACTTGATGCATCATGTATTGAAAACTATCTTACTTTGTCTTTAGAACCAACACCTTGTTTTTCATTGCCCATCATGATCAAGGGTGGTAAATCCACAACTATGCAAACCTAAGCATTTTTTGACTCAGGGGCATTTGCATGTTTCATTAACAAGGAATTGGTACAATAACATAATTTGGCGTTAGTGGAAAAGTGACACTAGTGGTAATCAAAATGATCGACATTCATAACCTTTCTTAAAGAGTTGTAATGCATGAACCCAAGGCGTTGATGGTAACAATTGGGTCATATAATAACAAAGTTGTCTTCAATGTCATTTCATTTTTGACAAACCCTATCATCATTGGGTTATCATGGCTCATTTTGCATAATTTTTGAGTGGATTGGAATATGAGGAGTTTTCATTTTGAATCAATAAACAAAATTACACCAAAATATGAATTTTCCAATAAGCAAATTGGACTTGGACTTTGGACTTTGAACATCATTATGCACTTGAAGACACAACAAAAATTAATCAATGCATGCAGAAACTCAAGCATGAAAGAAATATTAAAGGTAATTAAGGATCCTTTCAAACCTTTGTTCGTGGGAACAAGAGCATTCAAACAAACAACAAAGAAGGGATATGCATTATTTGTGTATATAATTCCAACCCCTGATCTTAGGACACAACAACATGAAATCCTTATTCATTATAATACTACAAAGATGTTTTTGAAAATAAAAATGTAGACACATTATCGTAACATTGACCATATGATTATGTGATTGATTTGTAAGAAATAACATAACCCTTGTTTGGACCCATCTATAACTTGTTGTAAGACGAACTATCGGCGCTTCAAAAATACATCAACGAAAATCTTAAGAAGGGGTTCATTCGACATTCTAAGTCTCTAGCTGGTGTTCCAATCCTATTTGTCAAGAAAATAGATGGATCCCTATGCATGTGTGTCGATTACCCTAGACTAAATCGACTCACCATTAAGAACCAATACCCTTTTCCCTTGATCTCATGATTGTTCAACCAACTCAGTCATGCCAAAGTGTACACCAAGATTGACCTATGTGAAGCATACAACCTAGTGCACATTCAAGAAGGTGATGATTGGAAGATAATGTTCAAAACTCATTACGACCATTCTAAATATGTTGTGATGCCCTTTGGCTTTGCTAATGCACTTGTCATCTTTTAGCATGACATTTTCATTTTCTCAAATAACATGGCAGACCATGATCGCCATGTACATCTTGTTTCGGAAAAGTTTCAAGAAATTAGTTTTTATGCCGAATTGGAGAAGTGTGGATTCCATCAATCTAAGGTGGAATTCTTGGGTTATATTATTTTTGGAGATGGCGTTTGCATGGACCCTTGTAAGGTTCAAACCATTATGAATTGGGCTATCTTAGCTTCTATTCGGGATGCTCAATGTTTCCTTGGGTTTGTCAATTCCTATCAACGATTCATTGCACATTATTCCATGACAGTGACCCCTTTTACTTGTTTAACTTGGAAGGATCGACCTTTTTCATGGGGAGTTGAAGCTGAAAATGCCTTTTCAATCTTTGAAGGCATCTTTCACAACTATCCCATTTTTATTCATGCAAACCTTTGCAATTTTTTTTGTTTTGGAGACGGATGTCTTTAACTTTGCATTAGGTGTTATACTTTCACAACTTAGAGAAGATAATCTTTTTCATTTAGTTCGTTTCCGTTCACGTAAATTTTCTCCTATCGATATTAACTACAAGATTCATGAGGAAGAACTTTTGGCCATCGTGGATGTTTTTGAGGAATGGTGTCATATATTTGAAGGAACTTAACATGAAATCACTATGTACTCTAGTCATAAAAATATCCAATATTTCATGATGGTTCATGTGTTGAATCGATGTCAAGTTCAATGGGCATTATTTTTGCTTCAATTTCGGTTTGTGATTACTTACTGTCCAGGGTGACAAAAGGGGAAACCATATGCGTTATCCCGTCATTCATACCTTACACCTAAAGAGGGGGATGTTGCTTATAATCAACAATGTGACACCATTTTCAAACCTGAAAACCTTCGACTTCAAACATTATTAGTATTATTAAAGATAAGACCTTTTTTCAGCACATTCGTGAAGACTTAGTTAATGATTTTATTGTCATTGCTATCACAAATCATTGAAAAAATCCTTTTAACAACTTTGACAAATTTGGGTTTTGCAATGGTTTATTGTATCATGATGGATTGTTATATATAACGGAAGGCCTTGCAGTTCTCTAAGCAAGACATGACACATTGGTTATTGACCATTTTGGATTCAATAAGACCATGGAGTTAGTGTCTCGTGATTATTGATGGTCACAATTTTGGAAGTTTGTGAAGGAATTTGTGAGTTCATGTGATGTTTGTGCTCATGCAAAGAATCCTTGTAATTGCCTTCATGGACTTCTTCAGCCATTACTGGTCCTTGTTTCACCATGGTCTTCAATCTCCATGGATTTCATCATGGATCTTCCACATTCTAATTCATTTGATTCCATTCTGGTGGTGGTGAATCGGTTCACGAAGATGATTGATCTTATTCCTTGCAAGAAATTAATAATTGGCAAAAAGATAGTTAAGTTATTCCTTAATCATGTTTTTTGCTATCATGGACTTTTTGAATACATTGTTTTTATTATCGTGGACCTTAGTTTACATCCAACTTTTGGAAGCGATTCTTCAAGTTATTATGTGTAAAGATGAAATTATTATCAGTTTTCCATCCCTAAACAAATGGACAAATGGAGCAGGTCAATCAAATCTTGGTAAAATATTTATGATGTACAACTAATTATCACCAAGATAATTGGTTAAATTTTTTATTTATTGTAGAGTTTTATTACAATAACACGATGCATTCAACAACACAACAAACACCATTCTTTGCAAATCATGGCTTACATCCCATGTTTGACATCCAAGGTGTAAACAATTTTGTGAATCATGCAAATGAGGATTGAATCGCATGGCTAACAAACATTCAAGCACAACTTGTGTCTAATTTTAAACAAGTTCGAAGGCAATACAAGGAAAATGATGAAAAACATCATAAAGACCAACCAAATTTCAAGGTGAAATTAAGTTTGGTTTCAAAGATAAAACATCAAGATAACTTAGGCATCAAAAAAATTAAACTACCAAAGACTTGGCATGTTAGCCATTGTGAAACAAATCAACACAATGGCATTCCAACCCTATGTTTCATTGTTGGGGCCTTACCATGTTTCTACCATTTTAAGGAGAACACATAAGCCACCTCCACCAATTGTAGTTAATGATGAACACAAATACGAGGTTCAGGAAATTTTTAATTCAATGATATCACATCTTTAGTTACAATACTTAGTACATTGACAAGGTTATGACATGATCAAACATACATGGAACCAATCAAAAATTTATCAAATGCCATGGAAAAAGTGAAGGACTTTCATATGCGGTATTTGAACAAGCCCAAGGTCGTTCCTTGTGGGACTTGTTATTAGAAGGGGAAGTGATGTTATGAACACCACCATCACCCGTCGTTTGCATCATTGTTTACATCATCATTAACTTTAAGTTAACTCCTAGTTCATTATTAATTAGGAAACTTCTCAAGAAGCTTCCTTGATTGGTGCACACATGGAAGCCTTTATGGAAGTTTCTTTGAATTACATCCCTATTGGGGTATAAATAGGTGTAGCACTTCCCATTCATTTCAATATATTCAACACCAGTTTGAAGTATATTTTATTGTCATAACCTTTATTTTCATACATTATTAGAATAAAGTTTTGTTTGAATCATCTTTTATCATATATTGTGTTCTTGCCTTGCGTTTTTGTGTTTATAGTTTTGGAATAGACTTAGGCTTGCATTTCTTATGATTTGTTTTTTTTTGTTATGTCATTGGCTTAATTCACATTATTGTAGTTTTTCATGTTTGTGACATCACGTTTGTCAAAACTACATTATCCTCTAACTAAAACTCAAAAAAAACTCATATACAACTATTGTGCAATTATCCTTTGGGTATTACAATTATTGTGCAAATATCCCCCTAAAAATATAATATATTAATAAATAAATTGTCATGTTAAAAAATCAATTAGTTGTATTATAATTGCAAATGAATTGAAAATGGGTCTTTTGTATAGTAATTTATAAACATTGTATATACATATGTGGTCAACTATGTTTGGTTTTTTTAGGAATTGCATTGTAGTTGCATTTGACAACTACTTTGGAATTTTTATAATGTGCCACTAAAGTAACAACTATGTTACAACTAATGTACAATGTACATACAAGTGATAATGCCAGGTGTTCACATTTCCACCACCTATTATGGGATACATTTGCAGTTAGTTTTCAATTACAACTCCCATTGACACAATTAGTAAAACCACTAGTGCGCCACTATTAAAGTACTATTGTTCAATTGTGTTATGACTATAATACAACTACTTATAATTTAATAAGGATACATATTCATCAATTATTTATATTTTCATCATATGTGTTTCATATTGATTGATTTAAAATGTTATGGGAATGCTATCTCAAGCTTTTGAAATCATATTTGAAATGCAAATGAAAAGGAATAATGATAAAATAACAAAAAGAATAATAAACTTTCCAACTTACAAAAATTAAAAAAATTAAAAATATATATATATATATATATATATGGACCCTTTTTATTTTCATTTACTTCACAACTTTTTTATTTCTTATTCATTTTAAACAATTTAAAGTGCCATATGAGCACCACCTAAAGTTCTACAAATTATTTAAGAACTATGATAACAATAGAACAACATACAATAATTTTTTTGGGTGTTCAGGAATTAGCTTTTATAACATTTGATGGTTTGTTTTTTTTTCTTGACCCCCTTTACTTTGCGGGGCCTTAATTTTTAATTTTTAATTTTTATTTTTTGACAATTTTAATGTGTTAGATGCACCAATAGGACGGGTGCAAATTTTTGTTGGGCACCAAATACAATGGAGCCCTCCCCTTGTATATGGCCTACCTTGAATGTTTAAGTGTGTAATCATTGACCGGTAAATACTTTATAATTGCAACTCAATTTGTAATTAAGGAACGACTAAAAGATTTAACCCATATGTTTTGTCTCTAATTCCCACATTACAATTTACATAACAGAAGGCTTGTTTTCTTATGTTTTCACATTCAAATACATGTGCCATTTTGGGATGAACGGAAAAAAAAACTTAACTCTAAAAGTAAAACATAAAATAAAAAAGAAAGTTTCATGGTTATTCTTTAGTTCATTTAGTCTTGTGTTTTTTTACCTACTTTAAGTAAGTAAATAAACCTTACTTTTCTATTTATCTATGTATGTAGGTAATTAGGTAAATCTTAGGTAAATCCTAAGTAAATACATAGGTGCAGAAGTCTTAAGACCTATCAACCTGCCTACCTATGGTTATGTACAACCTATTTAACTACTAAAATAAATATTTATGTTATTTAGTTTTCCAAAATATAATTAATATGCCATGTGATTTTTTTTGATTTTGCCATATGTGACAATTTTGGCCCATCATTAATAATTGTAATGGATGATGGAGATCAATTTTTCAAAAAGAGAATGATTGGTATGTCAAAAAAAATTCATAGTGGCACGTGTTAGATTTGAATAGATGGATGACAATTAAAAATGTCAGCATGATATCATGGGTGCATTTATAATGGAGTTGCATAATATTTGAAAATAAATTGTTTTGATAGAATTGTAATGAATTGCATTGTATATATGGTGAATGATAACTTTGCAACTCATGCAACTTTTTTGTTAACATTCACACTATATAAATACAATGAATTATAATGTGTCCTACATAACTCAAAAATTGAATTGCAAGGCTTGTTAATAAAATCCCTTTTTATTTTGATGTTTCAAATATCATTTTCAAAACATATTTCATATATTAATTCCATATGGCAAAATAAAATAACATTGATGACCTATTTCAATCACAAAAGATGTCACATAATCCATGTCAAAATTGTATTAATATTAATGTTGACCTAAGTTTATCATATGTAACATGTTGTATTCCACGTAAAAAACCTGATGATTATTTTGAGTCATTCAAATAAAACCATATAGTCCATGTAAGCACATGAATTTTCATGTGTAGTTGAGGATGTCTGAAGTGGCTAAAATGTTAGTTGAAGTTAATCACATTAAACACACTTATTTTATAGTTTAGTGAAAAGAAACATGGTTTGTTGCTATGGAATGACTATGGTTAACTATGTAATCATTGGAGTCACATTGTTAGGGGCATAAAAATCTTGTTTTTTTTGTAGTAGTGCTAGTTGTTAATGAAAACAATCCTAAAAACATTCAAATTGTAACTATATATATACTTTAATAGTTTTTTATTTCCTTGAACTTATATTCATAATGCATTTCTTTAGTTGCAAGTGAATTTTGATGTCTTATTTCAAGTTAAGTTACATGATGTGGTTGAATATTTCCATAAAAGCATGCCCCACAATCTACATCATGAAAAATATTGTTTATAACAATGAAGATGTATGTTTTTTCACTGTTGCTTCTTCCATCATTGTTTAACTGTTATTAGTTTCATTGCAAAAAATAAAACTAAAAAGGCCTTCAATTTTTATATGAAACATCATGGACATGTGATTATTTGTAAGGTTGGTGTTGTTTCATTTTCTTTTGTTTTTTTAATCACACAATCATGTTGAATATTGTAGTCCCTGATTAGATTCGACTACAAACTATCAAATAATTAAATAAATTTTAAATTTTAACTTTGGCATTTGATTTTTAAAATTTCAAAATTTTGGCAAGTAATGGTTATAAAAAATAATAAACATCCTTTTCCTATGTTTGTGGGATAGTCCAATGTGTCTAGATTGTCCTAGTCTAAAGTTATAGAATTTTAAAGTTTGCAATTCAAACCTAACAATCGAAATCTTTGAGAGTTTTAATTTCATAATAAATATTCATGCTTTCATAACGACCTGCAAAGCTTACCTAACATGACGCTCGAAGATAAAACATTTTAGTTTTTTTTAGTGTATTTTCAAGTTGTTAATTGGCCTGAAAAATCCCTATTTATCATAGGCCTTAGAAAAGAAACTCACAAATGTTAGTAATGTACCCGCCACCCTATCCCTCATTATTTTTTATTTTTTATTTTTCAGTATTCTTTACTTTCTTTTCACTTTCTAAAATTTCTTTTGAAACTGAAAATACATTGCAAATTTCATTGTCCCTTCAATACAAAATACAAATTTAACACCCAAAAA
>Ga0116230_10006758_pt1 | contig 11323 bp, 10 predicted proteins | sample S1TSphfallax_3_FD_88678 | JGI IMG/M metagenome (GOLD analysis project Ga0116230, IMG submission 88678) | Host-associated microbial communities from peat moss isolated from Minnesota, USA - S1T2_Fd - Sphagnum fallax MG | ecosystem: Host-associated > Plants > Peat moss > Unclassified | place...
CGTCCCCGCGCCGAAGTCGCCTTTCTCATGCGTCTGCTTCGGAGTTATCTCGAGAGCAACCTCGAACGCATGATGGACAACAACGTGCGCATCCAGTACATCGGCCGCACCCACGATCTGCCGCCCGAAGTGCAGGAGAAGATGCATTGGGCGGCCGAGGCGACCGCCCGCAACACCGGCACTACGCTCACCCTGGCGCTCAACTACGGCGCCCGCTCGGAGATGGTCGACGCCTTCAAGAGTCTCGCTGCGGAGATGCAGCGCAAAGGGATCTCTCCCGACCGGATTACCGAGGAAGACATCCACCGCCATCTCTATACCGCCCACATGCCCGACCCCGACCTGCTCATCCGCACCTCGGGCGAGATGCGCATCTCGAATTATCTGCTCTGGCAGATCGCCTATGCCGAGATTTTCGTCACCGAGCGCTTCTGGCCGGATTTCCGCGGAATCCATCTGCTCGAAGCCATCGCCGCCTATCAGCGCCGCGAACGCCGCTACGGCGGCCTGGGCGAGGCGGAACGCGAAGGCGCCGTCGGCGAAGACGAGGCGATAGAAGATTTGCCGGAGCGCAGCATCGCCGGCTGATTCTTCGAAATACGGGGCCGGGGTTGTATCCTCATCCTTGGCATGAAACGAATTCTCACCGCTCTGGTTCTGATTCCGCTGGTCTTAGCGCTGGTGTTCCTGGGGCCGGACTGGCTCGTCACTGTCTCCGCCGGTGCCGTCGCACTGCTCGCCGCCTGGGAATATCTGGGCATTGCGCAGGCCGCGGGAGCGAAAGCCCCGCGCATTCCCGTACTCGTCGCCATCGCCATTCTCTTTGCCGTGAGCCTCTTGTGGCCGGACAAGCTCACCGCCGCGCTCGGCGCGCTCTGCCTCGCCTTGCTGGTCTACTGCACCTTTTCGTCTCCCACGGCAACTGTGCTCCCGGACGCGGCCAACTATGTCTTTTGCCTCATCTACTGCGGCTTTACGCTGACCGCGGTGCCGCTCCTGCGCAGTTCGGAGAGTGGCAAGTCGCTGGTGCTGTTCCTTCTATGCGCCGTGTGGGCAGGGGACATTGTCGCGCTCTACGTCGGCCGCAATCTGGGCCGCCACAAGCTCGCGCCCCGCATCAGCCCCAACAAGACCTGGGAGGGTACAGCCGGATCGCTGGCCGGGAGCCTGCTGGTCGCCGGCCTTCTGCTGCTGCTCGCCGCCCAACTGACCGAGCGTGACATCTTTACGCTCAACTTTCCCGGCACCGCGCTGCACTGGCTGCTGCTCGCCGTGGTGGTCAATATAGCCGCCCAGGTGGGCGACCTGGCCGAGTCCGGACTCAAGCGATCGGCCGGCGTCAAAGACTCCGGAACGCTGCTTCCCGGTCACGGCGGCGTGCTCGACCGCGTCGACGCGCTGCTCGTCGCCGCTCCGGTGCTGTGGTACGCTCTGGTTATTCAGCGTTTCTAGGTGCAGGGAACAGGGATTAGGGAATAGGGAATAGGGAATAGGGATTAGGGATTAGAAAAACTTGAAACGCCTCGCCATCCTCGGCTCCACCGGCTCCATCGGCCAAAGCACCCTTTCGATCGTAGAATCCTACCCCGAACGGTACGCCATAGCCACGCTCGCCGCTGGCCGCAACGTCGATTCCGCCTTCGAGCAAGCGCTTCGCTGGCGTCCGCGCCTCATTTCGCTGGCCACCGAAGAGCTGGCCGCGCAACTCGCCGCCCGCCTTCTGGCCGCCAGCGTCTCCGGCGTCGAAGTCCTCTGGGGCACCGCCGGCAGCGTCGCCTGCGCCACGCACCCCGATGTCAATTTCGTCGTCTCCGCCATCGTCGGCGTCGCCGGCCTGGAAGCCACCCACGCCGCCATCCTCGCCGGCAAGCCCATCGGTCTCGCCAACAAAGAATCCATGGTCGCGGCGGGAGAAATCCTCACCCGCGACGCCCGCCAGCGCAACGTACCCTTGATCCCGATCGACTCCGAGCACAACGCCATCCACCAGTGCCTGCGCGCCGGCACCGCCGCCGAGGTAAAGCAAATCTGGCTCACCGCTTCCGGCGGACCATTCCGCCAGACGCCGCTGGCCGATTTCGCCTACATCACGCCCGAGCAGGCCCTCAAGCACCCCACCTGGGTGATGGGCCGGCGGATCACAATCGACTCCGCTACCATGCTCAACAAAGGACTCGAAATCATCGAAGCCTGCCGCCTCTTCGATCTGCCGCCATCCCAGGTGCGCGTCACCATCCACCCGCAATCCACCGTCCACTCGCTGGTCGAGTACGTGGACGGCTCCATCCTCGCGCAAATCTCCGTCACCGACATGCGCCTGCCCATCCTCTACGCCCTCGCCTACCCCGAGCGCCCGGCCTCCTCGCTGACCTTCGACCTCGCCGCCCTCAGGCATCTCGACTTCGAGCAGCCCGACTTCGCCCGCTTCCCCTGCCTGCGCCTGGCCTACGAGGCGGCCGAAGCCGGCGGCGCCCACTCGATCGCCCTCAACGCGGCCGATGAAATCGCAGTCGAGGCTTTTCTCGCCCGCGAAATCCCGTTCCCCGGCATCCCGCGTACAATAGAAGAGGTGCTGGAGCGGACCCCTGCGCATCATCCGGAGACAATTTCCGGGGTGCTCGCGGCCGACTCCGAAGCGCGGCAACGGGCTCGCGAGGTCATCGCCGCGCGGGAAGTTCGCGTCTAGCTTCCACCGGAATTTGCGGTCCGGATTCCGATCTGGGCCGGCCCTGAAGGATTGCCCGCTCGTTTATGGATATTCAGAGAGTTCTGATCGCTATCGTCTCGTTCGTCATCGTACTGGGTATCCTGGTCCTCGTACACGAATTCGGCCATTTTCTCGCCGCCAAGCTCTGCGGTGTCCGGGTCGAGCAGTTTTCCATCGGCTTTCCCCCCCGCCTTATCGGCATCAAAATCGGCGAGACTGACTACTGCATCTCCGCCACGCCCTTGGGCGGCTACGTGAAGATGACCGGCGAGTCCATGCCTGGCGAAAATCTCTCCTTGCAGGGGGCCGACGGCGAATCTTTAGCCGCGCAAAAGCTCGACCCCGGCGCGCTCACCTCGCATCCCCGCTGGCAGCGCATCATCATCGGACTCGCCGGCCCCACCGCCAACTTCATCCTGGCGCTGGTCGTCATGACCGGCTTCTACATGCTCCACAACGAAGTTGCCATCTACGAAGACCAGCCCATCCAGCTCGACTGGGTGGTGCCCGGCTCTCCCGCGGCCAAGGCCGGACTCCAGGCCGGCGACACCATCGTCAGCTTCGACGGACAGAAGAACCCCACCTGGCAGCAGGTCTTCGAGCACTCGGAATTGAATCTTTCGAGCGTCAACATTCCGCACACCGCGGCTGTGACCGTCGAACGCGGCGGCCAGCCAGTCACCCTCACCCTATCGCTGCTCGACGCCGCAGGCAACCTCAAGCCAGAGGACTTTGCTCTAGACAAGCTGGGCTTGTTGCCGGTCATGCAGCATGGGCCGGTCAAGGTCAGCTCCATTGCTCCCAACATGCCGGCGGCCAAAGCAGGACTCCGGGCCGGCGACGCGCTGGTTTCCATCGACGGCTACCGTTTCCACGGCACGCCGACCGTGATCTCCTACCTCCAAACGAAAAAGGGCGCGCCGCTGAACGTCGAAATCCTGCACGACGGCAAGACGACCTCAGCGACGATTCAGCCTGTGCTCGACTCCAGCAGCGGCGGCCCCACCGCATGGCGCATTGGCTTTACCGGCGCGCCGCCGCCCACGCGTGTCGAGCAGATGCCGTTCCCCAAGGCACTCGCGGCTTCGGTCAAATTCAACCGGGACAGCTCGCTGCTGATTCTCGAAGTGCTGAAGCGCCTCTTCACGCGCAAGATGTCCGTCAGCACGCTCTCCGGCCCCATCGGCATCGCGCAGCAGACGGGGATGGCCGCCGAGTCCAAGAGCGTCGAAGCCAACGTCAAGCTGCTCACCGAGATCAGCGTCAACCTCGGTATCCTCAACCTCATGCCGTTCCCCATCCTCGATGGCGGCATGATCCTCTTCCTGCTCATCGAGAGCATCATGCGCCGCGACGTGAAGATGGAGATCAAAGAGCGCGTCTATCAGGTCGCCTTTGTGCTCATCATCGTATTCTTCGCCTACATCATGTTCAACGACATCTCCAAGCTCGGCATCTTTGCCCAGGGCAAGCCATAAACGGCTCTCACTCGATTCAGGAAAGCGGCAAGCATGTCCGTCGTCACAGAACTACGCGTTCGCTATGCGGAAACCGATCAAATGGGCGTGGTCTATTACGCCAACTACCTGGTCTGGTTTGAGATCGGTCGCGTCGAATTCATGCGCTCCCTGGGCTTCGACTACAAGCAGATGGAAGTCGAGGACGGCTGCATTCTGCCCGTCGTCGAGGCCAACTGCCGTTACAAGGCCCCGGCGCGCTACGACGACGTGATCCTGATCGACTGCTGGCCAGTCCTGCTGCGCGGCTCGGTGCTCAAGTTCGCCTATCGCGTCCTGCGCGCCTCGACGGCGCAAGAGGCGCAAAAGGTGCTCGCCGAGGGCGAAACGGTGCATATTGTCTGCGACGCCTCCATGCAGAAATGCCTCATGCCCGAGCGCTACGCCTCCCCCATCCGCCTAGCCATCCGCCACACCGACCGCGAAGAACAGGGCGAGGTCGAGGGCCAGGATTAAGCGGCGGATCGAAGGATTCCCGTCCATCGCTCCAATGTTGTCATCCTGAGCCACTCCCATGTTTTCATCCTGAGCGCAGCGAAGGACCCGCTTTTGCTTTTCCGCTAGCCACGAAAACAAATGTTGTCATCCTGAGCGCAGCGAAGGACCCGCTTATGTTTCTCTGTCGCTCCACGAGAAAGCCGGTCTCCCACCTTCATCGCCCTACCGGGGTCCCCGGCGACAGGTCTTCGTCGTTGGGGTGGTTAGGCGATTAAGGTGGGAACCACAAAAGCCAGCCCGTCGTTGCTCCTGCTCTTCCTTCTGTCATTCCCTTTGGGAATCTGCTGTTCCTACCTCCGCGAGCGTCCCACCCAAGTCCGCCGTCCGCGGCTTCACGTTCCCGCGCAGAAACTGAACGATCGCGTCAAGCGGCGTCCCCGGCCCAAAGACCTCCGCCACGCCCTGCGCCTTAAGTCCTGCAACATCCCCCGGCGGAATCGTCCCGCCCAGCACCAAAAGAATGTCTTCCGCCTTCGCCTCCCGCAGCAGCGCCACCAGCCGCGGCACCAGCGTATTGTGCGCCCCGGAGAGGATGCTCAGCCCAATGCAATCGACATCTTCCTGGATCGCGGCCTGCACAATGCTTTCGGGCGTCTTGCGCAAACCGGTGTAGAGCACTTCCATCCCGGCATCGCGCAGCGCGCGGGCAATGATCTTCGCGCCGCGGTCATGGCCGTCCAGCCCAGCCTTGGCAACCAGAACGCGGATCGGGCGGGTTGGGGTTGCGGGGTTCACAGAAGAGAATGGTAGCTCAGTTGGCCGCCCGGTCGCGCAAGATCGCGTCGAGAAGGGATGAATCAGACGCTTTGTAACAGGGCACGACTTCAGCCGTGCCGAGGAAGTCGATCAAAGTTCCGGGACTTTAGGCTCTGATGGACGATCTCTTCTCTTGAGCACTATCAACGTTCCGAGCGCCAGCGCCGAAATCGGCCATCCCGCCACACGATCCCATGTAACCCGATCTTCGATGTCGATCTGCGAACTGCCGCGCGGAATTGGCACCGCAATCAGCCCGTCGGCGCGATGCGGTAGACCGGCGACGGGAACGCCGTTGAGCGAAATGCGCCACCCCGGATAATCCCGCAGGTTGAGGACGATATACGCCGCGTTCGCGCTCGAAACAGCGAAGTGCAGCCGGTCCCGCAGCGCAACCGAGTAGCGACGCGGCGCGTCCGCCTCTGGGGGGTCATTGGGATTGGCCGCAATCCACGCCGCCGGGTTGTCGTGACCCATGGCGAAGTGATCCGCGCCCACGGGGAGATAGCCGTCCGTATCGTCGAACTTAGCGCCATGATAGAAATCGTCCGCAAGGCTGCCCACATCGTTCCCGCGATTGCACCACTGATGATATCGCTTGTATCCACGCACCCCGAGCAGCAGGGAAGCGCCCAGCGCCAGAGTCACCGCCAGCGGAAACCAAAGCCGCACACGGCTAAGCGCGAGCGCCAGCAGCGACGCGGCAATCGCGCCAAGCACTGCGTTGAATCGCCACGGAAACTGCAAATATTTGAGCTCCAGCGCATAGGTCCAAACCGGCAAACTCGCGCGCGTCAGCAGGAAACCCAGCACCGTTGCGACCGCTAACAGGGCGATAACAACCGTCTTTCGCGAGTTATGCGTCTTCCGGCGCGTTTCCACCAGCAGCGCAACCGCGCCAAAGACCGCGGTGAGCGCGAGCAGCCAGACGGCCGCGATCGAAGGCGTCCGCACCACCGCCCGATGCATGGCGCTTATCGACGAATCGAAGAGGAAGTTATCCTCGACCCGCACCCCCTGCACCATAATCATGCGAATCTGCACCCAATGCTGCTCGACGATCGCCGGCAGCAGCGAAAACGCGGCCAGTGCCATCCCCAGCAACGTTCCCGCCGCTATGCGCCCGGCATCCCCCAACGCCACGCCCAGCCGCTTCGTCGAGGCCCAAATCCACACCACGCGCATTGTGCCCAGCAGCGCCACGGTATAGCAGCCCATCACCGCCCCAGGGTCGTTCGAGAGCCACAGCAGCGCCACCGGAATCGCAAGCCCGGCCACCGTGAGCCTCGGACGCAGCAGCGCCAGCAGCACCAGCGGCATCCACGCGGCGGCAATCAGCTCGGCATACGCGCTGCGCTCCAGGGACGTGTAGAGCATGTAAGGATGCGTCATGTAGCAGCACGCGGCGATCAGCGCTACGCCTTCGCCGGCCCACTCCCGCGCCAGCCGGTACATGCTAAGCCCGCAGGCGGTGAGGGCCAGCCAGATGAGCACAATCGGCGCCGCCGCCCACGGCAGCACCATGCCCAGCAGCGCTCCCGTAACCCACGAAATCGGCGGATAAAAGACAAAGCGCGGCTCGCCCGAATTCCATGCCGAGGTGAACTCCCAATGCGGCAGCAAGACGCCCTGCCTCCACTGCGAGCCCACCTCCATCCAGTTGAAGACGTGGAACTCGAAGTCGTGTCCGCACGAGTCGCCGTGCAGAATCAACGGCAAAACCGCCAGCAGCGCCGCAATGGGAAGGATCAGGAGAAAGCGGCGCTCGCGCATGACAGCCATTCTAAAGCGGAGAGCCAGCGGTCGTTTGTGTCGCAACGCCCTTTGGTATCGTCACCATGATCGGCTATCATGCGTGGGTGTCGCCTGAGGTGCTTTTTTGAACAAACTGCCGTTGTCCCTGGTTCTTCTTCTGCTCGCAAGCCCAGTCTTCGCCAAAACATGCGACGTCCGCGACTTCGGCGCCAAGGGCGATGGCGTCACGCTGGACACGCCGGCCATCACGTCCGCCATTGCCGCCTGCGTCAAGCAGGGCGGAGGGACGGTCTACTTTTCCGCCGGACGCTACGTGATCGGCACGCTCCAGTTGCAGAGCCACATTCACCTCTATCTCGATAGCGGGGCCACGCTGATGGGCAGCCATGACCTCAAGCAGTATCTGCCCAGCCCGCCCTTCGGCTTCGCCCGCGATTACGGCATCAACATCACCGGCGAAGGCATGGTCCTCGGCATGTTGATCGCCAAGAACGCCGACGACGTCTCGATCGAAGGCCAGGGCACCATCGACGGCCAGGCCGAAGTTTTTTTCAACCCTGAAGCACACGGCGGCGGCGATTACCTCAAGGAGAACGTCCGCAACGGCGACAAGTACGAGGCGGCCATGAGCAACCTCGAATACGGCCCCATTGAGACCCACGGCCGCCCCGGCACCATGGTCGTCTTCTTCCACTGCACCAACGTCCACTTGCACGGCATCACCCTTCACCAGTCGCCGAACTGGACGCTGCACCTCCAGGATGTCGAAGGCGCCGACATCTCCGGCATTCAGATCCTCAACGACCCCCGCATCCCCAACAACGACGGCATCGACTGCATGCAGTGCAAACACGTCCGCATCTCCGACTGCAACATCATCACCGGAGACGACGGATTCGCCATCGTGGCCAGCGAAAACGTCAACGTGAGCAACTGCTCGCTCTCCTCGCGCTCCGCCGCCATCCGCCTCGAAAGCACCAAGCTCAGCACCTTCACCGGCCTCACCATGGACACCAACCGCGGCATCGGCATCTTCGCCAGCAACAACCAGAACCAGGCGCCGATCCCCACCGAGAACGTGATCTTTTCCGACATCGCCATCCGCACCCGGCTCATCCCCGGCGGCTGGTGGGGCAAAGCCGAGCCCATCTACATGGCCGTCCAGGGCTGCGCCCCCGGAACCCCCTGCCCCAACCGCGTCAACAACGTCGTCTTCCGCAACATCACCGCCGACACGGAAAACGGCGCGCTCATCTGGGGCGGCGAAGGCACCCCAATCGAGAATGTCGAAATCGACGGCCTGCGCCTGCACATGCTCATCCCCGAGCCGCAATGGAGCGAAGCCGTCGGCGGCAATCTCGACCTGCGCTGGACCGTCACCACGCCCCGCTTCGGCATGACCAAGAGCGAAATCCCCGCCCTCTACGCCAAGCGTATAAACGGCCTCCGCCTCCGAGACATCCAGGTAGACTGGCCCACCGCCCCCGGCCTGCCCGGCTATTTCTCAGACGGAATCAAGATCGAAGACTTCAACGACCTGACCATCGACAGCTTCGAGGGCCGCCAGGCCCAGGCCGCATCCGGCGCTGCTATTTCGCTGGCCAACGGCACCGGCGTGGCCATTACCAACTCCCGTGCCACGCCCGGCACGCGCACCTTTCTCGAACTGAACAAAGTCGACGGCCGCCGCGTCTTCGTCAACTACGACCTGAAAGCCGCAGCCAAAGTCATCGTCCCCGCCACGCAGCGCTTCGATACGCAAATTGGCGTTCCCGCAACCGCGCCACGCTCGCCTACCGCGCCGGCCCCAAAGCCCTAAAGCGCCTGCTCCTGCTTCGGTTGAATGTTCAATTCGTGAAACAGCCAGCTCCGCGAGAACTTCAAATCGCGCTCCGCCGTGGCCAGCGAGATCGACAGCACCTCCGCCGTCTCTTCCATCGTCAGCGCCAGGAAGAACCGCAACTCGACCAACTGCGCCTTCCGCTGGTCCAGTTGCTCCAGCCGATCCAGCGCCCGGTTCAGGTCCAGAATCTCCGCCGAAGACGAGCCAACCCACGCCACCTCGTCGCTGAGCGGCAGCCGGATCGCTCCCGGCCCGCCGCGCCGCTCCGCCAGATGCGCCCGCGCGTGATCCTTGAGAATGTTGCGCATCATCCGCGCGGCAAAGGTAAAGAAATGCCCCCGGTCGTTCCAGGTGATCTTGCGCTGATTCAACAGGCGCATATACACCTCGTTGACCAGCGCGGTCGGCTGCAGGGTGTGGTCCTCGCGCTCGTGACGCATGTAACCCTTGGCGATGCGATGCAACTGCCCGTAGACCAGCGGCATGAGGCTGCCCAGCACCTCCTGGTCGCCGTCCCGCCACTTTTCCAACATCTGCGTTACTTCGCCGTCTGCTGCGGCCATCGGATTACCTGCTCAATTACCTAAAGCGTAAAACCAACGTGATGATGATGGAGCTTGCCCCGGCACAGTGCCCTCAGGGCCGAAAGCCCGCGTTATACCGGCCTGGGGCGCAGACTGCTGAAGAGTCATCAACACCAAAGCAACGAATATCACAGAGCAATCACGCAAGCCATGCCACAAAAGAGCGGATTTTCTTCAGCCCCGGACCATTTTCATTGCAGATGGTCTCATTTGAGCAGCGGAATGGACAATATGCGAGGTTATACCTTTTCGTTTGACTCAAAAGTTGGCACAGGGGATGCCTTGCGCGGCCACATTGCATCCAGCAGTAGCAAACAGGCCCCGGTCACAATCGCCGAATCGGCGACATTGAAGTCCGGCCAATGGTAGCTGAAGATATGCACTTCCAGGAAGTCCACCACGCTGGCAAACCGGATGCGATCGTAATCGTTGCCGATCGCCCCGCCCAGCACCAGCGCCAGCGCCACCGTGGTCGGCGTAAACGCCTTGCCAATCACGATCACCGCGATCAGCACCGCCAACGCGGCTGCGGTAGAAAACGCAATCAGCGCCCAGCGCACATGCTCCGGCGAGGCCGAATCGGCAAAGAGCGAAAAGGCCGCGCCATCGTTCAACACATGCGTCAGCCGAAACACCCGCGGAATCACCGGAATCGCCTGCGCCAGCTCAATATGGGCCTTCACCCAGTCCTTGCTCCAGCGATCCAGCGCAATCACCGCCAGCGAAATCAGTAGCAGCCAGGGCAGCCGCGTGGAACGAGTTGCGCTCATGCCGCTTCTCCCGTGGGCGGCGCAATGCCCATCGCCGTGAGCGCCTCGGCGCAGCGTGTGCAGACGTTCTCCCAAACACCGTAGTTCGCAACCACGGGCATAAAATTCCAGCAGCGCGCGCACTTCCACCCGGAAGCCGGCAGCGCCGCGACCGACAAACTCGGCCCGTCCAGAACTTCTACCTTCGATACGTTCAAGATCTCCTTCAACCCCGCAGCATGAGAGCGCAGCAGTCCCAGCAACTCACCGCAAGCCTGAATCTCCAACTCCGCCTCCAGCCCCTTGCCGATCCGCTTTTCCTTACGCGCCTCCTCGAGCACCAGCATCGCCGCGTCGCGCACAGCAAAAACCTGCTTCCACTCGGCGAGAATCGCTGCCGGCTCCTCCGGATAAATCTCCTCCGGCCTCGGAAACAGCGCCAAATGCACGCTTTCCTCGCGTCCAGCGACCACCGGCAGATACTCCCAAACCTCCTCCGCCGTAAAGCTCAGAACAGGAGCCAGCAGCCGCGTCAGCGCCTCCGTAATCTTCCATAGAACCGTCTGCGCCGAGCGCCGCGCCTTGGAAGAAGGCGCAAAGGTGTACATCCGGTCCTTCAGCACGTCCAGATAAAACGCGCTCAAATCCGCAATCGCAAACTCGTTCACCGCGTGATAAATCCGGTGAAACTCAAACAGCTCGTACCAGTCCAGAATCTGCTCCGTCAGCGCACGCGTTTTCGCCAGCATGTACCGGTCCAGCGGTTCGAGATCGGAAAACGCCACCGCATGCTCCGCCGGAACAAAGCCGTCCAGATTCCCCAGCAGAAACCGGAAGGTATTGCGCAGCTTGCGGTAAATCTCCGCGCAGCGCTTCATCAGGTTCTCGCTCGCCGCCATATCCTCGCGGAAGTC
>Ga0116230_10006759_pt1 | contig 11321 bp, 8 predicted proteins | sample S1TSphfallax_3_FD_88678 | JGI IMG/M metagenome (GOLD analysis project Ga0116230, IMG submission 88678) | Host-associated microbial communities from peat moss isolated from Minnesota, USA - S1T2_Fd - Sphagnum fallax MG | ecosystem: Host-associated > Plants > Peat moss > Unclassified | place: USA...
AAGTGACAGGCTGTGTGACTGATCACCCGTTCACAATTCACATGATCGACGTTTTGCTCATCGGCATGGAGCCATTGGCTTTTTGCGGCGCAGCCGCTTCTCCTGCCAGGGCGAGGGCCACCGCCGGATTCATGCTATCGACCATGGATGTCGGCATCAGAATCGTGGCACCGCGCTCCTTTGTCGTTTCATAGATGATGTTCATCGCACGCAGCTGCAGAGCCCAAGGGTGCTCCGCGTAGGTCATCGATGCCTCGACAAAACTTGCTGCGATCGCCGCTTCAGCCGATCCTAAGATCACCCGTGCTTGTTTTTCCCGTTCGGCTTGGGCTTGCCGCGACATGGCGTCCTGCAACGCGACCGGGATAGCGACATCGCGGATTTCAACGGACTTGACTGAAACGCCCCAATCGGCAGTTTTGCCGCCAATTTCCCCCCGCAATATCTCGTCGGCGGCGGTGCGTTCAGATAAAAGCGCCGATAGCATCGACGAACCGATCATTTCGCGAAGCGAGGTCTGAGCGACACGATCAATCGCTTCGCGGTAGTTCGTGATATTCAATGCCGCTTTTTGCGCATCGTGAACGAACCAAAAAATGATCGCATCGACGTTCACGGGGACGGTATCTTTGGTGAGTGCCTGCTCCGCGCTAAAGGCAGTCGTTTGAATGCGTTGGTCGATGACGGCCACGACATTATCGATGATTGGAATAATGAGAAAAAGTCCGGGGCCTTTGACACCCAGCAATTTGCCCGCGCGAAGAACAACAAATTTTTCCCATGTATTCGCCATCTTCAAAGCGAAAGCTATAAGAAGCGCGACTATCACGAGGCCGAGGCTCCAGTAAAACTGTCCTATGGCGCTCAATCCGGCAGCTAAGGCAAAAAAGGCTATGGTCAGAAAGACTGTGATAGGGCTCATGGCCGCGATCCTTTGGTTCGTTTAAACCGAACTATCCAGGCGTATAGCGCTTCGTCCAAGTGCTGGGGAGATTCGGAATCTACGCAGATCCGGCATCGAAAAATTGGCTCTGCCTAAATAGGCTCAGCGTCAGCATTTCAATTTCGGGTCAAGAGCCAGATTTTATAATCTGTGCACTTACATTGTGCTGTTAACGAGCGCTTGCGTATGTTGTGCGATCATCAGCTCTTCATCGGTGGGGATCACCCAAACCGAAACCTTGCTTTGTACCGCGGAAATACAGGGTCCGTGGATTGCGTTCGCGGCCTCGTCCAGCACCACGCCGAGCCAGCCCAATGCGCGGCAAAGGCTGGCGCGCACCAATGCGGAATTCTCACCTATACCGGCGGTGAAGACCAAGGCATCGAGACCACCCAACACGGACGCATAGGCACCAGCATATTTGGTCATGGAATAGACGAAATACGCAATCGCTGCGGCGGCGTGCGGATCGTCGCTTGATTGCAGCTCGCGCATGTCACCGCTGACACTAGAAAGAGCGAGCAAGCCTGATCGCTCATAAAGCGACTTTTCAAGCGATTCGCTATCGAACAGCTTGCAGCGCAAAAGATAGAACAGGAGATCCTGGGGTATGTCGCCTGACCGAGTCGCCATCGGCAAACCTGTCAGGGTTCCAAAGCCCATTGTTGTTTCGATACTTTTTCCGTTCAGCATAGCACACATGCTTGCACCGCCGCCGAGATGCGCGACAATCACCCGGCGCGCATCGGGTGCATATTTTGGAATCTGGCGGCTGATATACTCATAGGAGATGCCATGATAACCCCAATGCCGTATACCTGCGTCTAAGATATCTTTTGGAAGGGCATAAGTCTGAGCCACTTCCGGGATCGTGTGATGAAAAGACGTATCGAAACATGCGGCTTGCGGACAATCTGGGAATGCTTCCGCGAGCGCGCGGGCGCCAAGTACGTTATAGATCTGATGAGACGGCTCCATCGCTACAAGAGAGTCGAGATATGCCAGCACATCTTGATCGATCAACACCGGTGCTTCGTAGCGAGTCCCGCCCGACACTACGCGATGGCCGGCCGCGACTATTTTGGCGCTTCCTATATTTTTCTCAATCCAAGCGACGGTAAACTGCAATGCCGCGCGATGATCTATTATATGCCCATTCGCGATTTTATGCGTATATAGAGACTGCCCATCTGCATCTTTTGCAACGAACAGCGGCCCGGTTTGCATCCCGCTCATCGCGCCGCGACTGACCAGCCTTAATATTTTAGTCCCGTCTACCGCGTAGACGCCAAACTTGACGCTGGTCGAACCCGAATTGAAGACGATAATGACGCCGTTCATGGCATGGCGGATCGATGGCAGAGCTGGATTACGCGATAGCGTATTCGATGACACCGACAACTTGTCTGTTTCATCTGCATGATGATTTAAAGCGGGTGTCGAGTTGAGAGCTTGGCCTCATGAATGGACATCCTTCGCCCGTTGGATAATTCGGCTTTTCGATCCTACAGTGGAACCGCCCGATGTATTGAGAGGGGCTAGAGCATGTTCCACAAAAATGTGCGCGGTTTTGCGAAAAGAACATGCTCCGACATATTGATTTGGAGCGAATTCTTATCGCTTGGGTGAGTCCACCCAAGCGGAAAGCGCTCTAAATGCGAAAACTGATAATTGTATTCCCAAGTGGTGATCCTATTCTCAATAAAGCATTTTTGTAAATGCGGCGCTCGTAGCGTAGAGTTGTAAACTCAGTGCGGTTTCAAGCTGGCATGGCTATTCCTATTCTATTTGAGGGATCGGCCAGACACTCTGGCAGCTATATGAGCGCCTATGGGGCTCGCCTTGGCCGGGGCGCAATTGAAAAAGCGCCTGAGCTCAAATCCCAGCGCTCTTGTCAGCCATATGTTTCACGAAGAGCCATTCCAAGGTGAAGCGGCCATCGAAAAATTTGAGCTGCCTGACACGTTTACCATCCACATCAGTTGCCAGGATCGGCAGGCCTACCCGCATCAGCTCCGATTGCCGCGGTGTCAATGCCGCCTCGACCATCATGCCGAAATCGGCCGAGACACGGATGATCGTCTCGAAGGCCGCCGTGGTTTTCAATTCGTTCAAGGACTCGACGGCCTTGTTCAGCTCATAGAGCCTTGCAAAAAGCCGTTCCTCCTCCAGAACGTATTTGCCCATCCGTAGACTCCATTCAGCGCAAAATCTTGTCCGGAAAGTCTGCGACTTTTCGGGATCATGCTTATGCCGCCTTCTTCATCGCGATCGCGACCAGCGTGCGTAAAATCGTAATCGTGCCCTCAAGACGCGCCTTGGCATTTTCGAAATCGCGGATGAAGACGATCTTCATATCGGGCCGCACTTTGGCGTCCGACCTCTGCTCGGTCACATAACGCACGAGGCCCTGCGGATTGGCAAAGGCGTTGTCGCGGAAGCCGATGATGACGCCCTTCGGTCCGGCTTCTACTTTCTCAACATGCGCGGTCCGGCAGAGAGCCTTGATCGCTGCGAGTTTCATCAAATGCTGCACATCTTGCGGCATAGGCCCGAAGCGGTCGATCATCTCAGCGGCGAAGCTCTCGATCTCCTCATCGGTTTCAAGCGTCGCCAGCCGCCGGTAAAGGCCGATGCGCAATTGCATGTCCTGCACATAATCTTCCGGGATCGTGACCGCTGTTCCAATTGTAATCGTCGGCGACCAGGTTTCTTCGACGGGCTCTTCGATGCCCGCTTTCAGCGCCGCGACCGCCTCTTCCAGCATATCCTGATAGAGTTCGAAGCCCACTTCCTTGATGTGGCCGGATTGCTGATCGCCGAGCAAATTGCCCGCGCCGCGAATGTCGAGGTCGTGCGAGGCCAGCTGAAAACCGGCGCCCAGCGTATCGAGCGAATCGAGCACTTTCAGACGGCGCTCGGCTTGAACTGTCATGACGCGGTTCGGCGGCAAGGTGAACAACGCATAGGCGCGGACCTTCGAACGCCCCACCCGGCCGCGCAATTGATAGAGTTGCGCCAGGCCGAACATATCGGCGCGATGCACGATCAACGTGTTGGCTGTCGGAATATCGAGGCCAGATTCAACAATCGCGGTGGCGAGAAGCACATCATATTGGCCATCGTAAAAGGCCGCCATTTTATCTTCGAGTTCGGTCGCAGGCATTTGCCCATGTGCGATCACGAATTTGGCTTCCGGCACATGCTGCCGCAAGAAGGCCGCGGCTTCATCCAGATCCTCGATCCGGGGGCAGACGAAAAAGCTTTGGCCGCCGCGATAGCGCTCGCGCAGCAAAGCTTCACGCACTAGCAATTCGTCGAAAGGCGACACGAAGGTTCGAACCGCGAGGCGATCGACAGGCGGCGTGGCGATGATCGACAATTCGCGCACGCCCGTCATCGCCAGCTGCAAGGTGCGCGGGATCGGCGTCGCGGATAATGTCAGCACATGGACTTCGGCGCGCAATTCCTTCAGCCGTTCCTTGTGCTGGACGCCGAAATGCTGCTCCTCGTCGATGATGACGAGGCCGAGATCCTTGAACGAAACTGTCTTGCCGAGCACAGCATGGGTACCGACGACGATATCGGCCGCGCCGCTCGCTGCGTCGAGCTTCGCCATTTTGAGATCGGCGGCCGACACCATGCGCGACATTTGCACGACTTTGACCGGCAGATGCGCGAACCGCGCGGCAAAGTTCTTATAATGCTGACGTGCCAATAGAGTCGTCGGTACGACGACGGCGACTTGCTTGCCATTGACGGCGGCGGCGAAAGCCGCGCGCAAAGCGACTTCGGTTTTGCCAAACCCGACATCGCCGCAAATCAGCCGGTCCATCGGACGTCCGGAGCCTAGATCGTCCAGCACAGCGTCGATGGCAGCAAGCTGATCGTCCGTTTCGTCATAAGGAAACCCGGCGCAGAACTCCTCGTAAAGCCCTGGCGGCGGCAAAAGCTTCGGCGCTTCATGCAATTCGCGCGCGGCGGCGATCTTCATGAGGCCAGCGGCCATTTCGAGAATACGCTTGCGCATTTTCGCTTTGCGCTTCTGCCATGCGCCGCCGCCCAGACGGTCGAGTTGAACCTCGGTGTCTTCCGACCCGTAGCGCGAGAGAAGTTCGAGGTTTTCGACCGGCAGGAAGAGCTTGGCGCCTTCGGCATAATGCAATTCGAGGCAATCGTGCGGAAGACCCGCCGCCTCGATCGCTTGAAGCCCCGCGAAGCGCCCAATGCCGTGATCGACATGGACAACGATATCGCCGATCGTGAGCGTCGCGACATCGCTGAGGAAATCCTGCGCGCGGCGGGATTTCTTGCGATTGCGGACGAGCCTGTCGCCCAAAATATCCTGCTCGCCGATGACGGCGAGATCCTCCGTCTCAAACCCTTGCTCAAGACCGATGACCGCCAGCGCCACGACACCTTTTTTCACGCCGCGTGCCTGAATGAGCGAAGACACGAGTTCCTGATGTTTGAGACCGTGATCGCTCAGAACATGCGACAGCCGCTCGCGCGAGCCGTCCGACCAGCCAGCGACAATGACTTGCTTGCCCGTATCCAGTGTAGCGCGGATATGATCTGCCGCTGCCTGAAACACATTGGCGTTTTCATCTTTGCGCTCGGCTGCGAATGTGCGCCCGGCACGTCCGCCGCAATCGATGACGAGCCCTTTGCTTGACGGCGGCGCGGCGAAAGGCGTCACGCGCACCAGACCTGTCGTGTCGCGCTTTTTGCGCCAATCCTCAGCGGACATATAAAGCGCATTGGGCTCAAGCGGTTTGTAGGATGAGTGCGCCGGATCGGCATCATGCGCGCTTTTTCGCGCCTCGTAATAATCCTTGATCTGGGTCAGACGTTCGTCCGCTGCGTCCTCGGCAAGCGCATCGAGGATAAATGGCGCATCGCCGGCATAATCGAAAAGCGTATCGAGCTTTTCATAAAAGAGCGGCAGCCAATGCTCAAATCCAGGATGGCGGCGGCCCTCGCTGATCGCTTCATAAAGCCCGTCGCCGCGCGTCTGAGCCCCGAACTGCGTGACATAGCCTTGGCGGAAACGCCGCATGGTTTCGGTTTTGATCTGAACCTCGCTCATCGGCACGAGATCGAGGCTCTTCATCTGACCGCTGGTGCGCTGCGTTTCCGGATCGAAGATGCGGATCGACTCCAAAGTATCGCCGAAAAAATCGAGACGCACCGGTTGTGGCATGCCCGGCGGATAGAGATCGACGATGCCGCCGCGCACCGCATAATCGCCGGTATCGCGCACGGTGGAGGCGCGCGCGAACCCATTGGCTTCGAGCCAATGCGCCAGGGATTCCATATCGACCGCGTTGCCGGGCGCCGCGGAAAAGCTCTCCTGCGCCACCTGCTGTAAAGGCGGCACACGTTGCAGAAGCGCATTGACGGAAACCGATAAAATGCGCGGGCGCTCCAACGCGGTGCGTGACCGTGCGAGACGCGACAGCACCGTCATCCGCGCCGCCGTCACGGCGGCGTTGGGCGAAACCCGGTCATAGGGCTGGCAGTCCCAAGAGGGAAAATCCATGACTTCGATTTCAGGCGCGGCGAAGCTCATCGCCTCGTTGAAGGCCCGTGCGCGCTGACCGTCTCGTGCGACATGGACGAGCACAACCGCGCGCCGTTCGGCAGCTTGCGCTAAAGCCCGTGTCAGATCGGCGATGCAGAATGCGTCGAACCCGTCGGGCGTCGAAGCAAATGTGAGTGTCGCGTCCTTATCGAGCGAAGCAACGGCGCGTTTTAGGTCAATCACGAGACGATATCGCTTTCACAGGAAATCCGACGCAGCTAAGCGGCCTAGCGTGGTTGAACCAAGCAGGCCCATTCATTTGATCAGCGAAATTTCGCTGTTTCCTAGGGTCCAAACCTCATTATTTGTGTCGAACGCGACGGGTGCAACCCCTCTCCGCTGCACTCGGGTCTACCCGAGTTCAGCATCATAAAGATACAAGCCGGGCAGGCCCGGCTTGTATGGGAGAGGGTGGCTGCGGAGCAGCCGGGTGAGGGGGTACAATCTTCGCTACTGAGACCGTAACCCCTCATCCGGCCATTTCGCGGGCCACCTTCTCTCAATGGGAGAAGGAAACGTCCCTTCCGCTTGATTAGGTCTGGACCCTAAAATGGTCTCAGCCATGGATCGGCTTGAGATGGGTATGGAAAGCACAGATTTTCTGGAAAAGCACCGTGGCGAAAAGCGCCGGGATTTGAAATTCGCCCGTGACCCAGCCAAACACATCCCGGTCCTGGGCTTCCAGGAGCGTTTCGAAATCGTCAAGCTCCGCCTCGCTTAAATCGGCGATCTGGGCTTCGGCGAAGCCGCCCAGAATGAGATCGACTTCTTTCATCCCGCGATGCCAGGACCTAAAGAGAATACGGCGGCGGCGCGTATCGAGATCGGCGCGCGGGGAATTCGGCATAGGCAGCTCCGATATGAGTTCATTCTTAACGTATCAGAATTGTCCCAAACCGGTTCCCGCTTTTGGGTCTGGACCCTTGCCACCCAAGCCAGGACCACCGCTTTTTTGGGAACGCCAGGGCTTTATAAACCCGCAAGACTGGGCTGTCAGCATATTGGCGGCTATTGGCTCGAAACAGGCTTTGTGCCGCGTGTGAAAAACCTGGACATATCGTTCCGCTGGCAGGCCGTCCTAAGATAAGCTCATCGCGGAAGAAACCCGAAGAAAAAGCCCGCCGGTTATCTCGCAAACGTGCATGCCTGATGGGATCAAACGCCTTGCGATATGGCGTCAAAAGCATAAATTGACGGCGAAGCGCAGCGGGTACGAAACGCAGCGATATGGCGCGAAAGGATTGAGGCCAGATGACCTTCGTTGAAGCCCAGGAAGTGACAGGCCGCAAAAGCGGCCACATCAAACTGCATGGTCCCGATGCCTTTGCCGTCATGCGGGAAGCCGGACGCCTGACAGCCGAGGCTCTCGACCTTCTGGCCGAACACATCAAGCCGGGGGTGACGACGGAGTTTCTCGACGATCTCGTCTTCGATTTCGCCATCTCTCATAATACCTATCCGGCATGTTTGGATTATCGCGGCTACCGTAAATCGATCTGTACATCGATCAATCATGTGGTCTGCCACGGCATCCCGGACCGCAAGCCGCTCAAGGAAGGCGATATTGTCAATTGCGATGTGACCTTAATCCTAGATGGCTGGCACGGCGACTCAAGCCGGATGTATCTCGTCGGCGAGGTGCCAAGGCGGGCGCAACGTCTGGTCGAAGTCACCTATGAAGCCATGATGCGCGGCATAGCTGTTGTGCGCCCAGGCGCGACGACAGGTGACATCGGTGCCGCCATCCAGGATTTCGCCGAAAGCGAACGCTGCTCCGTCGTCCGGGATTTCTGCGGCCATGGGCTCGGCAGGCTCTTTCACGATGAACCGAATATTCTGCATTACGGCCGGCGCGGCGAAGGGATCGCCCTGAAAGCAGGTATGTTTATTACGATCGAGCCGATGATCAACCTCGGCCGCCCGCATGTGAAGATCCTGGCCGATGGCTGGACCGCCGTAACGCGCGACCGCTCGATGTCGGCGCAATTCGAACATTCGATCGGCGTCACCGAGACTGGTTATGAAATCTTCACCTTGTCGCCGAAGGGCTGGCATCATCCGCCTTATCATATCGCCCCCGCTCCGGCCGCATGAGCAAGGCGTCATCGCCAAAACCTCAGGAGAACGCGCCGCAAGGCGATGCGCGCCAAGCGGATATGCAACGCGAGGATGCGCCGCATTATCATGGACACCGCGAGCGCCTGCGCGACCGTTTCCGCAAGGCAGGGGAGGATGCGCTCGCCGATTACGAATTGCTCGAACTCGTTCTCTTCCGTGCCATGCCGCGGCGCGATGTCAAACCAATCGCCAAGGCATTGATCGCGCGGTTTGGATCTTTCGCCGAGGCCATTGCCGCGCGGCCGGAGCGGTTAGCCGAAATTCCGCATCTGGGGGAGGCCAGCATTACCGAGCTAAAGCTCGTCGAAGCCGCGGCCCGGCGGCTGACGAAAGCGGCGATTACAAAACGGCCGTCCATGGGAAGCTTCAGCGCCGTGGTCGACTATTGCCACACCGCTATGGCTTTCAGCGATCGCGAACAATTCCGCATTCTCTTTCTCGATAAAAAGAATCAGTTGATCGCAGATGAAGTTCAAGCGACAGGAACGGTCGATCATACGCCAGTCTATCCAAGGGAAATCATGCGCCGCGCGCTCGAACTGAACGCCACGGCCTTAATCCTGGTTCATAATCATCCGTCCGGCGATCCGGCTCCCTCCTCGGCGGATATTCACCTGACGAATCAAATCATCGCGGTCGGAAAGCCTTTAAACGTCCTGGTTCACGATCACTTGATCATCGGCCGGCATGGGCATACGAGCTTTAAGGGAATGCAATTGATCTAAAGCTTTAAAGCTTTATCGTGCCCAGATCGAAGAATTTGGATAATCATTGCGCTATTCTAATGCGCGAATCGTTAAGAGGCCCCGATCATGACACCGAGTGATCCGCACTCTGATCCAGTTTCTCTTCATAGGCTGATCACTCTCTTCGACGACCCTCGTTTCGCCCGGATGGCGGCGAAATACCACGAAGAATTCCGCGCGAACCGGCCTTTCCCGCATGTCGTCATCGACAATTTTCTTCCGCCGGATATCGCGCTTGAAATCGCGAAAAGCTATCCGGACCCCAACGATGAAGCGGTGAAGTGGAAGACCCACGCCAATGCGAATGTGCTGAGAAAGTTCGTGGAAGACACGTCTTCCATGAACGCATCCATGAGGCTCTTCGCCAATGCCGTCATCTCCAAACAGTTTCTGCTCTTTCTCGAAACCTTATCCGGAATCGACTGCCTGATCGCCGATCCCTATTTTATCGGCGGCGGTGCCATGGCGACTGGCCGGGGCGAGTTTCTCAAGGTCCATGCCGATTTCAATTGGCATCATAAGCTTCAAGCCCATCGCCGTCTGAACGCACTTCTGTATCTGGCGCCCGACTGGCAGCCGGAATGGGGCGGGGCCTTGGAATTCTGGTCCAAGGACATGACGGAGAAGGTTTCGAGCGTCCTGCCGGAATTCAATCGCCTGATCGTCTTCGAGGTGACTGACGATGCGAATCATGGCCAACCGGAGCCGCTGAACACGCCGGATGGGATTTATCGCCGTGTTTTCAGTGCCTTTTATTACACCGCCCGGCGCGACGAGGCGGAGTGGAATGCCCCGCATTTTACTTTGTATAAGCCAGAGAACTCTCCCTATGGGATGAGCTTGAAAAGCGAATATTTGAATGCTGCGAAGAACGACCCTGCGATCTAGCTGTGAACTTTCAGGAGGTTGTCCATTCGATTCTGATGGAGGTTCGCCTCGCTCGTCTCGAAAGCAACTGCCTCACGAAGCTCATCTTGCTTTTGTTGCGTCGAGTACCGGTTATCATTCTTATAGTTGAATTGCCTTCGACGAAAGAGCGCTTAAGAAAGCACCTTCACATTCCCGCAGCGCCGCCATCCGCGCGCGGATCATGCGTGGCTTCGACCTTGCCGCCGGGAAAGCGCATGAGGGCGCCCGCATGCCCGCAACGGCTCACATAAGGCTCTTCAAATATCTCGATCTCATGCCCAGCCTTTTCGAGCTGTTCGAAAAGCCTGCTATCGAAACGCGGCTCCAATTTGAGCGTCGTCGTCGCGTCGCCCCAGGTTTTGCCGAAGAGAAAGCGCGGTGCCTCGACCGCCTCGGCGAGACTTTCGCCGAAGAGAATGCGCGTCATGACCTGCGCCTGGAATTGCGGCTGGCCGTCGCCGCCCATCGAGCCGTAAGACAGCACGCGTCCATCGTCGTAAACCGTCAGCGGCGGGTTCAATGTATGAAACGGCCGCCGTCCCGGCCGCAGCGGATTGTTGGATTTCGGGTCGAGCGAAAATGCAATGCCGCGATTTTGCAAATGGACGCCGGTCCGCGGCAAGACACAGCCCGATCCATATTCCCAATAGATCGATTGGATGAAAGAGACCGCGCGCCCCGACGCATCGATCGCGCCCATCCAGATCGTGTCGCCTTCCTCGGGCGGCAGCGGAAAAGCCGCGGCGCGCGACATGCTGATCCGCGCGGCCTCGCGCTTGAAGGCTTGCTCACAAAGATAGGTATCCGGGTCGATCGAGAGCGCATCGAAATCGGTGCCGACTTTGTCGCGAACGGCGATGGCGCGTTTCGAAGCTTCGACAAGCGCATGAATATGCGTGAATGTTTCCGCTTCTTTGACGCCGAGCTCGTCGAAAATGCCCAAAATCATCAGCGACGCGAGCCCCTGTGTCGGCGGCGGTGCATTATAATGGAGCCGGTCTTTGATGCGGACCGAGAGCGG
>Ga0116230_10006761_pt1 | contig 11320 bp, 8 predicted proteins | sample S1TSphfallax_3_FD_88678 | JGI IMG/M metagenome (GOLD analysis project Ga0116230, IMG submission 88678) | Host-associated microbial communities from peat moss isolated from Minnesota, USA - S1T2_Fd - Sphagnum fallax MG | ecosystem: Host-associated > Plants > Peat moss > Unclassified | place: USA...
GGTCAGCCTGCCGGTCAGGCCCGATATTCGCGCGGGCGGCTTCGCCCGGGCGCGGTTTTTGGGGTATGCTAGGTCCGCCCTGGCGGTTCCGGAGACAGCGGTGCGGTATGACGCGGACGGCGCTTCGGTGATGGTGGTGGGAGCGGACGGCAAGGTCGCGCGCGCCGCCGTCACCACGGGCGAGCGGGGCGGGGGCTATGTGGAGCTTCTCACCGGTCCGCCTGACGGGTCGCGCGTGGTGGAACGGGCAGCCGCGATGCTGGTGCCCGGTGACATTGTCAGGCCGGGGAAAGGCGCATGACCCCTTCCGACAATTCTGACTTCCATGACAAGCCTCGCGGGGGCTTCCGCGTTTCGGAATGGGCCATTCGTCACCCCATTCCCGTGGCCGTCCTGTTCATCGCCGCGGTGCTGGCGGGCCTGGTCGCCTATGGCGGACTTCCCATCAAGAACTACCCGAATATCGAGTTTCCGGCCGTCCTGATTCAGGTGACGCGCAGCGGCGCGGCCCCGGCGGAAATGGAGACCCAGGTCACAAGGCCCGTGGAGAATGCTCTGTCAGGCCTCTCCAATGTGGAGAATATCGCCTCGACGGTCACCCAGGGCAATTCCACCACCATTATCCAGTTCCGCCTGGGCGAGAATATCCAGAAGGCCACGGACGACGTTCGCTCCAAGATCGACCAGATCCGCAACAATCTGCCGCGCGATGTGGACCCGCCGATCACCCAACGCCTGGAGGTGGATTCCCAGCCGATCGTCACCTACGCGGTTTCGGCGCCGGCGATGTCGGAGACGGATCTCTCCTGGTTCATCGACAATACGATTTCGCGTGATCTCCAGGCCCAGCCCGGCGTCTCCCAGATCAACCGCCTGGGCGGCGCGGATCGTGAGATCAATGTGTTGGTGGACCCTGACCGGCTGGCGGCCCAGGGGCTGACGGCTTCTCAGGTCAATGACGCCCTCGCCCAGGCGGATGTGGATATTCCGGGCGGCCGGGTGGAAATCGGCGGTCGCGAACAGACCCTGCGCGTCCTGGGCGCCGCTCCGGACGTGAACAAGATCCGTAACCTGGTGATCCCCACGGCCACGGGCCGCTATGTGCGCCTCTCCGACGTGGCCGATGTGGGCGATGGTTCGGCGGAGGTGCGGGGCTTCGCCTTGCTGGATGGCCACCCCGTGGTCGGTTTCGAGGTGAGCAAGACCAAGCTCGCCAGCGAGGTTTCCACCGAGGACAATGTCGACGCCGAGATCAAGCGGCTCGAGAAGCAGTATCCCGGCGTCACGGTGAACAAGATCGTCTCGCAGGTTGATCAGACCCGCAAGGCCTTCTCCGCCACCGTGCACACCTTGCTGGAAGGCATGGTGCTCGCGGCCGTCGTCGTCTGGTTGTTCCTGCGGGACTGGCGCGCCACGGCGGTGACCGCCGTCGCCATGCCCGTATCGCTGATCCCGACCTTCGCGGTGATGAATCTCCTGGGCTTCAGCCTCAACACGATCACATTGCTCGGGCTGACCCTGGTGATCGGCATTCTGGTGGATGACGCGATCGTCGAGATCGAGAATATCGAAAAACGGGTGTTCATCGGCATGCGGCCCTTCCAGGCCGCCATCGAGGGCGCCGACCAGATCGGCTTGGCGGTGGTGGCCACGACCTTCTCGATCATTGCCGTGTTTCTTCCCGTGGCCTTCATGCCGGGGATACCCGGGCAGTTCTTCCGGGAATTTGGCGTCACCGTTTCGGTAGCGGTGCTGTTCTCGCTGGTGGTGGCCCGGCTCCTGACGCCGCTTTTGGCGGCTTATTTCCTCAAGCCCAAGGCGGCGCGCGAGCGGGCGCCTCTGCCAGCCTACTATACGCGCAGCCTGACCTGGGCGTTGGATCATCGGTGGCTGTCAGCCCTCATCGGCACCTTGATCTTTGTAGGCTCCATGGCGCTGTTCATCCCCTTGAAGAAGGGCGTCCAGCCGGAGGGCAACCCTAACTATTACTATGTGAACCTCCAGGGTCCCCCGGGCGCAACACTCGCGGACATGCGCCGCGCGGTCGGCCAGGTGGATGCTCTGCTCGCGCGCCAACCAGAGACAGATCACGTCTTCGCGCAGGTTGGCGGCGGCGGAATCTCCTCTGGGCCGGGTGGCCTGACCAATAACGCCGGCGTGAATAATGGCGCCGTGGTCGCCGTCCTGAAGCCTGACCGCAAGGCCAAGGTGGCCCAGATTCGCGACCGTCTGCGCGACGCCCTGCGCCAGATTCCCGATATGCGCATGTCCTTCGACATTTCCGGATTCGGCGCCGGCGGGGTGCAGGTGGTTTTGACCAGCGAGAGCGGCGTCGGTCTCGAGGACACCGCTTTGGAGCTGCAACGGGAAATGCGCACAGTGCCCGGCATCGCTGATCCCAGGCCCGCTACACCGCCTAGCGGCCCAGAGCTGGTGGTCAGGCCCAAGGTGGATGAGGCCGCGCGCCTGGGCGTGTCTGTTACGACGATCGCCAACGCCGCTCGGATCGCCACCCTCGGCGATATCGACGCCAATGTCTCGAAGCTCGATGAGGGCGAGCGACGCATTCCTGTCCGCGTGCGCTTCCCCTCCCAGGACCGGACCAATCTCGCGGTGATCCAGAATATGCGCCTGCCCACCGCAAGCGGCGGTTCCACGACGCTCGATAGCGTCGCCGATATCTCTTTCCAGGCGGGGCCGGCGGAGATCGACCGCTTCGAACGCAAACGCAATATCACCATGATTGCCGACACGACCGGCGACACCCAGGTCGGCGACGCCATCAACCGGGTGCATAAGCTCCCCGTTCTGCAGCACCTCCCGGCGGGGGTCTCCCTGGCCACCCAGGGTCAGGAGGAGGCCTATGCCGAGCTGTTCGGAGGTTTCGCCATCGCGATCCTCTCGGCCATTGGGCTCGTCTACGCCGTCATGGTTCTGCTGTTCGGCAGCTTCTTCAAACCGCTGATCATTCTCTCGGCCCTGCCGACGGCCATCGGCGGCGCTCTTCTGGCGCTTCTGAGCCTTGATCTCTCGCTCTCCATACCCTCCCTGATCGGGTTTCTGATGCTCATGGGCCTGGCGGCGAAGAACTCCATCCTCCTGGTGGAATTCGCCATCGAGCGGGAGCGGGAGGGCGCCACGCAAAGGGCGGCCCTGATAGAAGCCTGCCGGGAGCGGGCGCGGCCCATCGTCATGACCACGCTGGCCATGGCGGCGGGGATGCTGCCCACGGCCCTGACGCTCGGCAAGGGCTCGGAATTCCGCCAACCCATGGCCGTGGCGGTGATCGGCGGGCTGATAACCTCCACCATCCTCTCCCTGGTCTTCGTGCCGGTGGTCTATGAGTTCATCGACGACTTTGAGCGCTGGCTGAGCCCTCTCCTTGGCCGCCTGGTGACCCCGCGCGATGCGCCGCTAAAAGGGCCGGCGAGATCATCCCCCGCCAAACCGCGCCCGGCCATCGGCGCGCCGGTGGGCGAACCGGCGGAGTAGGTGGCGCCTTAAGCGCCCTTGGAGGCGGCCTCCGCCTCCTCCATGGCCCGGCGGGCCAAGGCGTCGACGCGTTCGTTCATGGGGTGGCCGGCGTGGCCCTTGACCCATCGCCAGTCGATCTGGTGAGGCGCGCGGGCCTCATCCAGGCGCCGCCACAGGTCCTCGTTCTTCACCGCCCCTTTGCTCATGGTCCGCCAGCCCCGCGCCTTCCAAAGTTGCAGCCATTGGGTGACGCCGTTCTTCACATAGAGACTGTCGGTGTGCAGCTCGACCTTGCAGGGGCGCTTGAGAGCGAGGAGAGCCTCGATGGCGGCGGTCAGCTCCATGCGGTTGTTGGTGGTGTCCGCCTCGCCGCCCCAGATTTCCCGCTCGTGGGCGCCGAGCTGAAGAATCGCGCCCCACCCACCCGGGCCGGGGTTTCCCCGGCAGGAGCCGTCGGTGAAGATCACCACTGTCCCTTCGCTCACGCCGCGAGGCCTGAGACGTCGAGGCCGCGCCGATGGGCGTCCAGCTTGCGGGCATATTCCCGCGGATCCTTCGGCTGAACGAGGGACCCCGGCGGCGTGGCGCCCCAATCGATGAGGCGCGTGAGAAAGAATCGCATGGCCGCGCCGCGCGCCAGGATAGGAAGGGCCGCGCGCTCCGCCGCCGCCAGGGGCCGGCGCCGCTCATAGCCGGCGATCATCGCCGCCGCCTTGGCCGGTTCGAAGATTCCAGCTTTCGTGAAGCACCAGGCATTGAGGGCCACGGCCAGATCATAGGCCAGGGCGTCCCAGGCGGCGAAATAGAAATCGATAGCGCCGGCGAACCGGTCGTCGATGAAGAACACATTGTCGGGGAAGAAGTCCGCGTGAACGATCCCCTCAGGGAGTCCTAAGGGCCAGAGCCGCGCCAGATCGGCGAGATCATCGGCGATCAGGGCCGAGAGGCCAGGCTCCAAGGCTTCGGCCGCCGCCGCCTGGGGGGCATAGAGATCCGCCCAGGCGCCCTGGCCTAGATCATTGGGTCGCCGCCCGCCAAAGCCTTCGGCCGCGCGGTGCAGCCAGGCCAGGCCCTCACCCGCCTCACCGCAGTGCCTGACGCTCGGTCGCCGCACCGAGAGGCCCGGAAGGAAGGCGACAATGGCCGCCGGCTTGCCCTCAAGACTGTTCAGCAGACTCCCATCCCGGTCAGCAATGGGCGTGGCGCCGGGGAAACCCCGCGCCGTCAGCCACTTCATGAGATCCAGGAAGAAGGGCAGCTGCTCGCGCCGCACCCGGCGCTCATAGACCGTCAGGATGTAGCGGCCGCTATCGGTCTCCAGAAGGAAGTTGGAGTTTTCCACGCCTTCGGCGATGCCCTTGAAGGCGCGGGGACGTCCCAGCTCATAGCGCGCCAGAAACCGCTCCAGAGCCTCATCGGTGATGTCGGTATAGACGGCCACGGCGGGGTGATCGGCGAGGCCGCCCCCAGCGTCAAGGCATGGCGGGGCCTTAACCACGATTCCCGGCGCCGCGTTGCGGCCTTGATCTGGAAGCTTTATCAGGACCCTCAACTGCTTCCTGTCCCGCGCGTCGCTTAGCGCCGGCCAGCAGCGCTTTCTCCGCCGGACACCTCAAACATGCGTCGTCTCAGCCACCTCGTTCTTCTGACGGCCTTCGCCGTGTCGGTTCTTGTGGTCCGACCCGCCCTGGCGCAGATGGGAGGCATGGGCGGCGGGGGCCACGGCGCGCCCAGCGACAGCGATGACGACGCCAAGAAGAAGCAGCGGGAGCTGGATTTCGGCGGCCTCAATGCGCCGCTGCCGAAGGTGCGCAGCGCCGGGCCCTGCCCGTTTGTGAAGGTGCTATATGACGCGGCGCGCTACGTGCCCTTCCAGAACAATGTCGAGGACTATGCCAATGTGGGCTACACGGGCGAGATCGAAGACATCGTCTCTGATTGCGCCTATGCTGGCGATCAGCCGATCACGCTGAAGGCCAAGGTGCGTTTCGAGCTGGGCCGGGGTCCCAAGGCGGCGGGTCGGGAAAACACCTATCATTATTGGGTGGCCGTCACGGACCGGAACCACGCGGTGCTCGACAAGGTCTACTTCAACATGCCGATCACGTTTCCCAGCGGGGCGGACCGGGTCACCCATATCGAAACACTGAACAGGATTATCATCCCCCGCAAGGACGCCCGGGTGAGCGGGGCCAATTTCGAGGTGTTGGTGGGCTTTGACGTGACCCCGCAAATGGCGGCCTTCAATCGCGACGGCAAACGCTTCCGCCCCAATGTGGGTCAGACAGCACAGGCGTCCACCGGCAAGTCATGACGGATCTGCGTTCGGCCCTTGGCGAAGCGGCCCAGGCCGCCTTCGCGGGGCTGGGTCTGGACGGTGCGCTGGGCCGTGTGACGCCTTCTGACCGCCTGGATCTGGCGGATTTCCAGTGCAATGGCGCCCTGGCCGCCGCCAAGTCCGCGGGGCGAAATCCCCGCGAAATTGCTCAGGCCGTGGCGGAAAGGCTAGCGGCCAGCCCCATCGTGTCGAACGCCGAGGTCGCCGGTCCCGGCTTCATCAACTTGCGCGTCAGCGCCGAGGCCCTTTCCGCCAGGGCTCGCGAGCTCGCCGCCGATCCGCGCCTGGGCGCGGCAAGCCTGGCCCAGCCCCGCCGGGTGATCGTCGATTATGGCGGGCCGAACGTCGCCAAGGAGATGCATGTCGGTCATTTGCGCGCCTCGATCATCGGCGAGTCTGTCAAACGTCTGCACCGGTTTTTGGGTGATGAGACCCTCGGAGACGCGCATTTTGGCGATTGGGGCTTCCAGATGGGCCTCCTGATCACCGCCTGCGCCGACGCCGATGTGGAGATCGCGGCGGTCCTGGCCGAGCTGAACGCCGCGGCGGAGGTGGACGAGGCCCGCATGGCGTCGGCCATCGCGCATTTCAGCGACAAGATCGCCCTGGAGGACTTGGACCGGCTCTATCCCGCCGCCGCTGCCCGGGCGAAGGAAGACCCCGACTATCGCGACCGGGCGCGCAAAGCCACGGCGGAGCTGCAGGCCGGGGCTGCCGGCTATCGGCTCATCTGGCGACATTTCGCGGGCGTCACCCGCGCGGCGCTCGAGCGGGACTTCGACGCCCTGGGCATCCATTTCGACCTCTGGCGCGGGGAGAGCGATGTGGATGAGCTGATCGCCCCCATGGTCGAGGAGCTGCTGGACAAGGGACTTCTGCTCGCCGATCAGGGCGCCCAGATCATCCGCGTGGCGCGGGAGGGCGACAAGCGCGAGGTGCCCCCTTTGCTGGTCGTCTCCTCCGAGGGCTCGGCCATGTACGGCACCACCGACCTGGCCACGGTCCTCGACCGCAAGCGGTTCTTTGACCCCGACCTCGTGGTCTATGTGGTGGACCAGCGCCAGGCCGACCATTTCGAACAGGTCTTCCGCGCCGCCTATCTGGCCGGCTACGCCGCCGAGGGCTCGCTCAGACATGTGGGCTTTGGCACCATGAACGGCGCCGACGGCAAGCCCTTCAAGACCCGGGCGGGCGGCGTTCTGAAGCTGCGCGACCTTATCGATATGGCCGAGGAGAAAGCGCGCGAACGCCTGCGAGAGGCCGATCTCGGCGCCGAGGCGCCGCCGGAAGAATTCGAGACCATCGCCCACCAGGTCGCCGTCGCGGCGCTCAAGTTCGCCGATCTCTCGAACTTCAGAGGCACCTCCTACATCTTTGATCTGGAGCGTTTTTCCAGCTTTGAAGGCAAGACGGGCCCCTATCTGCTCTATCAGGCGGTGCGGGTGAAATCCCTGTTGCGCAAGGCTGCCGCCGAAGGCGTCGCGCCCGGCAATGCTGTCATCGTGGAGGCCGCCGCCGAGCGCGACTTGGTGATCATCCTTGACGGTTTCGGCCACACCCTGCTGGAGGCCTATGACAAGAGCGCTCCCAACCTGATCGCCGACCACGCCTTTCGCCTGGCCCAAGCCTTCGCCCGCTTCTACGCCGCCTGCCCCGTGCTGAGCGCCCCGCCCGCTGAGCGCGGCTCGCGGCTCGCCCTGGCGAAGCTGGCCCTGGACCAGCTTGAGAAGGCGCTGGATCTACTGGGGCTGGACACGCCTGAGCGGATGTAACCCCCTTTGCATGGCGGGTCATCGCTTATACGCTACACGCATCGCGCCGCGTGGGCTCGGACCTCCGCCACTTGCCCCGGGTCTTTTCGGCGCCTCGTTATGAGGCGGGGTTTCGGGGTGCTTACGGCCGTGCGCCAGCGCGCTTGACTTCGCCGCGCCCCGCCCTCACTGACGGAAGGCTCTCGCGGGAGAGACCGGCGGCTTAGGGCGCGGCCGGAGCCGAAGGCGCAACCGCCCCGGAAACGCTCAGGCAAAAGGACCGCGAGGACAGGACTGACGCTGGAAAGAGGCGGACTCCCCGCAAGGGAGTTCTTCTCGCCGACGGAGCAAGGACCTTAAGCGGGTCCGGAATCTCTCAGGCGCAAGGGACAGCGGGGGCGCGAGATGAGGAGCGGGATTGCCGCTCGTCTGGCATCGCGTTCCTGGAGGTTCCTCATTAGCGTTCTGACCGCCGACACGCTTCTCGCCACACCGCTCAGCGCGGCGCATCGCTCGCGCGCCGCGCGCATGACGCCGTTCGCCGGTTACGACATGCCGGTGAGTTACACGCCCGGCGTGCTGAAAGAGCATCTGTGGACCCGCGCCCATGCGGGCCTCTTCGATGTTTCGCACATGGGCCCTGCGTTTCTGAGCCTGACCGCCCGCAGCGGCGATCCCGCGGCCGACCATGCGGCGGTCAGCGCGCTGATCGAGCCCCTGATCTGTGGTGACATTGCGAGCCTCGCACCCGGGCGGCTGCGCTACACGCTTCTGCTCAATGCCGAAGGCGGGATCATCGACGACCTGATGGTGGGACGGCCCGCCGACCCGGATCGCCAGGGCGAGCTCTATCTGGTGGTCAATGCCGCGACCAAGCCGGGGGACTTCGGCCTGATCGCCGAGGCCGCGGGGGCAAAAGGGCGCCTCACCAGGGCCGATGACGGAGCGCTGATCGCCGTCCAGGGGCCGGAGGCGGCGGCGGTCCTGGAGGCGCTTGTTCCGGGGGTGAGCGTTCTTGGCTTCATGACCTTCGTGCGCTGCGCTTTCGAGGGCGGGACGTTGCTCATTTCCCGTAGCGGCTATACCGGCGAGGACGGCTTTGAAATCCTTTGCCCCGCCTCCCTGGCGGAAGGGCTGTGGGCGCGCCTTCTTGCGGATGAACGCGCCTGGCCCATTGGCCTGGGCGCTCGGGATTCCCTGCGGCTGGAGGCGGGCTTGCCCCTCTATGGCCATGATATCGACGCCACGACCTCGCCCCTGGAGGCCAATCTGGCCTTCGCCGTCTCCAAGCGGCGGCTCAAGGCCGGGAGCCTGCGCGGCGCCGCGCGCTTGGCCAGGGAGGCGGCCGAGGGTCCCAGCCGGCTTCGCGTGGGCCTCAGCGTCGAGGGTGCGCCGGCGCGGGAGGGCGCGGAGATTACCGGCCCGAACAGCGCCCGGCTTGGCCTTGTGACCAGCGGCGGCTTTTCGCCGACCCTCGGGGCGCCCATCGCGATGGGTTACGCGCCGCCCGCTTTCGCCGCCCCTGATACCGACCTTCGCGTCACCGTCCGTGGCCGCGCCCAGGCCGCCCGCGTCGTGGCCATGCCGTTTGTTCCTCACCGCTATCACCGCCCCGCAACCAAGCTGGAGACCTGAGCATGCGATTCACCAAGGATCATGAATGGGTGGAGATGGAGGGCGATATCGCCACCGTGGGCATCACCGCCTACGCCGCTGAACAATTGGGAGACGTGGTCTTTGTGGAGCTTCCGGCCCCGGGCGCTTCCTTAAAGGCTGGCGCGGAAATGGCGGTCGTGGAGAGCGTCAAGGCCGCCTCGGACGTCTATGCGCCGCTCTCGGGCGAGGTGACGCTCGCCAATGCCGACCTCTCAGACAACCCCCAGTCGGTGAATGATGCGCCCGAGAACGGCGGCTGGCTGGTGAAGATCAAGATCGCCGATCCCGCCGAGGTCGAGGCCCTTATGGATCGCGACGCCTACGAAGCCCACCTGCGGAGTCTCTGACGCCCATGCGCTATTTGCCCCTCACGGCGGCCGACCGGACGGACATGCTGGGCATGATCGGCGCCGCCAGCATAGAGACCCTGTTCGCTGATGTCCCCGCGGCGGCGCGGCTCGAAGGCCTTATCGACCTTCCGCGTCAGGCTTCGGAGGCGGCTGTCGAGCGGCGCCTTAGCGCGCTGGCGGGCCGCAACCGCGCCGCCGGGGCGGGGCCGTTTTTCCTGGGGGCCGGCGCCTATCGCCACCATGTGCCGGCGAGCGTCGATCATCTGATCCAACGCTCGGAGTTTCTCACCAGCTATACGCCCTATCAGCCCGAGATTGCCCAAGGCACCTTGCAGGTTCTCTTCGAGTTCCAGACCCAGGTGGCGACCCTGCTCGGTCTGCCCGTGGCCAATGCCTCCATGTATGATGGATCGACCGCCTGCGCCGAGGCCGTGATGATGGCCGCCCGCGTGACCAAACGGCGAAAGGCCGTGCTCTCGGGCGGCGTCCATCCACACTATGCGGCCAGCACCCACACCCTTGCCCATGCGGCGGGTGTGAAGACTCAGCGTCTGGTGGCCGCCATCGATGACGAGGCGGCGGTGATCGGCGCCATTGACGCGGAGACGGCCTGTGTGGTGGTCCAGACCCCCAATGTCTTTGGAACCGTCACGGACGTCAGCGCGATCGCGCAGGCCGCCCACGCCGCCGGGGCGCTGCTGATCGTGGTGACCACCGAGGCCGTGTCACTCGGCCTGCTGAAGTCGCCTGGAGATATGGGCGCGGATATCGCCGTGGCCGAGGGCCAGTCCATCGGCAACGCGCTGAATTTCGGCGGGCCCTATGTCGGTCTTTTCGCCTGTCGCGAGGCGCTGGCGCGCCAGATGCCGGGGCGCCTTTGCGGCGAGACCCTGGACGCCGAGGGCCGCCGCGGTTTCGTGCTGACCCTATCGACCCGCGAGCAGCATATCCGCCGCGATAAGGCGACCTCGAATATCTGCACCAATTCCGGCCTCTGCGCCCTGGCCTTCAGCATTCACATGTCGCTGCTGGGCGGCGAGGGCCTCCGGACCCTGGCCCGGATCAATCATGCGCGGGCCCAGGCTACGCGGGATGCTCTCGCGGCGGTTCCCGGCGTAGAGATGCTTACCTCCCGTTTCTTCAACGAGTTCGCCGTGCGCCTGCCGCGCCCCGCCGCGCCCGTGGTGGAGGCCCTGGCCCGGCGGGATGTTCTGGCTGGCGTTCCGGTCTCGCGCCTGGATCCCGGCGCGGGCCTGGATGACGTGCTTCTGGTCTGCGCCACCGAAACCACCCTGCCGGGCGATATTGACGCCCTGGCCTCAGCCCTCGCCGAGGAGCTTCGCCCGACATGACCCTGCAGAGCGTCGGCCGTCCCACCCGGGCGGAATTTCAGCCTCAGGCCAATGACGGGCAGGCGAGGCCTGATGGCCGCATTGGCCAAGGTCTGCTCCAGGACGAACCCCTGATCTTCGAGCGCGGCCGCTGGGATGTGAGCGGGGTCGATTTCGATCTGGAGGGGGAAACCTTCGACGAAAGCGATCTGGCGGGCCTCACCCGCGCCGAAGCCCCCGCCCTTCCGGGCCTCTCGGAGCCCGAAACCCTTCGGCACTATGTGCGGCTTAGCCAGCGTAACCACGCCATCGATCTGGCGATCTATCCGCTCGGCTCCTGCACCATGAAGCATAATCCGAGGCTCGGCGAGAAAATGGCCCGCCTGGCCGGTTTCGCCGATCTGCACCCCCTGCAGCCCA
>Ga0116230_10006763_pt1 | contig 11317 bp, 8 predicted proteins | sample S1TSphfallax_3_FD_88678 | JGI IMG/M metagenome (GOLD analysis project Ga0116230, IMG submission 88678) | Host-associated microbial communities from peat moss isolated from Minnesota, USA - S1T2_Fd - Sphagnum fallax MG | ecosystem: Host-associated > Plants > Peat moss > Unclassified | place: USA...
GGTGTGTCTATCAATAAAGTTTTAAAGGGTTGCATCATCTTTAGTTCTTGTGGTGTTTATTTCTTATTATCAACAATGTGTGTCCATAGTCCTCCAATGTGCACATGCCATTGCAATTTTTCATTGTTGCTATGCTTGGGAAGCATTCTTCATCTCTTCCACACATCACATCTATTGCACCTTTCATTGGTAGTCGATTTGTGGTAGATGACTGCTTTTTAATTTATGATCTTCTATTCTATTAGTGTATTAGTGGTGTCCTGATTTGTTATGTTCTTTTGTGACATGTGTTCTCATGCTTCTATTTGCCTTGTGTTTCTTGTGGGTTCTGTCCCTGCCTTTTTTTTTATATTCATGGTTTTTCTTCTTCCCATGTTGTGATTAGATGTGATAGTCATCAGCCGCCTGTATTTTACCTGCAGTCCATAAATGTCTGTACATTCTATTGGTTCTTTACACAAGGTAAGGAACTTGAATGGGCCTCTTCTTGGAATTTGGGTCCAGTGTGAGCCAGGAGTACATTCTACTGCATGACGGTAAACACCTCCCCCCCATGAAATTTGTGGGTTTTGGGATGCCTGCATGGATCTGCCGTTGGGTTGGACTGATAACAGAAAACCAAAAAAAAGAAAAAGATAAAAGGAGCTTGAATAAAAAGTAGCCGAAACTAGGCTGCTGGTTTGATTCCTTGTCCTTTCGCTTTGGGGTTAGGGGTTCAGAGCTCTGCTTGGGAGAAGCAGGACATGAGACTCAAATTGTTATTGTGTCGTGTCATGTCCTACATCCCCTGTGATGTGTGCAATGTTGTGCAGGACTGCACAATCAATTCCTGTATACTTTGGAAGGGGTGTTTAACATCCTCCCATTCTACTGGTTCTCTTCACCGGGTTAGGAACTCAAAGGGGCTGTTCTTGTGCATTGATACCTGTGACAGTTTCATAAGGGGTACTTGACATTGTCCCATTCTACTAGTACTTTTATGAAGTCAGAGGTGGCTGTTCTTGGAATTTGGGTCCATTGCTTGACTCTTGCCTTGTGTCAGGTCCGCATTCCTAAACAGGTGCCTTCTAGGCCACTAATAGTGTAGGGCAGTTGTATACTTTTTATGAAGAACCTCTGGTTCCAGTTTTAAAGTTAAATCAGAACGGCTCCAGTTCTTGTTCTGATTCCACACATAAATGGAACTGGCAATTCGGTTCTTAGTCTGGTTCTTTACAAAAAATTAATTTTGGTTTCAGTTTTGGTTGTGAAAGTCAGACCCAGGTTGGCATCCGTTCTAGATAACCCAGACTGGAACCACCGATTACATGCTGGTTAACTCCGGGTTAGCAATTGATTCTAATCTTTTTTTTTTTTTTTTCCCTTCCGAAATCTCAGTTTTGGTTTTGGGCTTGGATTCCACACAAAGTTAGATCCAAGAACCCTATTCCAGGTCTTGTTCTTAAAATAATCTGATTCCCGTTCTGGTTCCAAAACCTGTTCCAACAAATCAGACCCAATTGCACTTTCATATTTAGAACTGGAACAGGTGGTTCTAACCCACCAAAACTGAGCACCCACCCCAACACTGCTAAGGTCCTTACCAGTGTTTTGGAGTTTTGGTTTTTGTCATAGAACCAGTGGTTCTGGTTCTTAAAGAAGTTTCAGAATAAAACAACCACTGGTTCGAATTTTTTGAGAAAAAGTCTAAATTAGAGACACCCACAGGTATTTCAGAAGCATCAAAGAACGGACAGTTTTCATCAAAGAACCACAAAAGAACCGGCAGTCAGAAAGGTCGGCTTTCAAAAAAATTGAGTTCTGACCAAGATTCTATACCAAAAACGGGTTTATATACCCATACTGATGACTGACGGGTGTCTGTAGCTGCTTTTGATACCCGCACAACAACCGGTCCTTACCCCTACAGATTGAGAACCTGAGTTGGATGGCACCCACTTTTCCATGAGCATCTGTGCCAGACAGGCTTATTTTTAGGCGGCTACTTTTTGCGCATTTTCTCGTCACTAGGAAAGAGTGCCGCGTACCTTGAAGCTGAATCTAAAGCCAACTGTAAGATCCAGCTGCAACTGGGTACTGTGTGAAGCAACAGGCTGCTGTGAACACAGCTCTCAAAATGAAAACAAATTACAAGCAAATTGTTTTAACCGCACACCTTGTAAGCTGCTGCAACTTCCTTGTCTTTTGCCATGACTGCCAGTTGCAAACGCTGAGGTCCAGACATCCAGACACTCTGGACTAATTATATGCTGTTGTAGTTCCTTTTACAGCCCTAAGTGTTTTCAGAGAGCAAGAGAAAGCGGCCAGATCCTGTTTCCAGGATGCTGCATAGAACCGCGGTGTCTTGGTCTCTTCCTTCTATATAAGAACCCAGGATCCTGACCTAAGTGCACCATCAGTTTTGGGGATTCCAAATCCAATATTCAGCTGAACATTCTGTTGTTCAAGCTTGATCAGAGCTTGGTAGTAGCACCACTGTAAAGCTTGGCAGCTACTTCTCCTTTCAATCTAAGAGCTAGTTAGGAACTGGACTCCATTCCTTCCTTGTTTGAATTCGCATTTCTGTCTTTTGTGGGTTGTGAAGTTCGGGGTTTAGAGCTAATTGAATTGGGTGTTTGCCTGTTTGATCAAAGTCTGTTTCAAATTTCTTCTGCAGCTGTCTTCACAGTTTGTGATCAGATGGCATTGATGGAGATGAACGAGCTCTTCTATGGTGAGCCGGAGCCGACCTGGATCATCAACAACTCGCGAAGAATGCACCAGGCACCCAGTAGCTACGGCAGAAGCGCCGTCCGCCAGTACTCTAGGCCGCCAGTGCCGCATGAAGTAGCTTATGATCCTTATAACTACTACTCCAACGACACCGCAGTGATCGGATCACGTCGACGCCATGTGGTGATTCCCGTGGTGGAGCTGATGGTACCCATGTGTTGCACCAAATGCGAAGAGAAGCTACGAGAGGAGATTTTCGAGTTGGATGGTGTACAGCGAGTGATTTGCGATCAAAGCATGCACAAGGTGATCGTCACCGGTTTCGTGGATCCATTACGCGTCCTCAAGAAGGCTAGACGCGTGAAGAAGAGATCTCAGTTCTGGTCTGCCGCTCGCACAGATTCAACTCTGCCATTGATCCACCACATGAGTACCGGACTCGACAATGGTAGTGGACTATTGAAATACAACAGTCGCACTTATACTGATCCTGATCATCATCACAATCATCATGAATATGATAGACAATACAGAACCGCTTATTACAACCGGTACGATCCATCTGTTACTAGCGAATCTGGATCTTATTACTTTAGTCCTCAAAACTACTATGACTATGCAGCAACAACACCAGTTTTTGCCCACAGTAGACAAGTCCCCAGTGGCTATTATGATGTGATCACAAACCCAAATTACTTGAAACACATTGAGTCCCAGTATTGATCCAAACTTGTAGCTGGATCTTGAACCAATACTGGCTTGTGCATCCTCTGGACCCAATATTGGGTCTGGAGAACAGAATTTTGCATGATCTAATCCTTGGCTAACTTACTTATGATGTCTGCCAACCCCCAAAATTGGCCCCAAGACTAGTATGATGTCTTTCTTTTTCCGAGTCACCCTTAGAAAACATTTTTGTCTCTAGAGTTCTGTACAGGATCATAGCTACAAACTTGTTAGTACCATTGCAATGCAGGCACCACATTCGGGTAAATTTTTTAGTCGAAGTGTCACAGACAATAAGGAGAAGCAGGGAGCTGCCTAGCTAGATAGCTAAGGGTACGGTAGTCTAGTAATTGTTCGGGCAAAGATGTGGTTTTTTTCTCTCAAATAAATCTATTGAACACTACGAAATTGGATCATTGCTGCTGATGCTCAAACTGATTGTGGACAAACTGATTAGTATTCTACTCAGAAGCGTTTTTGGGAACTTTTTGTTTGATTGATTTGGAGCCATGAAGCTCCTGTGATCTGTTCCAACCCCCTTTTTTTGTTGTTCCCTCTGGGGAAATAAATCATCTGTTTCTGTTACAGTGCAGTTTTCAGTTGTTGGAAATTGTGACCTGCACTAGTTCACTAATAATTCTTATAGGTGTGCAACTGGAATCCAATGTGATGCCTTTGGGTCACGAACTGATGGTTTTCAGTTTTAACCACTGTTGGGTGGGGTGGATTTTTGATTTTTATGAAGCACCTCCCACTCCAGTTCTGAAAAATAAATTGGAATTATCTGGGTTCCATTTCCAATCACAAATTTACTCAGGAATCCAGTTCCAGATCTGGTTCTTCAAAATGTCTTTTCTCCAGTTGTGGTCAGGTTAAGATCAAAATCAGCCTGGTTTGAATCCAGTTCTTACTAACCGGTACTGGAACTGGTGAGTAACTGCCAGTTTCAGTCCCTTTTTAAACAAAATTGTATCTTGGTTCCAGTTCCACTTATCAATGGTATCAGAAACTGGTTCCAGGTCTGGTTCTGCAAGAAACAAGTATCATTATAATGGATTTACACAAGTTTCTTTTTCACAGGAGTTGTTTCCGATCACTTCAAATTATTTTTATGAAGGTGGTTACTGGCACATCTACCTTCATTTTAAACCCTATGTGTCTTCATTTTTTCTATAAGGTTGTACATCTCTGAAGTTTTATGTTTTAACCTTTGAATTCCTGAAAACCATTATGGAAAGGTTGTATATCTTGAACACCCTAATACTACCGTCTTATTGAGATGTAGCATTAAACTTTCAAGATTTTATGCTTGTTCAATGTGAGAACATGATTTTCTGTTTATTCTAAACCATAAAGTGAAATACTCCTAGTACCCATTTCACACATTGTAGTGCGATTACTAATGTGAAAAAATCAGAAAGCTTTTGAATCACAATGGTCGCAATTCAAACACACACAGAACAGACACAATATTTTGTATTTTATTTCTTTTCTTGCATTGATTATTAAGAGAAAGAGTGTGAGTCGTGACCTTTGGAAAGGTTTTAGTTTTGTGCTACCATTGCATTCAAGGCAATGGGATACAAGTTGAGCACCCACACGATCCAAGTACCCAATTGTGTGAACAACCCTCTATCAGTGACAAGCAAGCAACCAAGCAGTCCACTGGGAAACAGCATAAAAGAGAATTTATGGAGAGAGATGAAGAATGAGAAAGGAGAAGCACCTAATTTACTAAGCTAGGCTACCAATGGTATGTAGAGATGGGCGAATTACTATTGCCGTATTTCACCTTCCAATTTGAATTTATCGGATGGGGGCCGCGCGAACGCGAGCCCCCTCTGCCACAAATTACGACGTGCATACCCCCCGTAGGAAGATGCTAGGATCACCCGTTCCTTGGTGCAATGGAATAGGATCTCCTAGGCCATCGGCCATCTTGACCACCGATCGACCCCACCCAGGTAAGTATGTTCTATGTTTTATCTCGCCCATTTTATACCCTTTCCTTCCGTCTCCAGTGCCAAAGCCTATGGGACATCTCCCAACAGCTTCCCTTCCCTTTCCACGCTGCTTGCAGATCTATCTCTTAGCGACCAGCAAAAAAAACATCGCACTCCTCGTGCGCACAATTGAGATCCTTTTCTTGTTTTTGTGCGTGTGACTCTCTCTCTCTCTCTCTGCCGGCGCAGATTGGTGTTCTTCGAAGTCTTGTTTTCAGCTGGTGAATTTTCTAGCAGCTTATGAAGCAAATGCTGCCTCCGGTAGTCACTTTTGCCAAATTGCAGAGGGACTCGATGAGGGAGAACAAGATGGTGGGAGTTTGGTACTCTTTGCTGACGCTAATTTAGCCGGTGATTGTCAACTTGGGTGTTGGGCTAGCTCATTGATGGTATAGTATTTGAATTTTGCACGGCATTTCTCCCACTCCTGCCGTAACTGCTCAGTCTGGAACTGCTGTTTCTTTCTATGTGTACACTCTAGCTTGATGAAGCTATTACTTTTTGTCATATAGTATGCATTTGAGACTTATGATTTGTTGGTTCAGGTCGGCAGGTGATTTGTGGGCAGTGGTGATCAAGGAAGTCTCTCTTCTAAGGCAGCATACCCTCATAAAGATGCGGTTCTTCCAAAGGCCTTGATTTCACATGGTGGGTTTAAAACATCATTCCAGAGACGGATCTAAAGCGCTGCCAAGAAACAACATTTGGACATCTGATGTGCCTTTATCAAGGTACATCCACTTTTCTCACCCAGGAAGAAACACAACAATATTCAGCACCCTAAACCCTAAACCTAAACCAACCTCGACTCTCTCTCTCACATCCTGCTAAATGTCTGATCAGAGCTTGGTGTACCACTGTTAGCTGAGCAGGTTCTCAATTTCCTTGCCTCCTGGAAATTAATTGCAAACTTGCAGATCCCTGTTTGAATTACATTTGTGTAGATTAGAAGGTTGTGTGTTTGGGTTTAGAGCTGACTCAATCATTCACCTGTTTTTGTTTCTTTTGCTGCTACCTGCACTTGTCAGATGGTCACATTGGAGATGAATGACTTCTTATTCTATGGCAAGTACGAGCCCACCTGGATCATCAACACCACCTTGAGGAGAATGGCACCCTGTAGCTAGCAGTATCTATCCTAGGGTTCCATGCCAAGGTTATCCTTATTCCAACAATAGTGATTTTTATGTCTTGATTCCCATACTGGAGCTAATGGGGCCCATGTGCTGTACCAGATGCAACAAGAAGGTGCATGAGCAGATTTTGGAGCTGGAGGGTGTCCATTGAGTCATATGTGATCAGAGCATGCGCAAGGTGATCATCACTGGTTTCATTACAGAAAGTACTGAAGAAGGCCAGGCACATGAAGAGGAGATCTCAATTCTCGACTACATTTAGGTAGATAACCATTTTGTTGGATTCCAATTACCCTTCTTCACCCAGGCGCATTGTTTTGCCTTCAGTATTAGCTCGAAGCACCACAGGAGAGAAAATTTGTCATACCTAGCACGGACATTCAGAAGATTGGTAGTCTTTGTTGCCTATAAGACTGCTTATTATTGTAGCTGTGATTTGTGTCAAAACATTTGTAGAAAACTATGAATTGGATCAAGAATGTGTCATCTGATTAGGTTGTTGCAGACACTGTATTCGTGAACTTATAATCTTCTCCTCCCCCTTTTGCTCAGGGTAAACAATGAATGTGCTCAATGCATTTTTCCAATGCTTTTTTGCACTGAGCAAGTACTCTGAATTCCTGACTGAAAAGGCGCACCCATTTGGGAGATTAAAATTTTGCAATAGTGGTGAATTTTTTGTGTTTTGCAAAAAAGAATTTTACATTTTTGAAAACCATGTTTTGGGCAAGGTTTTTCACAAAATGGTGAAAATTCTGCAAAAGAATTTCACTGATTTGATTCCACCTGTAGAAATCTAGGATTTGTCTCACCCTTGTGTGCAAGTAATGCCTGTCTTTCTGGTGGATTTGTAGAGTAGAATGGTTGACATCCCATTCTGAACAAAGATGGACATTCAAAAAATTGACATTCAAATAATTTTAAACTGCTAACTCAGACCATTAAAAACAAAGATCCCAACTTAGACAATTCTGGTTTGAATCTGGCAAGGGAAGTGGCATGATAATCTAGGACAACTGGTTATGTACAAGAGAACAGGCCAGCTAGGGCCAATTCCAGACACCAGCCAAGCCTGTAGGTGAGCCTGGGAGAGCAAGCTCTTTGAGTCCAAAATCGGCTCTAGCTGGCCTGTTCCCTGGCATTAAGAACTGTGAGGAATGAATTATGGAAATGCAGCACATTCCAGAAGCAACAGATCTCGAATATTCATCATTCTCGACGTTCCACTTAGGAATGTGGTGGGCCTGGTGAGCAATGCCATCCAGTGATAACTGGTTATTCCAAGGCCTGTTCCAGAACATAACCACTGTACTGTTGCTTCAAGTCCGAAGCATGGTCTCCACTAGGGATTCAGTGTACAACTGAAAATTGGCCCAACCAAAAGTGAAACTAGCAGATGCCAGCCCGTCAACAGCCTGATAAAGGGGTTGAATAGGACACCCAATCCAGTTATGTATGGACGATGGCAGAGCTAGCGGGCCTTTGTGGCCGCAGTGAACCAGCACCCACCAGTGCATCATCCACTGGATGTCCATTATTATTACTCAGTCCTGGATGAACCTCAGCTGAGTGAATATTTGGTTTCATCTTGGTAACCAATTCTGTAGGATATAGGTCTCATATATTGGTAGATAGGTAGGAAAATAGGTAACTGGCAGGTAAGTAGATGGTTTATACTAGGAAATGGCTGTTTTTTTGTTACTTACCTTCCAAGTAACCAACAAGTGGGTTGTTAGTAGGTAGGTAGAAAAAAAGGCAACTGAGCTAACCACCATGGTTACCTAGATAGCAAACTGGAACCCAACAGAAAAATCTCTTTCTTGACCACTTACCATTCATCCTTCATGGTGCACTGGTGGGTGCTGGTTCACTGTGGCCTGCATTTGTATGTTTTCCGAGAGAGGGAACTTGGAACCGCATTTGTTTCTTGTGCTTTCAAACAAAACAAATGGCCTCTGGCCCTGCACTTCCCCTATGCTAACAAGCTGACCTGACCCAATTTTAGGTATGAATCTTCTGTGTCAGAAACGGACTTTCCAGGGAATCATACAGATTTGTAAGATGCGGCCCAGTGCACCAATACTTAGGAAAGTTTTAGGTCAGGTCTTTACATGTAAGTTAAAGCCCTAGGGGAGCAGGCTTTGTGAGGGCCTTTATGGAAATAAGGACCTCACCAGGCGGAGCTGGGTGTGGGCCCATTTCCCGTAAAGTCTGCCCCTGAGGACATTACACTGCATAAAAACCCCTCGCATTTTTATTGGCCAGGCAAGGATATTGTGTTTAGGTTCATTATAGAGTATAGTAGCTTAACGGATTTTGACCCCTAGGTAATAGGTCTATTTTTATATGAGGATTTTTGATAGACAACATTTTGGCTTGTGTTGAAACTTGAGATTAGTCATAGAGTTATAATATTTTGAAGGATTTTGATTTCTTTTAGAGGATGTTTTTGAAGATTATATTTTTGCATGGTGAAATATTTGAGTTTCCGTAATTTTTCTTTTGCATGAAGATACTTCTTAATGTAAATGGCAAGGCCACAGTGTGATAGACCCCTTGTTTATTATTTTTTCCTGTGAAACCTGCCACACGGAAACACACTACCGTAGTATCTTGGCCATTTCAACACATGTCCATTGAATAATTAATTAACTTTGAAAAATTCATTTCAATAAATGGAACATTCTTAAAAATTCACTGTTATCTTTCACAATATTTTTTGATTTGGAAAAAATAGTTTTTGAAAATTTCAATAATTCTAAATATAATAGAATTAGTGTCAAATTGACCAAGGTTCTAGGGTAATGAGCATTTTGAAAAACCCTAATGCCCTTGGAGGTAAGCATTATGTTGTTTGAAATGCCCATTGAATTTTTATGTTTTGTAAGTGTATCCTTTAGATACACTAGAAACTTTTGTGTAACTCTCATCAACATGAACACAATTTTCAAAGCTTTCGTTTTTAATAAGTTGTGTTGCAAGTAACCATCCTCTTTGGTCACAGTGTGGCCTTGAAGGGCATTGATGAGTGTGTCAATCATGAACGGGTTTAGGACCGAAACTATGTATGTTTATTACATAGTTACAGAAAATCTATGTTTTTGATTGCATAAATATTTTTTCACCTTTTTATTGTGAATGTACAACTAGTCTTCCACACCATTTCCTTATTATGAACTTCCCATGAATTATCCAAAACCTTTCAAAACAAAATCTCCATTCCTTTCACAATTTTTTTCCATAAAACTTCACATTCACACAACTTCTTTCTATTAGAATGAAGGTGTTTCCAAAGGTCACAAACATCCACTTATATACTAACTAAAAAAAACTAAACAAGAAATTTTCTAAAGTCCACACATCACATGGCCCCCATGTGATTTCACATGGATAATGAAATGCAAAAATTTTCAGATGATTTTCACATAAATGAACATGTGAAGATCAATGCATCTCCATGTGCAAATGACTTTTTAACGCATTCCCAACTCCTTGAGGGATTCAAATGTGAGTCCTAAACAGAAAACAACGGAAGAGTAAGGAGTCGGGGCACGCTCCCTGGCTCACAGCACTTTGGAGGGGTAGAGGGGCGTGTTGGAGCTTTAAGATGGGACTAGGAAGAGTTGACAAGCTTCAGTCACTCACACAGACCTGCACAAAACCAACACAAGGTGGTTAGTGCATAGCTAGAGCACCTTTGGTGTTAGAACAAACCACGAACAACACAGACACATAAAACTCACCATGGCCCAGATTTGGGGGCTTTTTGTCTCGGGACTCCCACTTGGGAGTCCCAAAATCGCCAAGGTTGGGACTCCCGCGACTTTGGGGCACCATAACTTTGCGTGCAGACCTCTAATTGACACAAGGTTTAAAGCAAAGTTGTAGTCCTCGTTGAGATCTTTCCAACAGTATGTCTCATGCCATCTGCACACATGAAAATTGGGTCGATTCCTGACTTTTAATGGTTAGGAGTCAAATTATCAATTGGACTCCCGGCCTTTCTTTTGGCCATAACTTGTGTTTCAGATGTCCAAATGGGTGATATGAGCTGATTTTAGATATCTACGTTCCAAAAGCATTCCATTGATATAAAAAACTTTTCAAAAAATTGAGTTTTGACCCCTATAATTGCCTTTTAAAGATTCAGGAGTCCATCAGGATTCCAACTCTTAAAGTGGAACTCTTTTGGGGTGTGAGGGCTCATTCTCTCACACCTTCTCACATTCTCGGGAGCATATTGTGTGATTCTTGGCTTCTTTTTTGGCCCGCAACCTCGCAAACCCTTGCTTTGATCGCGAGCCCAAGGCTAAAATTACGACACTTTCACATAATTTATGATTAAATTAAATTATGAAATCATATTAACAAAGAAATAATCAAACTTACATGTTAAATAAATACATAAATAATAGTTGAACTTCATCAAATTACAGGTGCAATTCAACTCTTAGATAATATTATAACCTATAGGTCTGGAATGAATAGTGAAAAAATTTAAAAATGTACATAAGGGCTGTGCAAAAATTAAAATTTGCATCAAACTTTCATCAAGTAACAAACTGCTTATACATATATATGTACGAATTGGAAGTCAAATTTCATAGACCCACCCCAATTTCATACCCACACAACATTGCACCAAACCCCCAATTGTTATTTGGGCATGCATTTGCTTAAGAAACCTGAGATCTTAACAAACTAAATAATTATTCATATTGCTGATTAACACTTATAAAA
>Ga0116230_10006764_pt1 | contig 11317 bp, 12 predicted proteins | sample S1TSphfallax_3_FD_88678 | JGI IMG/M metagenome (GOLD analysis project Ga0116230, IMG submission 88678) | Host-associated microbial communities from peat moss isolated from Minnesota, USA - S1T2_Fd - Sphagnum fallax MG | ecosystem: Host-associated > Plants > Peat moss > Unclassified | place...
AAGCCGGAGTTCATCGAGCGTTTGAGGACGACGACGTTCATGGCTTTGTCGACGTTGAGGATCGGCATGCCGTAGATCGGGCTCGTCTTGTCCTCGCGGGCCGCGGGGTTCGTCACGTCGTTCGCGCCGACGACGAGCGCCACATCGGTACGGTCGAATTCCGGATTGATGTCGTCCATGTCGTAGAGCGACGTGTACGGCACGTTGGCTTCCGCGAGCAGCACGTTCATGTGACCGGGCATGCGGCCCGCGACGGGATGGATCGCGTACTTCACTTCCACGCCGCGCTTCTCGAGTTGATCGGCGAGCTCGCGGATCGAGTGCTGCGCTTGTGCGACCGCCATGCCGTAGCCGGGGACGACGATGACTTGATTCGCGTACGCGACCATCGCCGCGACGTCGTCGGCGCTGACGGAACGAACCGTCTGCTGCTTCTTGCCGCCCGCAGCGCTCGCCGCCGGCGCCGAACCGAAGGCGCCGAAGAGCACGTTCGTGACGCTGCGGTTCATCGCTTTGCCCATCAGCACCGTGAGCAGCGTTCCGGAGGCGCCGACGAGTGCGCCGCTGATGATGAGGACGTTGTTGCCGAGTACGAACCCGGTCGACGCCGCCGCGAGACCCGTGAACGAGTTGAGCAGCGAGATCACGACGGGCATGTCCGCGCCGCCGATCGGCAGCACGAAGAGGATGCCGAGCGCAAACGACGCGACGAGCGCGATCCAGAACCAGCTCAGCACGCCGCCCGCGAGTCCGGCGTCGTAGTTCGCGACGACGAAGCCCCACGAAACGAGGATCACGAGCGCGATGAGCGCGTTGACGACCTGCTGACCCGGATACGTGATCGGCCGGCCGGTCATCAGTTCTTGCAACTTGAGATACGCGATGATCGAACCGGCGAACGAGATTGCGCCGATCACGGCGGAGAGCACCGACGTGAACGAGACGTCGTACGTCGGAATGCTTCCGGCGTTGTACACCTTGAGCAATTCGCCCGCCGCGACAAGCGATGCCGCACCGCCGCCGGCGCCGTTGAAGATCGCGACCATCTGCGGCATCGCGGTCATCTTGACGCGCTGCGCGGAGATGATGCCGACCAGCGCGCCGACGACCAGCGCGGCGCCGATCACGTACCAGTTGACGATGCCTTGCGTGAGCGTCGCGACGACCGCGATGAGCATGCCGAGCGCGCTGATGCGGTTGCCCAGGCGCGCCGTCTTCGGCGAGCTCAGATAACGCAGGCCGACGATGAAGAGAATTCCGGTGATGAGGTAGGCGAAGTCGACGGGGGTTGCGAGGGCCTCGGTCACTTGGCGCCGCCGTCCTGCGGCTTCGCCGCGGGCGCCTTGGGCCGGAACATCTGCAGCATCCGTTCGGTGACGGTGTAGCCGCCGAAGACGTTGAGCGATGCGAGCACGACGAGGATGAAGCCCACCACCGCGCCGAGCGGCGCGTCGGCCGTGCCGGCGACGAGGATCGCGCCGACGAGCACGATACCGTGGATGGCGTTCGTCGCCGACATCAGCGGCGTGTGCAACGTCGTCGGCACCTTCGAGATGACCTCGATGCCGACGAAGACGGCCAGGATGAAAATCGTAATTTCGGTCAGGAGATGAGCGCTCATGCGTTCCCCGCTAAGGCTTGCAGCGTCGGTGCGTGGACGATCTCGCCGTCCTTGACGATCGTCGTCCCGCGCACGATTTCGTCGTCCATGTCGAGCGTCAGCGCGCCGTCGTGGATCAGGTAATCGAGCAGCGTTTGCATATTGCGTGAATAAAGTTGGCTTGCGTGCGTCGCGAGCGTCGAGGCAAGGTTGAGCGGCCCGAGAATCGTCACGCCGTTCGGGCTTACCACGGTTTCCCCGGCTTGCGTGAGCTCGCAGTTGCCGCCCGTTTCGGCGGCGATGTCCACGATCACGCTGCCCGGTGCCATCGCGGCGACGGCTTCGGCGGTCACGAGGATCGGTGCGCGGCGGCCGGGGATCGCGGCGGTCGTCACGACGACGTCCGAGCCGCCGATCGCCTTCACCATCCCGGCTTTCTGTTTCGCTTGCGCTTCCGCCGAGAGCTCTTTGGCGTACCCGCCGCTGCCCTCAGCCGATTCACCGACATCGATCTCCAAGAATTTCGCGCCCAGCGATTGCACTTGTTCTTTCACCGCCGAACGCACGTCGTAGCCGGTGACGACGGCGCCCAGACGGCGCGCGGTTGCGATCGCTTGCAAACCGGCGACGCCTGCGCCCAGGATGAGCACTTGCGCCGGCTTGATCGTTCCGGCCGCGGTCGTGAGCATCGGAAAATATTTTGCCAGCGTATCCGCGGCGATCAAGACGGCTTTGTAGCCGGCGATGTTCGCTTGCGACGAGAGCGCGTCCATCGATTGCGCTTTGGTCGTGCGCGGGATCGCGTCCATGCTCAGCGCGGTGAGTTTGCGCTGGGCGTAGCGCTCGACGGAGCGCGGATCGCCGAGCGGCGAGAGGAAGCCGACGACGACCGTTCCGGGCGCGAGCGCGTCGAGTTCGGCATCCGTCGGCCGTGCCACACGCGCGACCACCGTCGCGCCGGCGTAGAGGCCTGCCGCGTCGGCGAGCGTGGCGCCCGCCGCTTCGTATGCCGCGTCCGGATAGGCGGCCGCGTCGCCTGCGCCGCGCTCGACGGTGACCGCGATGCCGGCTTTCGTATATTTCGCCACGGTCTCGGGGACCAGCGCAACGCGCCGTTCACCAGCCGTTCGTTCTTTAACGACGACGATCTTCATGGCCGATAGAGTCGCAGGCGAGCCTTCCATCACCTGCGTTCTTAGCGCTCGGCCGCGACGAACGCCGCGGCGGCAAGCAGCGCGACCGCGCCCCCGGCATGGAGCGCGACACTCGGCGTCCCGGCCGCGTTGACCGCGTCGGTCAGCGCAGCGATCGTGGAGACGGCCAGCGTCGCCGTCAGCGCATCGCGCTCCCCGCGGACCGAGAAGCGCAAGATCAGGAGCCCGAGGACGAGATCGCGCGCGGCGGTCGCGCGCACGTAGGCTTGCGCCTCCGGGGACGCGGCGGACACACCGTAGTTCGTCCCGAGCGCCTCAGGCGAGAGCAAGCCGCCGACACCGATCGCGCAAAAGGCAGCGCCGCCGGCGCGCGAGAGAAACGTTCCGATCATGCGACCATAGACGCCGCCCGGCGGGAATCCGATGCGGGCGGCAGCGGAGTCCCTAGAAGCGGGCGACGAGCTGCGCTTCGCCGATCGGCGTCTTATAGAGGAGGATCCCCTGATCGATGAAGACGCGCTGCATGTCGGTTACCGTCGCGCCATCGATGCGCAGATCGGGTTTGAAGTCGTACCGGTCGGCGTGCTGCAGCACGTCGAGGGGTTGTTTCGTGTACTTCGCGTACGCGGCGAGGTTTTCGGGCGCGTAGTAGCCCGAGCCCGCGACATCGGCTGCGGCCTTGCGCAGCGCCGTCATGACCGCGCGCGCCTGCTCCGGCGCGTGCAAGAGCGTCGGCCCGAAGAAGACGCCGGAGGCAGAGATCCCCGGCTCGACGCTGCCGATGAAACGCGCGAGTTTTTTCTGTTCGAACACGTCGGTGAACGGCGCCGACGTGAACACGGCGTCGATCGCTTTGCGCTCGAGCGCGACTTCTTGATCGGGGTTCGCGATGTTGACGCCGTTGATGTCCTTGAGCGTCATCCCGTACCCGCGCAGGATGCGCGCGACGTAATACGCCGACGCGGCGCCGGCGCCGCCGATCCAGCCGACGTTCTTCCCGCGTAACCCGCCCGCGTCGTGCAAGCCGCTCGCGTAGAGATCTTCGCGCGCCATCAGCGCGGTCGGATGGCCGCTGCGCGGCTGGTATCCGGTCGAGGCAACGAAGCGAATCTCGAACCCGCGGCTCACCGCATTGAAGAACGCGGCGGACATCGCCGCGGCGACAAGGTCGAGCTGACCTTGCGCGGCGAGCGCCATCGAGTCTTGGCCCGCAACGATCGGCAGCAAATTGGGCGTGTACCCGGCGTCGTGAAAATAGCCGCGCTCGGCGGCGACGAAGACCGGCGCGAAGAGCGTCGAGGGAACGTAGCCGATGGTCAGCGTTTTCGCGGCGCTCTGCGCGCGCACGATCGCCGGCGCACCGGCCAGCGCGGCCGCGGTCGCACCGGCGGTCGTCGCGAGAAAGCGGGCTCGCGTGGTCATCGTTACGGTTCTCCTATCGCGGCAAAGAGGTCGAGGATCGCGCCTTGGCGGCGCAGTTCGGCGCGCACGTCATCGGGGGCCGCGCCCGTACCTGCGGCGACATACGCGGCGGCAACGCCGGCTGCCTGGCCGGTGGCAAAGGCCGTCCCCATCACGCGCAGCGACGAGAAGGCGTACGGATCCGCGTCGAGCGTCCGCCCAGCGGCGAAGAGGTTGGTGCGATCGACGCTGTGCAGCGACCGCAGCGGAATACCGTAGGCGCGGTCGTCCGCGATCCGCTTCCAGATGCTGCGCGTACCCGGTCCACCGTGGAATTCGACCGGCCAGCCGCCGAGCGCGACGGTATCGTCGAACGTGCGCGCGGAGAGCACGTCGTCGGTCGTGAGCGCATACGGCGCCACAATGTGGCGCGACTCGCGCGTGCCGATCATCGGACCGCTGGCGACGATGTGCGCGCGTTCGTGTCCCGGCAGCGATCGGATCGCCTCGAGATAGGCCCACGCTTGCTCGCGGGCGTGACGCTCGGCGCCGCTGAGCGCATACGCATCACGTGCGTCGTAGGCTTCGTCGGCGAGAAACGCGAGCACATCGCCGGAGCCTTCCATCCGCACGACGAGCCCATGTTCTTTCGTGAGCGGCGCGACGCCGCGGGCCTTGGCGGCGACGATGGCACGTTCCCACGTTCCGCGCGAAATATCGGCGTCGCGATCGATCCCGCCGAAGCGTACGGCGAGCGTGCCGTTCTGGTGCCGGCCGTCGACGTCGCCGAAGCGCGTTGCGGCGCCGCTGAAATAGGCGAGGTCCGCCTCGCCCGAGCCGTCGACGTACGCGTTAGCGGTGAGCGTGAATTCGCCGCGATGGTCGAGCACGCGTACGTCACGCACGCGATCGTTCTCTGCGGTCGCGCCGGCGATGCGCGCGTGCAAGATCACCTCGACGCCGGCGCGCGCGAGGATCCGGTCGAGCGCGAGCTTTACGGCTTCCGGCTCGATCAGCGCCACCACCACGCCGGAGACGCTCATGCGCTGCGGGCGAACGTCGACGCCCAGGAGTGCGATCTCGTCGAGGACCTGGCGCCCCGCGCCGCCGACACACGCGAGCGGCGGATCCGCTTGCGTCCAAAACCCGCAATAGGTGAGCACGTTGGAAAGTGTCGCCGCGCCGCCGAGAAACGGCGCGCGCTCGAGCAACGTGACGTGTGCACCGGTTGCCGCGGCCCCTAGCGCCGCACCGACGCCGGCGGCCCCACCGCCGGCGACGATCACATCGGGCATCGTTAGGCCGGGAGCGTTTGTTTGGCCATCGCTGCGGTCGCGGCGGCCGCACCGGGCTCCGCACACGAGCCTGCCGAGTCGGGCGCCGACGTTTCCCCGACGACATCGAACAGATACTGTGTTTGGGCGAAACGCTTCGCGTTCACCACGGTGCCGGCATAGACGTTCTGTACCGCTTGGTGATCGCAGCCGCGCCACGTCGCGCGGTCGCTCTTCGCGGCATCGAACGAATGGTCGCGGAACGCGGTGACGAGTTTGCCGGCGTTCGTCGTGCCCGCAGCCTCGATGCGATCGATGAGCTGTTTGGTCGTGAGGTAGCTCATGTAATGGCGATAGGAGATCGGTCCGTGGATGCTCTTCGCGAGCTTCGCGTGCAGCGCGCGCGCGCTCGCCGAGACCGTCGGCGTCCAGATCACCGCGAACACGGAGCCCGCGAGCTCATCGAGCGGCAGCGTCTTGTAATAAAAGTCCTCCAGCGTCATCCCGGCGAGTTTCATCTTCTTTTGGAGGCCGAAGTCGACAAATTGTTTGGCCGCGAGCGCGACGTCGAGACCGCCCTGGCAGAGCACGACTTGCTCCGTGTCGGTGTTGCGGATCTTGGTATAGATCGACGAGAAGTCCGAGGTGCCGACGTGGGTGAAGTCCGCGCCGATCTCGGTGCCGCCGGCGCGCTTGAGCAGCGCGGAGAGGCGGGCGTACGAATCGCGTCCGAACGCGTAGTCCTCGACGATGAACGACCATTTTTTACCGCTGGCGAGGATGCGCTGTCCGAGCACGCGCGCGAACATCGCGGCGTTGGGCGAGAAGCGGAACGTGTTGAGCGCGGCGCGATCGCCCGTGATCGATCCGTCTTGCGGTCCGATCAAGAGCGTGAACACGTTCGAGCCGAGCGTGACCGGCGTGATCGCCAGCGCCACGGCCGATGACGTGCCGAAGAGCAGCACGTCGATCTTCTCTTGTTCGATCAGGCGCCGCGCCTCGGTGACGCCGACGGCGGGCTTGCTCGCGTCGTCGCCGTAGACGAATTCGTATTTCGTGCGTCCGCGCGCGTTCGCTTCGGCGAGCGCGATGTTCGCGCCGATCTTGTGATAGCCGGCGATGTCGGAGAGCACGCCGGAGAACGAATCGAGGAACCCGATCTTCACCGTCGCCGGCCCGGCTGCCGCGAAGAGCGGCGCCGGGAACGCGGCGGCGGCGGCAAGCGCGCCGCTGCCGGCGACGAAGACGTTGCGCTTCATCGGCTAGTGGGCGACGGGCGCGAGCGCGGAGATCACGACGGGGCTGCGCAGGATGCCGATCTTCTCGATCTCGACTTCCATCACGTCGCCGTCCTTGAGAAATTCGGGTGGCGTGCGCGCGAAGCCGACGCCTTCGGGCGTCCCGGTCGCGATGATATCGCCCGCTTCGAGCGTCATCCCACGCGAGAGCTGCGCGATGATCGTGCGGCAGTTGAAGATCATCGCCGCCGTCGACGCGCTCTGCTTCACCTCACCGTTGATGCGTAGTTCGATGTGCAGGTTTTGCGGGTCGCCGACGTCGGCGGCATCGACGATCCACGGACCGATCGGACAGGTATCGTCGATCGATTTTCCTTTGAACCACTGCAAGTGCAAGCGCTGCAGATCGCGCGCGCTCACGTCGTTGAGCGCCGTATAGCCGAAAACAACGTCGAGCGCGTCGGCTTCGGAGACGTCTTTGCACGTCCGGCCGATCACGATCGCGAGTTCGGCTTCCCAATCGTAGGAGGGCGACACGTCGGCCGAGAGATGCAGCGGCTGATCGGGGCCGGTGATCGCGGTGGGCGCCTTCGTGAAGAACGTCGGGACGGGCGGCAACTCGAGCTTGTTGCCGAGGGCACGCGCGCCTTCTTCGGCGTGGGCGAGGTAGTTGCGGCCCACGCAGAAGACGTTTTTCTTTGGCTGGAGCGGCGTGAGCAACCGCACGGTTGCGGCAGGGATCGCCGCGCCGAGCTTGCCGATCTCGGCCGCGCGTGCGGCGGGGTCGAGCGCGATGAAGGCATCGAGCGAGAGCCCCCCGGCGAACGGTCGAATCGAATCGCCCTCGATGACGCCGGCGCCGAAAGCGGTGCCGGGTCCGGAATACGTCACGTAGCGCACGGGGAATCCTCCGGGAGTTGGGGTGGGTTCTGGATTGCGGAACGCGTCATGCGATGCGGAATGCGGTTCTCCTGCGGAAGGCGAATCCGGCCGCCTGCGGTCCACCTTGTCCGCTTCGCGTTTCCGGCGTATCGTCTTTGTTAACCGTCCTGGAGGCCCTCATGATCGCGACTGATTCCCTCGACCACCTCTTTGAGGAAGCCAAAGACCAAGCGGCGATCCCGCTCTGGACGATGATGGACAAGATGGTGACGCCGTTCCCGCATCCGCGGGCGGTGCCGCACCTGTGGTCGTACGCGAAGATGCGCCCGCTGCTCTTCCGCGCCGGCGACCTCGTGACGGCGGCGCAAGCCGAGCGGCGCGTGTTCCAGCTGATCAACCCGGCGATGGAAGCGCCACATACGACGGATACGATCTATGCGGGCCTGCAGCTCATCAAGCCGGGTGAGGTCGCGCGCGCGCACCGTCACATTGCGTTCGCGCTGCGCTTCATCATCGAAGGCGATGCCGCGTTCACCGCCGTGGGCGGCGAGAAAGTCACGATGGACCGCGGCGACCTGATCCTCACGCCGTCGTGGAATTTTCACGATCACGGTCACGAAGGCGGGACGCCGATGGTCTGGCTCGACGGACTCGATCTGCCGTTCTATCACAACGTTCCGGTGAATTTTGCGCAGCCGTACGTACAGGAACAGTATCCGTCAGAGCCCGCCACCGGGCCCTCGATCCTCAAGTATCCGTGGGCGGACATGCAGCAGACGCGCGACGCGCAGCCGGGCAGTTTCGCGCGTGCCGAGTACCACCACCGCGGTCACGGCGGCTCGATCGGACGCATCATGGGCGCGGCGGCGGAACGCATCGACGGCGGGACCGCCGCGCCGGCGCGGCGCGAGACCGCGAGTTCCATCTATCATGTCTACAGCGGCAGCGGAACCTCGACGATCGGCACGCAGACGTTCACCTGGAATGCGGGCGATACGTTCTGCATCCCGTCGTGGATGCCGTACGTCCACGAAGCGGCGCAGACGAGTTATCTCTTCCGCATGGACGACAAGCCGCTGCTCGAAGCGATCGGCGCGTACTGGGACGCCGATCCGCGCGTATGAACGCCACGCTTCCGTTTCCCGATTGCGATCTTCGCGAGCACGCGCCGCGTGGCGCGCGCGCGATGCTCGGTGGACTCTATTTCTTACCGCGCACGATCGACAAGATGCGGGCCAAGATCCAAGGGACGCTCGGGCTCTACAAGATCGGCCCCGGGATTTCGATGTATCTCTTCGAGTGGCTCGGGATCACCGAAGCCGACTTCGAGGCGATCGTACGCAGCGGCGCAAGCGACGACGAGATCGTCGCGTGGCTGCACGAACGCACGGATCGCTCGACGTACGACTCGATCAACGACCGGCTCGTGAATCGCGCGATCCGTGATGAGGAGCATCGGCAGACGATGCTACCGAATTATCCGATCCTCGCCGAACGTCCGGAACTCCGCAATTGGTTCGAGATCTTCGATCTCGACGACGCGTGGATCTTCGACCCTAGTCGTCGATGATCTCGGGGCCGGCCGAGGTGGGCCGGCGCGTGAGATGCCAGAAATCGCAGTAGCGGCAGTGATAGGTGAAGAGCGCGCCGCTCATGCCGTTCATCGCGGCGACGGCGCGCGCGGCCGCATCACTTTCGTACGGTTGTTTGGATGCGCACGAGCGCTCGACGTCGCGGTCGATCGCGGCGTCGGACGGCGCGCGCGTGCGCAGGTAGAACTCCATGAGCGACTCGCTCGGTCCGCGCTTGGCGGGACGACGCGACCGCGCCACGATCCCTAGTGCGGCTTCGGCGAAGCCATGACGTCGTTGAGCGCGGGCAGGTCGCTGGGATCGATCGTCGGGGCGTCCTTCGGGGCGGGCAGCACCGCGGCGGGATCTTTGCGCGCGTGTTTGAGCAAATCGTAGACCGCACCGATCGCGTTGGGATCGACGCCGCCGGTCGAGACCAGGGCGATCGTGCGCCGGATTCGCGCCGTACGCGGATCGTAATCGTAGTTGACGCGATACTTGCCGACGACGACGTGTCCGTCACCCGTGCGGATGAACATCTGCAGCGCGTTGCCGTAGACGTGCTCGTCGAAGAGCGTATTCCCGGAGCGGTGCCCCGAGAGGACGCGGGTGACCTGGCCCTTGCTGTTGATGGCGACGATGAAATCGTCGTGCAGACGATTTTTCGGCAGCAACGATTTCGGCTGGATCTTCGTGACGTCGACGCGATACGGCGTGTGCGCCGGGGCAGGCGATGCCGCGCCGGCCGGTGCGGCGGCCGCGGCGAGCACGAGTCCGAGCAGCGCGAGCGTGAGGCGGCGCATCAGTTGCGCGACAGTGCCGCGAAGGCGTTGCCGCAAGCGGCACAGGCGACGATCACTTGAAAGGTCTCGGTCCGGTAGCGCTCGTCGCGCCGTTCATCAGTACGTTCATCGTTTCCACATGAACGACACGATGCCGAGGTCGGGTTCCCGGAACGTTCTTCGTCCACATGAATGCACTTTGGTCCGCATCCACGGGACGCCTGCCGCGCTGCGCCGAAGCCGCTCGCATGCTTCTGATACGACTCGCTGCCGCGGTCGCGCTCGCATGCGTGCTCTGCGCGTGCCAGCAGCCGACGTCGGCGGGCGATCTCGTCACGGGCGGCGGCGGCGTCGCGGTGCTCGATGCGCGCTACGTGCCGACCGCGGATTCTGGGGGTTCGCTGGCAGCGGGCGCGGCGACATACATTCTCGCCAAGATCGATTTCACGAATACGACGAACGCGACGCTCTATCCGCAGGCCGCGAAATTCTTCTTGATCGATCGTGCCGGAAACCGTTGGGCGGGGATGGATACCGGTTCGTCGGTGTTCACCGGTATCTCGAATTCGCTCGCCCCGCTTGCCGCCGGCGATAAGCGCATCTACGTCATCGGGTTCCGCGTGCTCGCCACGACCACCGGTTCCATCGCGTACGATTACTGACGTGATGCCGCGAACGCGCGTCCGAGCGCGGACGCTTGCGTCCATGCTCGTGATTGCGATCGTGCTCACGGCGGTGTGGGCGACTCCGGTCCGCGCCGCGCGCCCGTTGCTCGACTCGGGGAAATGGGATCAGTATTTCGCGCTCTTCGCGCGCGACACGCAAGTGCCGTGGCAACCGATCGCGGTGCGGCTCGACACGTACAGCGGCGCCGCCGTCGATTTCGCGGCGTACGCCGTCGACCCGGCCGAAGTGATCGTCGCGGGAGCCGGCGCCAAACCGCGCGCGCTCGATACCTCGCATCGGACGCCGGTCGTGCGCTGGCGTTTCACCCCACCGCCCGGCTTGCAATTCGAATCGAACGACGTCGCGGTGCCCTTGCAAAATCGCGAGGGGTTCTTCGTCATCGAAGCGCGGCGCGGCGATGCCGTGCAGCAAGTGTGGATGAACCTCTCGCGCATCGGCCTCGTCACGAAAGAATCACCCGGTGGGATCACGCTCTACGCGAGCGACCTCGGCACCGGTCGCGCGCTGGCGGGGATGCGGATCACGTATCTCGTCAACAACGCGTTCGTCTACGGCAAGACGGATTCGACCGGCACCGCGCGCGTGCAGGCCGGCAACGGTCCGCGTCCGCGCTTCGCGCTCGCCGAATGGGGCAACAGCAAAGCCTTCGTCTCGTTCGTACCCGAATCGCCGCTCCCGGCGGCCGTCGTCGGGGTGCGCGTCGATCGCGCGTCGGTCCGGGCCGGCGA
>Ga0116230_10006766_pt1 | contig 11316 bp, 8 predicted proteins | sample S1TSphfallax_3_FD_88678 | JGI IMG/M metagenome (GOLD analysis project Ga0116230, IMG submission 88678) | Host-associated microbial communities from peat moss isolated from Minnesota, USA - S1T2_Fd - Sphagnum fallax MG | ecosystem: Host-associated > Plants > Peat moss > Unclassified | place: USA...
GAATTGGTCGAACCCACGACATGAAACAAGCTGGGTTCGACAAATGGCCGTCTTCGGCCATTTGAGCGCCCGAAGGGCGACCCCGGAGGGGCGAGGCGCGCAGCGCCGAGTAATCCCGCCGGGTTGTCTTTGAGGCCGCATCGCCCCTGCCCGGCTCGCGGCACTCTTGCGGACCTGGGCATCAGCGTATCTGCACGCCGGCGTTGTCTACCGCGGTGAGCATGGCCGCATTCTATTTTCTGAATCGCTCCGCCGAGGAAGCGTCAGCGGGTGCGCGGCGCGAGCCTGGAGCGGGTTCTTAGAAAACGACGTCCGCGGCCAAACTGAAGATGTCCGACTTGTTATTGAAGCCGGGCTGAGTGTCGATCAACGGTGTGCCATAGTCGTAGGCTTTCGATGTCCCGATTCGCGGTGACATCGTAGCCATACATGTGGTGACCGGTCGTGCATCGATGTCGTGCGCACCGGGACGGTGCCGCGGCATCAACCGTGTGCATCAAAAACGATCAGCAAATTCTTTTTCATCAGCGGCGAATTGCACGGCGTCCGCGCGTCGCCAAAAAGTCGCTTGTCTCTTTTTTGTCTCTGCTTATTTCCCCTATTTCCGCTGCTTGACACGATGACGTTGCCTGATAGCATCGAGCGTCATAGAGATAACCGGGATGAGGTGATGCGTGACGCTGAGAAATAATGTTTCGGTCGTTGTCTCCTGCCTCCTCATCACCGCCACGCATCCGGTGCTTGCGCAGCAGAGCGCCGCCACTTCGAGCGCGCCGACCGCAACGACTCAGCTCGGCTCGTCAGATAATCTCGATGAAATCGTGGTGAACGGCATCAAGCGCGGCGACTTGATTTTGCCGACCACAGTGACATCGACCTCTGCCTATGGGTTGGATCTCGGCGTGATGGATACGCCCCGCAACAACTCTGTGATCTCGAAAGCGCAGCTGGACGCCTTGAACATTCAAAATCCCGGCGGGTTTTCCTATTTGACTTCGAGCAGCTATGCGGATGCCGCGTTCGGCCAACCGAACGTTCCGCGTATCCGCGGACAATACGGCGACATTTATTACAACGGCATGCGCGATCCGTTCACCTTGAACGGCTATGGCGCGCCGATCAGCTTCAACGACGTCGAGACGATCGATATCGTCAAGGGTACGGCCAGCGTCCAGCAGGGCCCGGGGGCCGGCGTCGGCGGATCGATCGGCATCACCACCAAGATGCCCTCATTCACGAGTTTCCAGACCTCGGCGCAAGTGGAGTTCGACAGTCAACAAAAGCGCCGGGCATCCGTGGATGTCGGGGGTCCCATCACGGGCGACACCGCGGCGCGTGTCAGCGTCGCCACCGACGATAGCGGCAGCTACTATTACGACATGTACTTCCACCAGCAGTCGCTGTACGCGGCGGTGGAAACGCACTTCAGCGATCAATACGACGTGCTGTTCACCGGCGAAGCGGTCGACACGCGCTACCGCGAGAACGACGGCGTCAACCGCGTCAACCAAGCGCTCATCGACAACGGTGCGTACCTCACGGGTGGTGTGGCGCCGGGGAATACGATCGGGAATTACCTCACGGAGATATCCTTGAACCCGGTGCCGGTTCAGCTCAACGACAGAATTCTCATCGACGAGCCGCCGGGCACGGGGGCGCACGCGTTGCACGCCAAGGGCCAGATCATCCAGACCTTCAAAGCATCGGATGATTTCACCGTCACCAACAACACCTTCTATGACTATTTGAATCGGTACAACCAAACCGAGGATTACTACGCCGACACCGCGATGGGCAGCTACGCCATCGAGAACAAGACCGACTTCAAGCTCAAGTTCCACGGACCGTTGGAAAATCAGGTCGACGCCGGCTTCACCTTCCGCTTCGAGCACATCAAGGACATTCAAAACTATACGAATGAACCCGTGAGCGTCTTCGATCTATCCGCCAATCCCGATACGTGGATATTTCCGGCCTCGCTGCAGGTTACCGGCGACGCATTGCCTTTCCTCGCTGCGTTCAATCACCCGCAGTACGGCGTGTCTGCGCGCGATGACATCATTGCGGACCAAAGCGTGATCGACAACCTCAAGCAAGCGGGCATTTTCCTCGAACATCGCCTGCAGTTCTCGCCGGAGTGGAGCGCGCTGTACGGACTGCGCGAAGATGTCGTGCAACTGAACGAAGCCGACCCGATCGCGCCGCTCGATGACACGACCCTGCCCGCCAAGATTTCAACCTCGTGGTACGGTTTACACAACGGCAACGTCAGCATCGTCTACACGCCGAGCTCGCACGTATCCGCTTACCTTACCTACGATAATGCACAGTATGTCGACCCGAACGACAATGACGGCTCCATCAATACATTCGGCGTCTCGGCCAAGACTCAACTCGTTCAGAACTCCGACTTGGAGGAGGCCGGGCTGAAGTTCGATTTGCTCGACAAGAGCTTGTTCATCTCCACTTCCATATTCCATCAGACTCGCGCCATACCCTCCGGAGTCGGCGGCTCGGTACCCGACGGGGCTCACATCAAGGGCGCGGAGATCGAGCTGAACTATCAGCCCAGCCCGCAGTTCTTTGCCACCGCGAGCTACTCGTACCTGCACACCATGCTCGACTACGCCTCAGGCTTCTACAATTTCCCTGCGCAGCCGGGTTTGAATATCGATGGTGCCGGCAATCTCATATCCTGGAATCCCCACCAGCGCTTCCTCGATCCGGGCGTACCGCAGCACCTGTTCAATGTACTCGCCAATTACAAGCATGAGTCCGGCTTCGGCGCGCAAGCGAACATCCAAGTCACCGGACCCATCCAGACCACCCAATCCGGCTACATCAACGTCGCCGGCACCAACGGCAACGTTCCTGGTTTCTTGGGGCTGACCCAACCCTTGGTGGGCCAGGGCGGCCTGATATCGAGCTCGGTCGTCGGAGCCAACGGCTACTACACGCCACCGACCATCCCATGGCAATACACGTTGAACGCCGGTGTGTTCTACACGTATGAAAATCGCTATACGGTCAAGTTCATGGTGTACAACCTCACCGATCGGGCCAATCTCGTCAACGATTACCCGTACTACGGAAACGACTTCCTGACCCGGGTCCCGCCGCGAAGCTACGACATCACCTTGAGCGGCAAGTTCTAGCTGCCGCCGCAAGGTTCCAGCTGCCGCGGCAGAGCTCTACCTGCCGCGGCAGAGTTCGGTGGAGGCGCCCTCGATGTCGCGCACCAACCGATCGAACATGTCTTTACGCGGAAGGCCGCGAGGGATCGGAGGAAGCACCTGGACCACGATACGTCCCTCTGGCCGGAGGAAAGAGTGTCTCGGCCAAAGGAGCCCCGAGTTCAGCGCCACCGGTATGCAGTCGACGTCGAGCTCCACGTACAGATGGCTGATGCCGGTCTTGTAGGCCGGGGGCGATCCCACCATCGTTCGCGTGCCCTCCGGAAAGATCACGACCTGCTTTCCCTGCGAAAGCGCAACGCGTGTTCCTTGCACCATATCCTCGAGCGCTAGCCGGCCGGTGCCTCGTTTGACCGGTATGCATCCAAGACGTGCGAGAGCCCAACCGAAAAACGGGATCAACATGAGCTCGCTCTTGAGCACGTACACGGGCCGATCGAAAATGGCGAATAATGCACAGGTATCCCAGACGGATTGATGTTTCATCGCGAGCACGCAGCCGCCTGGGGGGATGAGTTCGCGCCCCCGAACTTCGTAACTCGCGCCGCAGATCCCGCGATACATGGCGAGCCACGTGCGCGACCAAAACGCGGCGAACACCGGCAGCTGACCCGGCACGATGATCGAAATCACGGAGGCGATCACCGCACTGATGGCCGTGAATGCGTAAAACACGGCGGCAAATACCAAGGAGCGCAAGGCCAACATCGGATCCCGTCCAAGTTCAGGTTGAAGCGATCCGGACCGGATGATCCGGAGGGGTCTTTAAGGCGAACGGTGGATTATACGGGCCCGACGGGTGGACAGGATGTCGTGACGATTGCGCCCGGCGAACTCAGTTTCCCGATGCAGTCGCCGAGATGGGCATTTCCGAGGACTTGGCGGGCTTCGCCGGGGACTCGAACGGTGAGAAATGCGGGAGAAGGTGCAAGCCTTTGCCGATGGCGCCGCCCGTGGAGGTTGAAAACAGATCGTCGAACAGGCCGCCGTTCTCTGCTTGTCGATGGCTCAATCGGCTGGTCCACTGCAGCGTGGGATCGCCCCTCCGGCCAGCCTGGAGCGACAGGCTGTTACCGCCGGTCTGCCAAAGGGTCAACAAGCGTAAGCGGTTGTGTGTGCGGAATTCGCCCAGGCGCTGCCACACACTTCCGTGTTGACGGTCATCGCCACTGGGCTCCTTCGGATCAGTCGCTACGATCGAGGGACCACGGGGGCTAAAGTCCGTGGAAAAAGGCTTGTCGATCTCGGCCGGCAGCCGAAAGTCAAACGGAAGCCGAGAGCCGGCCGGCTGCCGCGAGTCGGAGGGCGGCAGCGGCGGTGCCCGGGTCGACAACCGCGATGGCATGCCGGAGAGATCGACATCCCGCTTGCCCTGGCTCGTGCCGGTCGGTGCAGCGTCACCGGCGCAGGCCTCGCTGGCATGTACAAGAGCCCATAGCATCAAAGACAGGAACGCGCCGTCGCCGGCCATGAGTTGGCGGATCGCGCGGCGGCGAGCTCGGCACGGTTCCGCCCGGTAAATCGGACGGAACCGATGGGTCAATAGGCGGTTGGGGTGCTGCATCGAAAACTCCACGGACTGGAGTAGGATCCCCCATCACGCCATGACTGACCAATGGTCTGTGTCACAGATCCTGGAGCGTCGCAGCGTCAAATGACTTATGTCAAGCGGCCAGCATCCGGCGGCGGACCGGCACTGTGCACGCCCGGCGATTCAGGAGGCCTGCCATGAAGCTTACCGATTTCAAGGTTTTGACGTTCGATTGTTACGGAACTCTGATCGACTGGGAAACCGGCCTATCTGCCGCGTTGCAGCCCCTGCTCACCAAAGCGCCCGGCATTCGCTCGCGTGAGGAAGCACTTGAAATTTTTGCGCAGCACGAGTTCGCGCAGGAGAACGAGACCCCATCGATGCCGTATTCTCAATTGCTCTCAGTCGTTTACAAGCGCTTGGGGAAGGCTTGGAACGTCTCGGTCAGCAATGAGGAAGCGAACATTTTCGGCGCCTCCGTACCGGACTGGCCGGCGTTTCCAGACTCTGTCGCCGCGTTGGCGTACCTCAAGCGACACTACCCTCTGGTGATCCTCTCGAACGTGGACCGCATTTCCTTCCGCGCCAGCAACGAGCGGCTGCAGGTCGTCTTCGACGCTGTCTATACGGCGCAGGACATCGAATCTTACAAGCCCAATCCGCGAAACTTCGCCTACCTGCTCGAGCGGCTGAAGAATGACTTCGGCCTGGAAAAAAGCGACGTGCTGCATGTGGCGCAGAGCCTTGTGCACGATCATGGACCGGCCAATCGCTGCGGCCTCGCATCGGCCTGGATTGACAGACGTTCTGCGAAGGAAGGATGGGGAGCAACGAAACCGCCTGGCGACGTGCCGCGGTATGACTTTCGCTTCGACAGCATGGCTGCGCTCGTGCGGGCTCACGAATTGGAATTGTCTGATGATCCAGACTAGCCGCGTGCTCAGTGTTTGTGTTCTTGAGCCGCCAGGTCGTTGACCAGTGCCAGAAGGCGTTCCGGGCTGCCGGCCGAACGTACGTCCGCCACATACTTCCCGGCGATGACGAACGTCGGCACTCCTTCGATGCGGTAGCGCAATCCCAGTTCGTCCGCCCGCTGCAAATCGGTGGTCACGTCAAAGCCGTGATAGGCCGCCGCGAATTGGTCCGCGGGGATGCCGAACTTGGCGACGAAGGCGCTTTGCAGGCGCTCGGCACCGGCGGCATCGTTCGGGTCGGCGGCGATGAGCGGATCGCCGTTGACATGGATTTCCTTGAAGATCTCGCTCTGCAGCTGATCGAGTTTGCCCAGGCTCTTGAGGGCATAGAACAGACGGGCGGTGGAACGATGGCCCGCACTCCACATCACCGGCACCCGTGAGAACGCGATGTACGGAGCTTTCGTCTTGCGCCACGTTTCCACGGACGGGTCGATGGCATAGCAGTGGGGGCAGCCGTACCAAAAAAACTCCAGCACCTCGATCTGACCGGGTGCGGCCGCAGTGGGCTGCGCGGGAACCAGGCGAGTGTAATTGACTCCTTCGGTCCAAGGACTTGGCGGAGAGGCCGGCGTGGCCGCCGATGCGGCGGCGGTGGCAGACGCGACGGTGGAGGCGACGGCGGCCAACAGCGTGTTGTTTCGTCCGCTATCGCCGGCAGTCTCATCGACCGATTCCGTTCCATCCTCATTTTTCAGCCGGGCGACCTTCGCCGCCTGAGTGGGTGCGAGCCCCGCCTCCTGCCGCTCGGTGGCCGTCGCTGTCGGCGCTGCGGGTGTGGCCGGCGGTGCCAATGCGGTTGCGGGCGTCGTATCGGCTTGACCGTGTTCGGTCGTGGCGGATTGTCTACCGCAGCCGCTTGCACTCAACGCCAGCACCCAGAGCAGGCACAGGCCGACCCGCATGTTCAATGCAGGCCTTGGACATACGATGCGAGGTTCTTCATGTCATCGGGCGTCAGCCGCTTGGCGATGGTTCCCATGATCCCATTCGGCCCTGGCCATCGTTCGCCGGACGCGTAGGCGGTCAGCTGCTCGACCACGTACTCCGAGTGTTGACCGCGCAGTGCAGGGAACTTGGCCGGCTCGTTGCCGTAGCCGGTGGGTCCGTGGCAAGCCATGCAGGCCGGGATGCCGCGGGTCGCGTCGCCGCCCCGATAGATCACTTGGCCCGCTTTCCACAAGCTTGGATCGGCCTCCAGGCCGGTGTTGACCAGTCCACCGAAGTAGGCGCCCAGATCGGCCATGTCCTGCGGCGTGAGCGCCATGACGTTCGCCATCATGATGGCGTTGTTACGTTTACCGCTCTTGAAGTTGGCAAGTTGTTCGGCGATGTAGTCCGCGCCGAGGCCGGCGAGGCTCGGCCATTGTGGATTCACGCTGTTGCCGTTGGCGCCGTGACAGGCCTGGCAGACCACCGCTTTGGTCGCCCCGGCTTCCGCATTACCGTCGGCCATACTCGCCTGTGAGAGCATCAAGCTGAAAAGACCTGCTGCAAGAATACTCAGTCGCTTCAACATCGCCTCTGACCCCGTTCTTGGATGAGCTGTTTAACCGAGTAAATTGTACACTAGCGGTAATCAATTGCGTCGCATGCGCCGTTATGTCGATCTACCCTCACGTGAAATTTGTGACGAGTGCCGCCGAGGCACATCAATTTGCGGCGGATGATGGTCGAGAGATTGCGTTTGCCGGCCGCTCCAACTCCGGCAAATCCAGCGCCATCAACGCGCTCACTGCACGTTCGGGACTTGCGCGCGTGAGCCGCACGCCGGGCCGAACCCAGCTCATCAATTTCTTCGAAGTAGCGGCGGAGCGTCGCCTGGTGGATCTGCCGGGATATGGCTTCGCCAAGGTTCCCGAACGCGTGCGCTTGAAGTGGCTCGAGCTCATGGAGCATTACTTCAATGTTCGCGAATCGCTGGTGGGCCTCATCCTCATCGTGGACAGTCGACGCGGTCTTTCCGCCCAAGATGTCGTCATGCTCGAATGGGTGCTGGCTCGCGATCGGCATGCGCACGTGCTGCTGACCAAATCCGACAAGCTCAATCGTCGGGATTCGGAGCGGGTGTTGCAGGAAACCAAAAGCGCGTGTGCGGATACGGCGGTCACCGCCCAGCTATTCTCAGCCCACGCAAAAAAAGGCTTTGACGAGGCGCGAGGCGTCATGGACGCATGGCTCGATGCCGCTTAAAAAAACGCCCCGGTGGTTGTTTTGACACAGCCACCGAGGCTAGACCAACCCGGCATGGGGATGACAAACCGGGTCTCGCCCGCTCAGGGAGAAGAGCGGGGAGCGTCGTTAACGCTCATGGGATTAGATGGGGCTCGATGACGAAAGTTCCAGAGCCGGGCGGAGCATTTGCGCAAATTTGGCGAATTTCGCGCAAGAGGCCCTCGGAAGGCCGAAATAGTCCCAAAATCGCCTAAATCTTTACCTTTCCTGCCAGTTCTTTACAGCTGGAACGTGGCGTTCCCCCCAACCGGGTCGCGCACGCCGGCCACGGCGTCGCGCGGCGGCATGGGACCCACTAATGTGCCTCATCCCAATTGCGACCCACACCGACATCGACTTTGAGGGGCACGCGAAGTTCGGCGGCATCGGCCATGAGGCTGCGAAGCCGCGGCACGATGGCATCGAGTTCCCCATCGGCGACTTCGAGCACGAGTTCGTCATGAACTTGCATGATGAGCCGCGCGCAGACTTGCGATTCGCTCAACCACGTGTCGACCGCGATCATGGCGCGCTTGATGATGTCTGCGGCGGTGCCCTGCATGGGCGCGTTGATGGCGCTGCGTTCGGCGTACTGGCGCAGCGCCTGGTTGCGGGAAAGTATGTCGGGCAGATAAAGGCGGCGTCCGAAAAGTGTTTCGACATAACCTACATCGCGCGCCTGTTGCTTGGTTTCCTCCATGTAGCGCCTCACACCCGGGTATCGCTCGAAATACAGATCGACGTATCGTTGAGCCTCCCCACGGCCGATGCCGAGCTGGCGCGCGAGTCCGAAGGCCGACATGCCGTAGATCAAGCCAAAGTTGATTGCCTTCGCAGAGCGTCGTTGATCCGCTGTGACTTCACTCAAGCTGATTCCGAACACCTCGGCTGCGGTCGCCTGATGGATGTCACGATCTTCCGCAAACGCATCCAGCAAGCTGCGATCGCCGGACAGGTGCGCCATGATGCGCAGCTCGATCTGAGAATAATCGGCCGCGATCAGTGAACAGCCGGAAGGTGCGATGAAAGCTTGACGGATCTTGCGTCCTTCCGGCGTTCGGATCGGTATGTTCTGCAGATTGGGGTCGGAGGATGAGAGCCGGCCGGTGGCGGCCACCGCTTGATGATACGAGGTGTGGATGCGCCCGGTCTGCGGGTCGATCTGATCCGGCAGCTTGTCGGTGTAGGTCGACTTGAGCTTGGCGACGCCACGGTAGGCGAGAATCAAGCGCGGCAGTGCATGGGATTCTGCCAATTCCTCCAACACGTCCTCCGCCGTTGAAGGCTGCCCGGTCGGCGTCTTGCGTACCACCGGAATCGCGAGCCGGCCGAACAGAATTTCCTGCAGCTGCTTCGGCGAGTCGACGTTGAAAGTGCCGCCCGCCTCGACGTGGGCCTGCGACTGCAGCTCCAGCATCTGTGCTGCGAGCTCCGAGCTTTGTTTCTTGAGGAGCTCGCGATCGACCAGCACTCCGGTGCGCTCCATGCGATAGAGCACCGGCACCAAGGGTTGCTCGATCGTTTCATACAGGCGCTTGAGCTTGGGGTTGGCCGTCAATTGCGGCCACAGCGCCTGATGCAGCTGCAGCGTCACGTCCGCGTCCTCGGCGGCGTACTCGGTCGCGCGATTGACGTCGACCTGGTTGAAGGTGATCTGCTTGGCGCCCTTGCCGCAGACCTCTTCATAGGTGATGGTTTTGAATCCTAAGTATTTTTCCACGGTCGAATCCATGTCGTGCCGCGTCGTGACGCTGTTGAGCACGTAGGACTCGAGCATGGAATCGTAGCGCTGACCGGCGAGTGCGATACCGTAGTTGGCGAGGATGTGGCAATCGAACTTCAAATGGTGGCCCAGTTTCGGCTTGGTCGGATCTTCGAGGAGCTGCTTCAGCGACCCAAGCACCCTCGCGCAATCGAGCTGCGGCGGAGCGCCGGCATAGTCATGGCCCAGCGGGATGTACGCCGCTTCGCCGGGCGTCACGGCAAAGGACACACCGACGATGCGGGCTTGGAGATAATCGAGGCTGTCGGTCTCGGTGTCGAAGGCAATGAGCGGCGCCGCCCGGAGCTTCTGCGCCCACGCGTCGAGCAGATCCTGCGATGTCACCATCTCATAGTCACGCCGCCGAGGAGGGCTCGACTGCGCAGAGTTGGCAGTCGCGCCGTGCAGTGCCAGCGACTCGCTCACCGCATCTCGAGCCGCCGTCGCGATGACTTCGGGCGGGACCCGGTCCGCTGCCGGCGTGGCCGCGCCCAAGTCTGACGAGGCATCCAGCGAGCGCAGCAGCACTCGAAGCTCCAGCCGGGTGTACAACTCGCGCAAGCGACTCACGTCCTGTGCGGCAGGCGCCAGCTCATCGACCTTGAGCTCCAAGGGTACGGCGATATCGATGGTCGCCAATTTGCGCGACAGCTCGAGCGCCGGCAAAGAGCTGCGCAAATTGTCGCCGACCTTCCCCGGGATGGAGCCTGCGTGTTCGATCAGAGCATCCAGTGTCTGGTATTGGTTCAGCCACTTCGCCGCCGTCTTGGGGCCGACACCGGTGATGCCGGGAATGTTGTCCGACGTGTCGCCGACCAGTGCCAGGTAATCGATAATCTGTTCGGGGAACACGTCGAACTTCGCCTTGACGCCCTCGCGGTCGAGGCGGGTGTTGCTCATGGTGTTCACCAGGCCGATGCGCGGACCGACCAATTGCGCCATGTCCTTGTCGCCCGTCGAAATCACCACATCGTAGCCCGCGGTGGCCGCTTGGGTGGCGAGGGTGCCGATGACGTCGTCCGCTTCCACCCCATTCACGCGCAGCATCGGCAATCCCATGGCGACGACCGCATCGAGAAGCGGTTGCACCTGCGACCGAAGATCGTCGGGCATGGGCGCCCGGTGCGCCTTGTACTCATCGAACAACTCATCGCGGAACGTCCTGCCGGGCGCGTCGAAGACCACTGCGACCCGCGTCGGTGCCTCCTCCTTGAGCAGCTTGTTCAACATGTTGAGCACGCCGAGGATTGCTCCGGTGGGCTCGCCCTGCGAATTGGTGAGCGGCGGCAACGCGTGAAATGCGCGGTAGAGGTAGGACGATCCGTCGACCAGCAAGAGCTTGCGGAGAGCCATTTAGGGCTGCGGTGCCGGCGGTGTCGGCGTGCCCGCGGATGGCGCAGGAACCGGGGATGCGGTTGCGGGCGACTGCGGTGATTGAGAAGCGGGTGCCTGACTCCCGGGCGGCGTCCGCGGCTGGGGAAGGATGATCTTCTTGTGCGGACGCTGTTGATCCGGCAGCACCAGCGGCCCTTTTTGTCCGCAGGCCGCCATCATCCCGGCCAGGCTGGCAACCAAGAGCAGGCCGTTGATTCGCATGTTGCGCAGTATAACCCGGAGCGCCGTGAAGCTATGCCGGGGAGC
>Ga0116230_10006767_pt1 | contig 11315 bp, 9 predicted proteins | sample S1TSphfallax_3_FD_88678 | JGI IMG/M metagenome (GOLD analysis project Ga0116230, IMG submission 88678) | Host-associated microbial communities from peat moss isolated from Minnesota, USA - S1T2_Fd - Sphagnum fallax MG | ecosystem: Host-associated > Plants > Peat moss > Unclassified | place: USA...
AAATAAGGGTTTACGCGCAAATGCTGGAATGACTTCGGAAAAAATGCCAAATGCTGGTAACGCCATCACGTAAACAGCAGGGTGGGAATAAAACCAAAACAAATGTTGGTAGAGGATGGGGTTTCCCTGTTTGTCAGGGAGGAAAAAACCTATTTGACCGATGAGGTCGAATAACAACAGGATAACAGCTCCTGTAAGTACGGGTAGACAAAACAACTGTAGCAATTGAGCGCTTAGAATTGTCCAGACATAAACTGGCATACGAAAGAAAGTCATCCCTTTTGTCCGCATCTGGACTATAGTGGTGACTAGATTAAGTGCCCCCATGATCGATGAAATACCAATCAAGATGATGGCTATTAACCAAATAAATTCACCATTCAGCCAGTGACCAGATGGGTTCTGGATGCTCACTGGCGGATAAGACCACCAGCCAGCTTGAGCAGTTCCACTGGGAAGGAAAAAACTGGATAATAATAAAATCCCACTGATGGGGATCATCCAAAAGGCGATCGCATTCAATAAGGGAAAGGCCGTCTCCCGCGCCCCAATCATTAATGGGACGAGAAAATTGGCTAGACCAACATTAGCTGGAAAAATCCACAGAAATATCATCACAGTCCCATGGATGGTGAACAACCCATTATAAAGAGGACGACTGACCAGATTTAATGGCGGAGTTATTAATTCAGCGCGCATAATCATAGCTAATAGTCCACCGAACAAGAAGAAGATAAAGGATGTAACTAGATACTGAATACCAATGACTTTATGATCTGTGCTAAAGCCAAAATAGGGTCGCCAGTTATCCTGTTGGGATTCAGCAATGGGTAAGTTTGTCATATTTATAGCAATGGGATTTCGCAGGTGGAATGGTAGGCCAGTTTTGTTGAAGTGGTGTTTGCTTTGGTCGCATATGCTCAAATTCCGCCTGATTTGGGGGTATATTTGGTTGATTAACTTTTAACTGAGCTAGCCATTGATGGTAAGTCTCAGGGGAATCAATATATACATCTGCGGTCATCGCGGCAAAGTAAGTACCACTGAATTGAGAATCGTGCAATTTATATTTCCCAATCCGAGTAGGAGTAAAATTAAGCTCAATGATTCGATTGGGGAAAATATCTTGTTTAATCCTGAAGTTAGGCACATAGAAGCCATGTAATACTCTGTCAGACTTCATAATTAAATGAACTCGTTGGTTAACAGGGAGGTGTAGAGCGGGACTGATAATATTCTGGGCTGGATAGCGAAATAACCAGTACCATTGTTTCGCTAGGACTTCTATGTTTTCTATAGGTTGTGCGCTGGAATTAACTTGTTGCGCATCAACCTCAGATTCTATTTCTAGTGGTGTGTGTAGATGGACAATATCCATATGACCAGTTGTATCCATCCGCTGATAAATACTAGCGCTATATCCAGCAATCCAGAGAACTAATAAGACGGGAATTACTGTCCAGATAATTTCAATTTTTAGGTTCCCACGAATTGATGGACCATCACTAGTATCTGCTGGATCTGCTCGATAGAAAAAAATAGAATAGAGGATTACACCAGCTACTAAAAGAAAAACGATCGCTCCTAGAGTCACGAGAAAGCTGAATAGTTCGCCAACAGGTACCGCTTCTGCTGTAGCTGGAGTAGGAAGCCAATTGTAGGCTTGCTGTCCTAACCAATGGCTGATGAGGATAATAATGATCACAAATAGAGCAAGTAGCCCAATATTGAACCCAATATTAAACATAATTAAAACATAATTAAAACATAATTAACTTGGGGGGAGCATTTGAGCAGCTGTATTATGGATGCCAAAATCTCCGCCGAGTCTGGCGCCGAGTGTGCCATGAATGAACATATATATGAGACTGAGAACCCCCACAAATAAATAAATCCACTGGACTTGTCTGGGGTCATCTGCACGCCACCGGAACCGCTGATAACCCCGCCATACTGTCATAGCAATAATTATAGTTAAGAGTAACACACCTCCCACACCATGTAAGAGCATGACTGAACCCGCGCCTAAACCCCAAATACTTTTTGTATTTGTTAGGGGTTGGGCTAAGAGCATCTCAAAAAGACCAGCGATGACAGTGAAAAATGTGATTACCGACGCAGCCAAAATGTTATACCAACCAACATCGAAAAATTGAAACCTGCTGACTGCGATCGTCAAAAATCTCAGCAAGGGTTTTTCTAAGGGGAAAAAACTTCCTGCTATGTCAAATAGAATCGCCGAAATAAACAACCCTAAAGTCAAATGGACTAAATTGGGATGGAGGGGAAATCGATAAGGAAGTCCATTCGCACCCAACTCAATTCCCAATTGTTTTAATTGGTCGATCAGTTGTGGGTTCATCGCAGCAGTCCTTTTTTTATCGCTTCTACAACTGGTGCTGTGTGTATTCCATATACCCAATAAACCAAATCACCCAGATACATTTGTAGGCAAACTAGAATGAGCAAAAATGTGGTTGCGCCTAAATAAGTTACCGGGAGCTTCAAGGGATTCTGGAGGCGAAGAACACTTCTCCAAGCTGTAATCATCACCAGAATGACTGAAATGGTCCAACCGTTAATTGTGTGGTAATCCAGAACTGCTTGAGCTGTTGGATAAGCTTGTGCTAAAGCTGCTTCTAGCTGACCAAAGATCACCGCTAAGAAAATGGCGATTGAAGCGACCAACATATTCCACCAACTCACTTCTAATAGTTGGTGATTACGGTTCAGATAACCGCTGAGGTCGCAAAAGTAAGCAAAGAAAACCATCGCAATCACAAAATGGACAATAATCGGATGGATTGTATCTGGATAGGGTAAACCCCGATTATTGATTGATATCCAATGCATTCAGTTCTCCTTGTAATATTACTGCCCTTGAAAAAACTAGCAGCATCTTGATTTTTCTCCTGACTCCTAACTCCTGGCTCGTGACTCCTTTTTGATAATTCTGACATAGGAGTTTTTAGTCCTAGATAAGTAGCAATTAAGAATAAGCTGGGAGCAATAATTGCTAGACCCGTTACTATTGTTCTCTCCCGTAGCTGGCTGGGAGAGAACTTTCTTCCCCTAGTCGTGGATACTACCTTCGAGCGCAGATAATTATGAAATGTTTCTTCATTTAGCCATTCCAGAGTGGTTTTAAAATTATGCAATGGAGTCGGTAGTAATTCCAAATAAGTCGCGTGACGGATCAAGTCCCCTGTTTTACCTTTGATTTGTACCCGGTTAAATAAATCCGCCACAGCATCACCGATCCCCAATTTCATCAATGTTCCTCGCAGTTTGACCTCTGCTGGTTTTGGGGATTTTCCCTGAGTCAGAGCAATCAAATTTTGGGCGATCGCTGCTCCTTGCTGATAAGCTACTTGTGCTAAAGCAGGCTGAGGATTGTTTTGGACAACTGCGCAATCTCCAGCAGCAAAGACATGGGGAAAATCCGGTAGCTGTAATGTGGGAAGCACGATGGGTAGACCATGCTCATGCCAATTTTTTTCGGGAATTTGGGACTTGAGGCTTTGAATGAGCGGATTGACTGCGACACCGGCGGTCCAAATAGTAGTGGAAGTAGTAATACTTTTTGTTTCCTGAGTATTATTTGGCTGATACTCCAATTGCTGAGAATCAACTACTTTCACCTCTACATCCAGAAGCAAATCAACTGGTATTGATCTTTTAGCCAGAGATTCGCGGACAATGTGGCGCAAGTTCTCATTTGCATCCCCCTTGAGGATGGACTTACTGTGATTAATCAGCCAAATTTGGATATCTCCGACATCACCACCCAATTTACCATACCAGTAAGGTAACAAATCAGCTAGAGTTCCTGCCAATTCTACCCCTGCTGGTCCTGCGCCCACAATGGCGAAAGTCAGTAGGGATTGTCTCTGTTTTTGGTCCCGTGTATTTATCGCCCGTAACAAGCAGGAGCGCAATTGTCGTTCCAGCTTAATTGTGTCCTCTCTCGTCCGAAATGCAAAGGCGTTTTCTGCTGCTCCCTCCGTATGCAAATAACTCTGATCGCTACCTACTGCTAATAGGAGATAATCATAAATGTAATCTGACCCAGAAGCTAAATCGACTCGGTTTTCCTCCAAGTTGATTTTGACTACCTTGTCCTGGACAAAATTGATATTGCTTCCTTCTAGCAACTTCTGATAAGTAGGACAAACTATATCTTCTGGTAATTCGCCTGATAGCCAATCATAAAGTATTGGCTTAAACACAAAGCTCTCCTGTGGGTCAATCAGGATAATGGATGGGATATAATCTTGAGAACGTAAATGTAAAGCAGCAAATAGACCGCCAAAACCCGCACCGACAATAACAGTAACTGGCTCAGTTAAATGGTTCATCTTAAATGTCAAAGAGACTTTTTAGTTTAAGCTAAACAGCCTGAGTTTATCTCTAACCTAGTGCTGAAAATTTTCTGATTAATTGCGATTAAGCTAGGTTAATTAACGTGGAGATATACTGAGTTTTGTTTTTTATGATGCTATATTAAAGCCATTAACTGATAATGTCAAGCTAAAAAGAGGCGATATGCTGGATTTTGACTTTCATCCCAATAGCGATAACCCAGAGTAAGCAAAAAAGCTTGCCATTCATCCATTTCGTGGGGAGGTACTTGCATTCCCACCAGGATTCGTCCATAATCCGCCCCATGATTGCGATAGTGAAACAGACTGATATTCCAATCAGGAGCAATAGAAGTAACAAACTGCATCAAAGCACCAGGACGTTCGGGAAATTCAAATCTATAGAGTAATTCATTTTCAGCTAAGGGAGAATGTCCACCAACCATATGTCTCAGGTGTAATTTTGTCAATTCATCATCGGTTAGATCCAGTGTTTTTAGCCCATTAGCTGTAAAGTCAGCGACTATTTTCATCGCATCAGCCCGGTTTTCGATTTGCATACCCACAAAAATATGCGCTTCTTGGGCGTTCGCAATCCGATAATTGAATTCTGTCAGGTTACGTTGACCAATACATGCACAAAACTGGCGCAGACTACCTCTGGCTTCGGGAATGGTAACAGCAAATATGGCTTCCCGACGCTCCCCAAACTCTGCTCTTTCGGCGACAAAACCCAACCGACTGAAATTCATATTAGCTCCACAAGCTACAGCTATCAGAGTTTGTCTTTGGATTTGGGTTCGTTCCACATAGGCTTTTGCACCGGCGATCGCCAATGCTCCCGCCGGCTCCAAAATAGAGCGCGTATCTGCAAAAACATCTTTAATCGCCGCACATATATCGTCTGTATCTACCAAAATAATTTCATCTACATATTGTTGACAAAGGCGAAAAGTTTCTGCTCCCACTTCTCGTACCGCCACACCATCAGCAAATAAACCCACTTGAGACAATCGCACCCGATGACCAGCCTGAATTGATTGATACATAGCATTAGCATCCACTGGTTCCACCCCAATAATCTTAATTTCTGGTCGCAAGCGTTTCACATAAGCGCCAATCCCAGAAATTAATCCCCCACCACCAATAGCGACAAAAATCGCCTCAATCGGTTTTTGATATTGACGTAAAATCTCCATCCCTATAGTCCCCTGACCAGCGATCACATCAGGGTCATCAAAGGGGTGGATAAAAGTCAAACCCTTTTGGGTTTCTAGTTGTCGAGCATAAATATAAGCATCATCATAGGTATTACCATATAAAACAACTTCCCCTCCCAGTGCTGCGACAGCATCTATTTTGACATGAGGTGTGGTAACAGGCATAACTATAATGGCTCTGGTTTGTAAACGATGAGCAGCCAAAGCCACACCCTGAGCATGATTTCCCGCAGAAGCAGCAATTACACCTCTCTCCAGTAAATCTTTCGGTAAATTCACCATCTTATTGTAAGCACCTCGCAGCTTAAAAGAAAAGACCGACTGCATGTCTTCCCGCTTGAGGAAGAGTTGGTTATTTAACCTGAGAGATAGATTACGCGCATAATCTAGAGGAGTTTCTTGAGCGACATCATATACACGAGCAGTCAGGATTTGAACTAGATAATCACAATACATAAAGATAATAGGTATAAGTCAAGATGGATGCTAATTTTAGCTTGTCTCTCCACGCAAATAGTACAGTTTTCAAAACTAAAGAATTTTGTTTTAATGTACAGGTAAAAATCCAGTATAAATTCCCGAAAAAGCGTTATGTATAAGCTACCGCCACTTTTAATCAGTTTTATCTTATTAGGATGTTTTACAACTACAATAACCCCAATTGCTCAAGCTGAAACACTTGTAGTACAAAATAGGAGCGTAGAATTAAAGCAACTGCTAGAGCAAGGGCGGGGATTAGTAGATGCGGGAGATTATGATGGGGCGATCGGAGTTTATCAACGAGCCGCAAATATAGACCCCAGAAACGCTAAGATCCAATCTGGAATTGGTTATTTATATGCTAAACAAGGAAAATTTTCCTCGGCTTTGGCTGCTTATCGGCGGGCGATCAAAATTAATCCAAATAACAGTGATTTTTATTACGCTGTCGGTTATATCAAAGGTAACTCAGGTGATACTTTTGGCGCAAAAGAAGCTTACCGTAAGGCGATTCAGTTAAATCGGGGTAATGTAGATGCTTATTTAGGATTAGGCGTTACCCAAACCTCTTTGGGAGATTATCAATCAGCTATGTGGGCGTATGAACAAGCGATGAGCTTGAATAGGAGTTATCCCCGAACTTATGAGTTAATGGGTTCGCTCTTTAAACAGCGCCATCAAACCAGACAAGCGAGTAAGACGTTACAAACGGCTTTGGACTTATATCGTCGAACCAATGATCCAGATGGTATTAGTAGAGTACAAAATTTACTACAAGGTTTAGGCGGATAGAGATGTAAATATGTAGGGTGTGTTAGCGCTATGCGTAACGCACCAAACCTAATGCTGGGAATTGAGAGGTGAAATATGGGAAAAATAGCTATGAATACAATAAACTTGAGTTAGGATGATATCAAAGTCTTTAACTAGTTATTGACAGAGATAACCCTAGAGAAAAAGCCTAAATTACCAGGTTTTTTTACATATGACTTTCTGGCTACAGACATTCTCATTGGATTGGTTAAAAACTCTCGCGATCTAGATTCTAAGGAGGCTTTAAAAACAGGTGAGTATGGTTCAAATTATCAAACCTTACTCAGAGAGTTAAATACGATTGAAGAATGAGGTTTCTTACATTTAGCGTTATTGAACTATACCCTAAGAAATTCCTACTAATGACCCACAGCACCACCCGCAGCTTTAACTTTGTGTAAAAATAAAATCGCTATTCCACTCAACAATAGAGCCATACCAATAAAATAGAAACAATCGTTAAAAGCCATAACGTAAGCTTCTCGACGGACAATATTCGCTAACGTAGCGATCGCCTGATTGTGAGCAGTTACCAAATCTTTACCCTGACCGACTAAATATTGCGTTAGTTGTTCTAGTCGATGTTGCATTTCGGGACTATATAAAGATATTGATTCACCCAATCTATTAGAATGCATCTGTTCTCGATTAATTAAAAGAGTTGCTAAAGCAGCAATTCCCAAAGAACCACCCAAATTGCGCATCATATTAAATAAAGCACTGGCTGACCCCGCATCTTTGGGATTTAAGCCACTAGTGGCGATCGATGTCAACGGAACCATAATTAGAGGTTGTCCCATCGCTCTGACCAATTGTGACCAGCGCAATTGTTCTGATCCTGTTTGATTGGTTAAATCCGCATTCATAAATGCACTGATAGCAAATAGAGCGACACCCACAGCTGTCATCAGGCGGATATCAATGCGTTCCATAATTTTAGGTAACAATGGAATAATAAATAGTTGAGGAATACCAGCCCAAACTAACACTTCGCCAATTTGTAAAGCATTGTATTCTTGAATTTGAGCTAGATACAAAGGTAAGATATAAATTGAGCCATATAATCCAATTCCCAAACAGACATTCACAATACTAGCTAAACCGAAATTGCGATAACGGAGTAGACGTAAATTGATGAATGGTTGTTTACGGGTTAGTTCTATAATGAAGAATAGAGCGAGAAAAACAACTCCAATAAAAGTTAACCGCACGATCAAGGGAGAGCCAAACCAATCTTTCCGCGTCCCTTCTTCTAAAACAACTTGTAGCGCACCCAAACCAACAGCCATGGAAATAATTCCCCACCAATCACCTTGTCGGAGTAGTTGAAATTGCGGTTTATCTTGTCTAATCCCGTAACTTACTCCGCTCAACATGATTAATCCTGGAATTACATTTATATAAAAGCTATATTGCCAACTGTAATTTTCGGTTAACCACCCACCGATCGCAGGTCCAATAGAAGGCGCAAAAACTGCTGTCAGGCTAAACGCCGCTAATCCAATTGATTGTTTAGCAGGGGGTAAAGTTGTGAGTACAATAGTAAAGGCTGAGGGAATTAACACACCTCCACAAAACCCTTGTAAGGCGCGGAATAAAATCATGGAATTCAGGTTCCATGACCAAGCGCAACAGATAGAAAATAGGATAAATAATGTAGTATTGACTAAAAGATATCTTCGCAAAGAAAATACTTTCGATAACCACCCTGTTAAAGGGATGACGATGATTTCTGCAACTAAGTAAGCTGAGGAAATCCAAGAACCTTCTTCTAAAGTTGCTCCTAGACTGGCTTGAATATCTTGTAAAGAAGCATTGGTTATCTGGATATCTAGAATAGCCATGAAAGCACCCAGCATACTAGCTAATACGCCAATCCAGGTTCTTAGTGATACAGTCATAGATAGAGTGTAGGGTGTAGGAGGGTTTATTTGACTTCCACTGTCACTGTCGCAGACATTCCTGGGACGATCCGTGATTCATATCCTTGAATACTCTTTTGGTCGAATATTATTTTTACGGGAATGCGTTGGACAACTTTGGTAAAATTACCTGTGGCGTTATCTGGTGGTAATAGAGCAAATTGAGCACCGGAAGCTGGGGACATACTCTCCACGTAACCCATAAATTTATGATGGGGAAAAGTATCTAGTTCTATTTCAGCTGATTGGTGGGAATGCATTTTTTCCAATTGCGTTTCCTTAAAGTTTGCTACTACCCAATTTTCACGGTCCACGATCGCCATTAATGGAGTTCCCGCCGTAACTTGATTTCCCACTTCCACGTTTTTTCTACCTATCCTACCGTTACTCGGTGCTGTGATATAGGTATAGGATAATTGTGTTTTCGCGTCTTTTAAACTAGCTAGAGCTTGAGCGATCGCTGCTTTCGCTGCGATAAATTGACTCCGTTTCGCTGCTGTATCCTGTCTATTAGCGGTAGCTTGCTGTAATCCTCCCCGCGTATTTGCTAATTTAGCTTGGGCGACAACTACATTTTCTTGCGCCTGTGAGAGTTTAGCCTGTGCTTGTGCTATTTCCACTTTCGATGAAGCTAATTTAGCTTGAGCTTGAGCTACTCCTTCAATAGCAGAAGTCTTTTGTGCTACAGCTACATCATAAGCTGTTTTAGCATTATCAAACTGCTGACGAGCGATCGCTCCTGTGCGATACAAATCACGATAACGCCGATAATCTAATTCGGCTTTCTCTAAATTAGCATTTGTTTGAACTACCTGAGACTGGGCTGCCGAAACTCCTGCTTGAGCTAATTTGACATCAGCTTGAGCAGATGGTATTCCTTCTTCTGCTTCTTTAACTGCTGCCTTAGCTGTAGAGATTGCTGCTATTGCGCCATTAATATCTCCTTGAGCTTGGGTTGTTTTACCGCTGGTGGTTTGGCTAGCTAAAGAAATATTTGAATGTGCAGCGGAAGCTTGACTCCGGGCATTTTCTAATGCTGCTGCTGCTTCTAGAACTTTAACTTGATAGTCTTGTGGGTCTAGTTTAATCAATAGTTGTCCCTCGTGGACTAATTGATTATCATTCACCAACACCTGAGTAACTGTCCCAGGAATGCGGCTGCTGATATCATGTATATGTCCAACGACAGTCGCATCATCTGTTGATTGGTGACTAGAAGCATATTGAAGATAATGATAACCTACAGTTCCTAAGGCGATCGCTCCCAAACCCAAACCAGCTAAAATCAGAGGAAACTTGAGCCGATTTTTTGGTGCTTTCGGACTAACTACAGGTAATTCTTCCTGGACAATTGGGTCAGAATTAACTAATTCAGGCGTTAATTCTTTTTCCAATAAAGCAGTATTGTGTTGGGGGTATTTATTGTTTTCTTCCATAATCCTCAATTTTCTACCTGGATTTTATCGTTGGCGATAAAATTAGTTAGAGTCCGTAATATTTGTTTGCTATCTTTCCTAAGTCGTTAAGTTAGGATACGTAATATATTAATGTTGACAAAAATATGACTTTTCTCACATCACCCAATAGGATGATTAAAGGAGTAAAGCAAACGATTGAGTAGGGAATTGGCAAAACATCTGAACCAAATGGAAAAAATAAGTGTGGAGCGATCGCTATTCTTGTAGTCATTCAGACTGAAAAAACTAACTAAATTTATATCAAATTCATTGACAGTCATTAGCTATGCGATTATTTGCATAGCGTACCAATCCTTTTCAATAAAAGCAGGATCAACACCAAGGTCACTAGCAATAACTTGTATTAAGCTGGGATTAGTAGAAATACTCAAAAGTTTATTTTTTTGATTAAAGAGTCATTTTGTACTATATAAATTCTAAATGTATTCATGTCTGACATATTTTCCCTCGTAACCTATTCTACGAGAAATACGCTTTTTAACACCTATAACTCGTCCAGCTGGGACTTGAGTTGTACGTCCTTCGTTATAAGTTTGATCGTAGCTTGAGGGAAAAACCTCTACTTTGAATTTTTTTAAGGCTTCAGTTGCTAGCTCTCGTAGCGCTTTACAAGGTACTGTGCGTTTTGATAAGGGAAAAATAGCTGCTTTAGCATATAGACCATAGCCAATTTTAACGATTTTACTTTTTTTGACTAATTGCTTAAGACCGTACCCAACTTGATCATAATTAGCAATATCCTGAAAATCCTTACGCAGAAAGACATCACAGTCACTCACAGCGATTCTGTCTGCAATTTTATCTTCTACAGTGGTAATACTTTTTTTCTTCATGAGTATTTTTTACCGCTATAATTTGATACGGTCAATTTAAAAAATAACCTGCCCTATTTTAATTTACAAAAAGGATTTGAAGGCAGTTGTAGAAACACTCATAGTACCTGTACTAAAGAAACTGGGTATAAAAGTTGCCAGTAGAAAGCTTAAACAATTAATTCCTGTTGTAGGCGCAGTTGTTGGTGGACGAGAAAATTTCGCGATA
>Ga0116230_10006768_pt1 | contig 11315 bp, 4 predicted proteins | sample S1TSphfallax_3_FD_88678 | JGI IMG/M metagenome (GOLD analysis project Ga0116230, IMG submission 88678) | Host-associated microbial communities from peat moss isolated from Minnesota, USA - S1T2_Fd - Sphagnum fallax MG | ecosystem: Host-associated > Plants > Peat moss > Unclassified | place: USA...
GAGAAAAAACAATCTAGAACCTTAAGAGCATATTCTTTTAAGAACATGTGTCCATGAAAAACATAGGTCATTGGGTCACATGCTTGTTTTCTGAAACATGAATATGCAGACAACAAAGGACTAAGAGTTGAGCATCACAAGTTCACAAAGAAAGTTCTGTTCAACACTAAATTATGTATTGCATCATGTGTCGTCCTCCTAGACATGCACTTCACAAGATTGGAAAGTAGATTTACCTTCAAATTTCCAAGCTCACAGAGAATTTTCCCACTGATGCGATTTTTGTAAAGCTCCCTGATAGAATTCAGGTCCCATTGAACACACTAATTAACAACTAAGTTGCAATCTGATTCCATCAGATGATACACAGCCTGTGGAATGGCAGTGGAGTTGACCCCAAGCTAACTAAACTAGCCACTTGATGATATTGCAAAATTTCAATGTTAGGTTTAAGCCTCAGAACAGAACTAGAGAAAGCAGTTCACGATAGAAAGAACTCTGCAATACTACTCATGAGGAGAAGAGGGTAGGGAATTGTAGATACAGGTATTTCAAGTTGTGGAGATTTCCAAGGACCAGAGATCCTGATAAGCCTGCATTGCCCAAGTCCCTGACGGTACCACAGGGTGCAACAGAAACTAGCTGATGAGAGTTGCAGAAAAGAGAAAGAGAGTGCATATAAGTACTGTAGGCTATAACAAAATGAACAAGAAACCTGCCTGCAGGTATTATAACAGCAATTTGTTGAAAGATTATATTGAAACCTACACACCAATGACGCTGCCCTTATCGTTGCAAGTTACGTGGATCCAGGTGTAGGGGTTGAGCATAGTCGGATGCCAGCTTTGGAACACATTCCATGGATCGTCCAAGCTCTGTCGTAGTGCATATAACGCATCACCTGCAGCAGCAGCACAAGGCAGCAAATACTGGATCCGACTAGCAAAAGATCATAAAGCGCCTGGTCGATCTGCTACTCGATCAATAACGACGTTCAAGTTGATATTACAACAAATAAGATTTGGTGACACGCCAAAATATGACAATGACTCTTGCAATGTTCACCATGATTTCTTAGTACATAGTTGAGACATCGTTCTCGTTTATATGTTCTTTCTAGCTTTCCACTTTCAGATAGAAAAGTGCTTTGTTTATACTTTGTCCACATGATCGCAAGATGAGAATCCTTCCTGGCAAAGAAATTTGAAACAGACTTAAATTAACCAAGATCCTCCGTAATATTTTCCCCGAGTCAAGTAGCGGAGGAGAAAAGGCCGGCTCCTCCAGAATTCCGGTGAATTCTCCCGTGAAATAACAGAGAAGAAAAGGCCGCCTTCTCCTTCATCCGGCTCTGGAGTGAATCCGACTCCACTTCGGACTTCTACTAAGCGGAAAAGCTAACAAGCTCACATGAGTACTGCAAAACAATAACAGCGTATGTAAGACCATGACTCACGGAGGACAATATTTAACTGGTCATTACCACAGAAACAGGCGCCCCCCCCACCCCCCCGACCTTCAGAATTCGCGCTGCAAGATCTAAGGAGCAAAAGGGCAGCCACAGTTACGGTCGTCACAAGAAGGCTGATGAGAGCTCCATGCTCTAAACTTCCTCTCAAATTCCGTAGACGCAAACCTCCACTATCACGCAGCAACGACGACGACAACAACAACCACCCCGGCGGCATCCTTCTTTGCTGGCGTCTTCACCAAAATGCGCACACAAAACAAGCAGACAAAGAAAGACACAACAAATGGAACGTATTAGCCCCCCTCTTAAGCGTTTTTTTGGCTGGCTATAAAATAGTCAAAATCCTATGATAAAAATTAAAAGTGGCTAAAACCATGTGTTTCTTGATTTTTTCAATAGCCATATATTTACACCAAATTTAAGGATGATAAATTGATGAAAAAGATGAGTTGATTTTGTAAAAAATTAAGTTACATTCAAATGATTTAATATTGAATGGATTTCCATAATGCAAATTGAATGAATGAACACAACACAATTGAATTGGATTTGAATTAAAAATTCTTAAATTAAAAGTGAATTGAACTAAACACAATATTTTTCTTCTTTGAATTCAACATGGTTAATATTCTTATTGAAATTTGAGTTGAATTGAATTTGATTGAACTAGATACAAATTCAATTCAATTCAAACAAATTTTTATTCAATTCTTTTCATAATTTTGTTGAGTTGAATTCAGCCAAATTGTGAAGATTCAATCATAAGAAGGCACATACATGTTAATTTTTTTTTCATTTTCATGTAAGTAGGTTGGTGAAAGGAATGTGATAATTAAATAATTATAGAATTTTTTCATTATGTTGCATGGAGTTAATAAAAAAAAGTGAGTTAATTAGATAATTATGAAATATTGTCAAATGGATGACACCCAAGATCATTATGGTGACAACCACTAATGAACCTTATACCTATTTCACTTAAACAAGTTCTTATTATTGTCGTAACGAGAATTATTCCTCCATCCCCACCCATAAACATGAAAATAATGAACAATATAAAATTAAATTAAAAATGAAAGACCAAATTTAAATGTCACCAATGTGACAATCTTTACGATCGTTGTTGATTAATAATAATAAAAAAAGTCATTTCTTTATACATTTCCTCTTAAAGGCCAGCACTTTATCCTACCCATACTTTCAATCTGAAACTAAGTTTCTCACTAGTTATTACTATATTTCATTCAAAATATAATGAACAAGCAATTTTACTCTGGGTGGCGATCCTTTAAGGGAAGCTTGACCCATACCACATATTTGAACCTCTAATCACTGTTTTTTTATTCATTTTTTAATATCAAAACTTGGGCAAATTTCAGCAAAACAATAGCAAAATTAGTTGAACTTACATTAGGAAAAAAAAGATTCAAAAGTTTTTTTAAAAAAAATTTTTTTTTTTCAATTTTGTGATGTAATTGAAGTGGCAATCATCCATAAGAGCTTCAGACTAGATATGAAAGTAGGAAAAAAAAAAATAGAATCCTTCTAGGCTATATTCTCAATTACTTATTGCAACTTATCATAAAAATCTAGTGATCTGAATATTTTATTTTATTTTTTGAAATCCGGCAAATTTGCAACAACTTTTTCCATGGAAAATCCCTGGTAGAGGTTGAAATTGTATTTTCAAGGTTGAAATTTGGTGAAATTTCAACCCAATAAAAACCCCTTTGGTTCCATGGAAACTATATTTAAAAAGAAAAAATGTAGGAAATTGAAAACAAGGTGAAAACACATTGAGCCCCCCAAAAATTGTAATCACAAGTACAATTTTTTTGCAATTAACATTTTTAGTAGCATATGGACATCACATCTTGGATTTTTTAAACTTGTTTTAAGTATATTTGATTAGCTTTAGACTTAATCTAATCAATTATTTTGAAAATTCTAACAAACATTGAAAAATTTGAATGTATGGAATATATTTGTGACCAAATAATATTTGTCACAAAGTTTGAAATTTTGAATATGTACTTTAAAAGTAGGGTTGCTAATGGAATTCTTGGGTGAATTTTTTAATGATGTATGATATTGATATACATCAATTAAATCTAGAAAAAAATTTAAATTAAATTTTTTGGATGAAATTCCATTCAAAAAATGTGTTTTTTTTCATTTTTAAAATAATGAATGCATAATAATATTTTCCTTTTAGGAAAAAAACTTAATACCATATCAAAGAGAAGGAGATTTTATAAATGGGCATTACATTAATTTTTCAATTTCCTTTTGTTTGGTAATGTTTCATGAATCACAAACAGGAAGCCCTATGGTTGTTGAAAAACTGTAAATTATATATTGTGTGTACATTGATTTTATTCAATCCCCCTCATTTAACTGTTGGATCAAGATTAATTTTGACCCAAAGTGAAATTTGAGTTCCAAAATGTTGTTATGCAAATTCTAAAGCTTTTTGCTTGTGTTTAAATTAACCAAAGGATGCCATCAAGATTTTAATTTACTATGTACTATAATACTTGTTATTACATCACCTTTTTTGAACAAAAGTGGTTCCCTTTTAGTGTGCTTTCACCCAATAGTGGTTTTCTTTTTCCAAATTGGCAAGTGTAGTGAATATAGTGACTCCAATTCCTTAAGAAGATGCTTGTGTAATGATAACATATATTTGTTGACACTAATGTTTTACAAGAACACAAACTACTTGGGTTTCGTGCTACTCAACATCACTAGTGACAATCAAATCAACATAAGGTGTGAATATTAATATATTTCCATTACAACAAGTATAAAGGCCTTTTTTCCTAAAGAAAATAGTGGCTCAATATCATCACATTATGAGGATTTTCTTTTTAAATCACCATATTATAGACAATAGGGTGTAGCATGGTGCCAAACTATAACATGATTCCAAAACGTTTTTTGGTGTGCTTTCTAATGTATGGCCAAATTTGGCTAAGTTGCCTTTTGGATGATTACAACCCCACCTAATACCTCACAAATTTGAAAAAAATACATTGCTTACAATTTTGAAACAAAATTTCATGATTGTGTAGATTTTTCATTAAGACACTTTCAATTTCATTAATATTATACGTGAAATTCAATCTTTACTTATTGAAAAAAATGAAACATATTTTTTGTGTACATGCCAAGAAACTCATGAAACCATATCAACCTCAAAGACAAGATTGAAAACAAATTAACCTTTTATTCAATGCGATGTGAATAAGGTTTTTTCTTTCCATTTTGTGAGGTAATCATAGATGGATTGGTGATCATCCACAAGACGACTCAAATTTGGCTATAATTTAAAAAGTTAAACATTAGAAAAATATAGGATTCTTGCTATAACTATGTCAAAAATTTGGTTTTATGATTACATATATGATTGCATTTGTAATCGAATGTGCCATTAACAATTACATGTGACTATATGACTATGTAGTTGAATCAGACTTCTCACTTTTATCATCTAATCACAAATGGGATTATTGTCATAAACATCATTCCATGACTTTTATAACTATGATCATGTGAAACGCATGACAACATATGATTACATATGATAAACATATGACTATAGTCATGATAGATGGGCTTTACCTAGTCTAGCCTACCTAACTAACCTAGCTTACCTACTAAACTTAATCTACTTAGTTACTTATATAGTTAATGTAAATGATCAAAATTTAATAGGGAGGGAAGGAGGACTTCATATTTTATAAGATTATTATACCTTTAGTCATATTATACCTAGTCCTATAGTCATAATCATGATTAACCAAGTAGGACACCTTAGTTCACATGACTACATGACTAGATTTGAAACATAATCACAAAATGTTCTAATCATGAAAATCAAATTTTGGTGAAATGACGAAAGTTACCATTGAAATTTGATAATTTCATATCATTCTTCAAAATATGATAACTTCAAAAAAAAACATTTGTAAAAGTTAAGTAATGTTTTTAAATTTTTCAATGAAATCGTGAAATTGTTTCAAAAAAAATGTTGGACAAACCAACTTTGAATTCAAATGTGTCGGTATCACTTGGTAGGACAAAAACATTTGATTATCATGTGTGATAATTAAAAGTTAATGATATGAAAAAGCAAATATGAAAAGGTTCTCCCATGGAATTGTCAAGGTTGAATTGCCATTCAAAAAAATGACTAATAATGAAACCTAAAGGTAAACCAACTTCAGTATACCATCATCATTGAAATTCAATTACACAAGGTTTTCTAAAATATATTACTCTAATGAATTACTTGGATGATATATTCAACGTTTTTTCTTATTATTATTAATGATATTCCTACAAATAAAACTATGAAATCATACATGAAATAAAATGGTGCAGGCAATGTTATTTTCAATATTGTGATATAGCTAACATCATGCTTATCCATAGTTAATTTAACCAAATTTGACTATTAACAAAATACGCAAGGAAAAACGAAAAATATCCTTATACATTTTTTGCTACCTACTTGAATCTATAGAAATATATTTTCAAAAATCAAGAAATATGGACTTTAATTTATTGGTTGGTCACAATGATTGATAAATATGGTGACATTTAATTGATCTTCATTTTGCATCCTTGTCTAATACTTCATATTTATGAATGGGGATGGGGAAATAACTTGCACATTATTTTTGGGTGTAATGTCTCTTACACAAAATCATGTAACTTCTAAACGATTGAATTATTTTGTTAAGATTTCATTTTCACATTTCTTTGATTTTTATTCAAAAGATGTCAAAAATAAAACCTCAAAAACAACATTCTTCATTTTTTTTTAATTTAAAAGAAGAAATCATCAAAATGCAAAAATTTATCATCCCAAAAAAAATAAAAACGCTTGTGATTGGTTAACATCACAATAAACATTATCTTCAAAATTCAATTGGCTTTGTCAAATTTATGATTTTTTCCTTTTTTTCATTAAAATTGTAGGCCAAGAAACGCACTTTCATAACATTCAATGAAACCCATGAAACAAATACCATATGCCAATGAAGTGTTACAATTTGTAAGATATATTATTCATGAAAGGTTTGGAAAACAAAATTCAACTCAAATATGTAAAATTTTCTTTTTAACACCATAATCATCAAGGATGTTGTAATCTAACAAGAATTCCAACGAAAGAATTTGGTCACTTATTGTGCAAAACAATGCACAGAGTTTTGCATACTCCAAGGTAGAACATTACTCACTTAAACAACAACAAATGCAAAGGCATGTGGAATATGTACACTAGGAAATTTTTATGCAAACAAAAAACAAATGTGCAAAAATACCAACCAAATGAATTAATTTTGTGAAAATCAAGTTCCATTCAAATGAAAATATTGAATGACATTGCATGCAACTTCAATCTGAATTCAATTCAATTTCAAATTTAATTAGATCTAAATTCAATCAAATTGAATGCAACAAAAGTAGGATACAAATAGATACATAAGATATTGAAAATCTACTTGTAACTATTGTGTTGAAGAAAAACAAAATGTCGAAGAAAAATTTAGATAAAAAAGGTCACCCTTCCATCCCTCTTTGCTTAAGAATCAACTAAACACATTCCAATTTAGAATTGTCAAAAGAAAGATGATTCATTCAAAAAGACAACTTATGAAACCTAAAGTTATCCTATGTAAACCAACTCCAATGAATTATCTCCACTAAAATTTTGTTTAATAGTTTTTTTAATGTATCAATGGTTTAGTAGAACTTACATTTATTGGCCTTCTCTATGAACATACCAATGTTATGCAACTATTTGATTTCTTAAATAACTACCGGTTCCAATTCTTTAAAAAAATTCATAATCAAAAAATTGTTGGCTTTGATTTTTTCTAGAAAAATCTGAGCCAACAATTTAGTTTTAGATATTTCAAAAATATCAAAAGAACCTATAGTTTTCATGACAAAATTAATGGTCATTCAATTTCTCATGAAAATTCCACAAGAAAAGGCCCACCTAGTTAAGGAGTTTGTGTTTGATGGATGATAAATCTCATGAAGACCAAGGTTTTTTTTTTAAAAAAACCCAAGATTTATTGCATGGCTACGAAACTTTTGGTGGGGAAGCAACATTAGCAATTTGAAAATGCCAATGGTAAATGGCCCTAGTGATGTTACATTTTAGTAAAGCAAATTGTAACAACTTGTGCATTTGAGTAATTTAATGTTGGCAACAACATTCTTTAAGAAATGATAATGTGTTTTGGTGAAACCAATATTTTATAGACAGTTTGTGCACGACAATCCACATGGAAAGGTATGGAATGTGGTGATCAAGTACATGAAAAGGCATGGAATGTGGCGAACATTTACAAATTGCAATGGGGATTATAGTGAAGATGTGAGATTGGAAATAAAAACTCAACAACTAACCCTAAACCAAGACAAACAAAATGAACATAATCTTAATCCCACTATGTGACAAAGAAAAACACCATTTCCAAGAAGATCAAGAAGACTAATGAACTAGGGGGGTTCGAACCATGATCTTTCTTGATTGTGCCCACTATAGCATAATTCAATCCTACACAAACCATGCACATTAGAACCCTACCTACATGCCCACATTAATATAAAACATGCCAACAAAACATAAAACAAAAAATTCAAAAGAAAATCAAATCAAAGTGAGGTTGAAATCAAACCTTCGAATTTTTATATTTATGCTCATGAGCTTGCCAAAATTTTGCATACATCCGGGATGAAGCTGAAATGCCTTAGTTGCCAACAACTAGATCATCTTTATGCTAATGCAAATTGACCTAGAGGTGCAATAAGAGCAACGAAAATTTGCACCTTAAACTATTGGCTAACGCTACAAAGGTTCTAACAATCAATTACATATCTCACCTTATTCTCTACCCAATCCTTCATGTGGCCCCAAAAAGAAAGGTATCCAAACAATCATGCTCTTGTGCAAACATTCTCACAACCAAATCCAAATGAACTGTTAGTTGGTTGCAACTTGGATTTCATGAATGACTATGTATAGAAGCAATGTTCATCCTTTACATTCCCTAAAATCATAACCATAGCTAGTTTTGCCAATGTAAAATATTTAATAAGTCAATGCTACTAAAGGCCAATGGATGCTAATTTAGACCATAGTTGAATGATAGGGTTGCAAACTAGTGGGGGTTCCATAGCAACAACATGGTTATTCTACACGGTAATCTTGAAAAGAAAATTTGTAAGGTTCAACTTGTTTTCATCAAAGAGGGCAAGAATCTTCATCTGATTAATCTCTAAACGAATGAATCTTTCAAAATAAAATTGAGCCTTTATCAAGGCCAAGTGCCCCCAAAACATGTCCTTTGCATGAAGATTCAACCAATATTGTGGGTAGATGATGTTAATTGCATTCATCAATTCATGGTTAATGAACAATCATTCTAACTCAAAGGTAAAAAAAAGGTAGCAACATGTGAACATTGCATTTTAACAACTTCAAATGTTGTTGTCCAATCATCTCATGTGGCCTAGGTGGACACACTAGTAAGAAGGCACCTCTTATGCATCATGTATTACTTGCCCACAAAGTGAAAAACCACAAAATGTTTATTGTAAGACTTGTCCACCAAGTAATGAACTACTATTCATAAGTGCCTTCATGGAGGTCCAAGAAGGCCTTGAAGTGCTCATGAAATTATTTTTTTTCTAGATCAAAATACATGTATAATTCAACACAACATGTATTCACAGAAGTGTTGAAATCACATACAAAGCAATCTTGTGCCTGTGCAAATTTGATGAAGGCATGCACTACCTCCAAGAATGGGATGATGCAAATTAAACCCAAGAACACTTCAACATCACAAAGATATTGTAGATTTGTCTTTGTTGCCACTATAGTATGCATGTCATCATTCATTCTCACAACCAAAAACTAATATTCTATAAGAACCCACTTAGCAAGGGACAGCATGGAAATTCGCCTAGTCTTTACATTGCATAGAAATTTCAAACCTTAGGTTTCCAAGAGCTTGGAAAGAGCACATTGTTCAAGGTGTCTTTTTAGTGAAGATGAAAAATAGGTATAAGTAGTTTGCAACATTCCTTCCAATTTCGAAACAAAGGGCAAAACTAAAAGTGTCTTCGTTGTTAGGTTTGTCCAATGTGCCATGTAATGCATTAGAATCAAAAAATGTGCAGAATTAGACTTCAATTGAGTAGAAACACCAATATGCACACTAATGAACACTACAACCCCATCCGAACCAAAACAAACAAGTTTGCTAGCAATATGCTCAACTATTAAAACCCCATATTCCACCAAAGAATTTTTGGCTCTAAATTCAACTTTGTAGATTGAATATTAAGATCAAGAAAAGGATCAATGAGATCATAGGATGAAAATGGTGATAATAGATAAAAAAGAGGGACGTTACAAGACAATGAAGTTATGTCTATTAGATTTGGCCCTTGTGCACTAAAAAAGAACTTGTATTTGACACCTACAAGTGGCTGCAACGGGCTCATCATGAAAAGAAACCAAACACACACAAAAAGATTGTGCAAACCTTAAACCCTAAGACAATAAGCTCCCCCCAATTTAGCTTTTGTAAAAACTTGAAATTGGATGAAAATTTATAAAATACACAAAAACAATGTGTGAACTCCAAACTTGGAAATAGTAAACCCCCAAGTTCCCCCCAAGTTCGACCTTTGTAAACCTCACAAAAATTTGTCAAAACCCCTAGAAAGCAAAGAGAAAGAAAGCTAGCACAAAGAAAGAGTGTGTGATTACTGAACCCTATCAAAACATTAACCTCCCAAGTCTCCAAAATTCAACCTTTGTAGAAGCTTAGAAAGCTTGTCAAAACATAGAAAATGGAAAGAAAGCAAATGAATCTTAATATTTGAAACACCAACCTCCCCCAGTTCAAACTTTGTAGCAACTTGCAAATGCATCAAACTTGAGAAAGCAAATAGAGAGTGCAAACCCTAAATCAAGGAACACTAAACCAAAGTTTGAACTCTACAGAAGCTTGAAAACATGTCAAAACCCAATGAGCATTATACCTATACAAAATGTAAAAATTAAGCAAGTCTTCTTATAAAAACCTTGTAGATTTGGGAAGAAGGAACTATTTATTTACTATTTCCAAACTCCATCTTGGACCCACCTTCAACACATTGTATTCCCATGTTATGAAGACAAAGATCTTCATGCCACTCCTTGTCGTTGCTCTCCACCACACACAATAATGTTTGCATTCCCAAGCCATAATTCACATGGCAGTAACAATTTCCTCGATTTATTGCATAACATAAAACTAGTGAACCACAACAAGAGAACATAAGGAGAAGGCAATATAGAGAAAAATGGCTACAGAGCTTGAGAAAAATGGAAAAAGTAAGGCAATGGCAATGCATGTGAAGTAATTACTTGACAAGATCCATGAAACTAAAAGCAAATTTTGGCTACATGAAAATGGACAAGATCAACCCCTCCGCAATCTCCATTGATGGAGTTGTCAATATTGTAGTTAGCTTTAGATCTTGTGGTTCAAAATCTAGCAAATTAAATGCATCTAGACCCTTCAATTTAACAAAAGCATGTTTAACAGGCCTTTGAGAATTTGCCACTTGGGGAAATTTCGCCTAGAAGAAAAAACACTAATGAAGACTTATTTATGGAGACTAGTGGGTGCCCGTGACCTTTGGTCACCTTGGTTCATGTTTTAGAAACTTTTAACTTTTTTATTTTTATTTTTATGTATTTTCTATTTTTATTATTGTTTTTTATATATTGGATGCAAGTTTGAAGTTTGGAGAAAGAAGACAC
>Ga0116230_10006770_pt1 | contig 11314 bp, 14 predicted proteins | sample S1TSphfallax_3_FD_88678 | JGI IMG/M metagenome (GOLD analysis project Ga0116230, IMG submission 88678) | Host-associated microbial communities from peat moss isolated from Minnesota, USA - S1T2_Fd - Sphagnum fallax MG | ecosystem: Host-associated > Plants > Peat moss > Unclassified | place...
AAAACTACTGCACAATACTAATTAACATTCATTCCCATTTTTTTAAATTTTATTGTGAAGAATTCACAATTGCATAGTCCCTAAATACTCGTTTTCTTAAATTGCATTTCTGCAATGTCCTTGAATACTCGTCTTTCAAAAATTGCATTTTTGCAATGTCCTTGCAAATCCAAATCTATTAGCATCACACATTCTTTGCTTGAATGAAACAAAAATAAATAAATAATTCAAACAAATAACAAGCTACATGTTACAATATCGAAAAACTTCAATATCATCTCATGTTATTATGAACATGAAACTATAATACTATACAACGAACTGAAATGATAAGTTTGAGACAAACAAAATTTGTTAACAAATGTAGGTGCTAAATTTTTTATTACATTTTTCAACACCAACACACAAGAAACATTGTATTTAATTATAGTCTATAATCCACCTGAAATGTAAATAAATTATTTTGTTGCATACTAGAAATCATTGTTAAACAAATGCTTCAAAATGTTCCAACAATTATTAGAGGAGATTTCAATGTTGATATCTTAACGGAAACATGTCAATCCATGACATCACATAATGTCATGAATACATAAAAATTCAAGCTTTTTTTCTTTGAATACACAACCATTAAAAAAAAGCAAATAAACCACGTATCACCCAACAAAAATGGTATTATGATACCTAAACGACCTCTTTCAAGCCTATTTATTTAACATGTTTTCCCTTTTGCATGAAAGATTTGACACATATACCTAATGATAACATATAAAGGGTCAGAAAAAAGAAAAAAAAAGAAAGGAGTTTGGCTTGGTTTGGAATCTTGCCTTTTAGGCAAGAGCATTACACCCATTTGATTAGAAACTTCATGGATTTAATCAAGGTAATTTAATCTCCATTTTATTTATTTTATTTATTTTCAAAGGTATTATAATTTTAAACATAGGACTCAAATTCATTATAAGAAAGCAAAGAAAAGAAGGGGAAAGAATTGAATACTTTCTAACACAATATTTTGCAAGTAGGTACGTTGAGGGTTATAACTCAAAAGTTGGCATGGTGGGTATTGTTAAAGGTTGAATGTTAGAAAATGAATTAAAAATAGGTGTTTGATCAAAATTTTGTATTTTATTTTATTTATTTATTTCATTTTTAAAGTTATGTGAAATGTTTGCTTGTGGTTGATTTGAAGCTGAAATTGAGTATGACTTGAGGTGCAATGTGTTATTCACATAATACCCATCGTCATGTTCAATATTTGTTGGTATTATAATCCTTGTTACATTTCAAATTTATATCTTTAACTATATACATTTGATAGTAATATATAAAGTTTTTAATTTGTTTGATACCAATACCAAGCTAGTATTAAAATCTACAAAAAACTTCTCCACTAAAATTATGATAAACCATAATTACTAATAAAATGTTCACAATGCAACAAATTGAATGTCAAAGTAAGCCACCTCCAAGACCAGTTAAAAATTATGGTTGTTAGAAGGCCCATGCACATTAAAGCTTACGCTTTTGTTTTCATTAATACCCTTGGCACAAATTGTTAGCAGATAAACTATACATTGGCAAACTCAAAATTTTCAAACTTTGCCTTTGTTGGCCAAGGTTATCAAACGGATATATTGGATTAGCTAAGGACCTAAATAAAACCAGTTAGTTAATGTAATTCTAAGTTAACTAAACATTCTATGTAAAATAACATAGGTTTTTAACATACAGTGAAACCTGCCTGGATTGAACACCCTTATGTTCAGTTCAAAGTGTTCAAAGTAAGAAGGTGTTCATTCTAAGAGTGACAGTAAAAATTGGTGTTTTATTGGGTTTTGTGAAAGAACCGATTAATTGTCACAATCTTGGACGTTTGGATTCGATGTTTTACGAGATGCTTGCACATTTGTGACAACAGTGGAATGATTTCATCCAGTTGCTCAACTACTATAAAATCCAAAAGAATTTGAAATGCTTTAATGCTTCCATGACTATTGGCTTGGGTAGTAGAATTTCTGGTTTTTCCTTTTCAATCTCAAGTTCCACCTATGGTGTAGACAAGATCACTTCTTCCCAACCATCATCCAAAGTATCAAAAGTTGGAATGTCCTCAATTATAGTTTCTTCCTCCACTTCTATTCCTATTGCTCTAGCAAATGGAACATCTCTTCTTGATCTTGAACTGGTCGATCATCTTGTTCTGGTTCTGCTACATTTTCGTTTAAACTTGCCTTTCGAAAGCAATTTTTAACTATTGAAGCAACAACTTGGTCCCAACTTTGAGAGACCCAGTCAACGACGTCACCAACATTTACCTTTTTTATAGCATCAGCTAAAGCAGTCACGTCTTCATGGGATAAAAGAAATTCAAGAAGCATCTTGTGATATTTAACCTTAAAGTTTTGTATGATTCCAGAATCCAAAGGTTGGGTCCTTGTTGTCGTGTTTGGTGGAAGGAAAACAAGTTTGACGTTGGAAAGCTCCATTTCTAAGTGATAGGGAGCGTTGTCAAGAAGAATTAGGGCCTTCGGGTTCTCGATCTACATTTTGGCATTGAATTTTTGAAGATATTCCAGAAATATTGTTCTTATCATCCATGCTTTGGAGTTTGCCTTCCAGATGATTGAATGAGGTAGTTGTTTGTTGAAAGCTCATGGCATTTGCAACTTGCCAATCACCAGTGGCTTAAACTTCTCGCCAGTTGTTGAACATAGAAGAGCAATTGTAAGTCTCTCCTTGGCCAGCTTGCCTACTTTGCACTTTTCTCCTTGTAGTACCAAGCTGCGGTTTGGCACACCTTTCCAAAGAAGTCTAGTTTCGTCCACGTTCCAAATATCCCTTATGTCAAAGCCTTGAATAATGTTGGGCAAGTTCCGTTTCAAGTGGTTGACGACATTTTCATAAATTCCAGTGCTTTCTCTGAATAGCAAATGGAATTATATACATTGGTGCTTGCGAAACGCCTTCAACCAACCATTCGATGCCCTAAAATCGTTCAAACCAATGTTGGTTGCCACTTGTAGAGCTTTGGTTTGCAAAATTGGGCCAAAAACGATAATGTTTCAACAATGAGCGTTGGCAAACCATTCGTAAACTCTTTCATTTATGACCTTGCCGTTGCCGCTAACTCGCGCAAGTCTTTTCTGAGAAAGACTTGTGAATTCAAAAATAGAACTTATAATCTCGCTTTTGATATTTTTCCAGTTGATAATTGTACTGACAGAGACATAGTACTTTGCAACGCAAGCTCTCACAAACATCCCACTTTCCAAATCTTGCAATGTTTTGGCCTTCTTTGCTAATGTTTTTTCGGTGTACTTTTTCTTCCCACTCATGGTTCGAGTCTCTTTTCTCTTTGAACAACACTTGAATGCGTTACAACTACTGTACGACAAAATCAGAATGAACTATGAAATGACCATTGTACTCACGGAGTGACTCACGCAAGTGTTCAATGTGATGAGGACTATTTCAGTGGAGCATTCCAGAATCTATGTTCAATGTTCAAAGTTATGGGGTTCATTCTAAAAAGGTGTATTAATAAGGCCAAAATCATCATGCGTCACGAAATGTTCAACGTAAGGAGGGGTTCATTCAGAACAAATGTTCAATCTAATAGTTTTCACTGTATTTTAAGTAGAATGAACAATTAATAAAACTTTAACCTAATTAAACATTCTAAACAAAAAATTTGAACAACACAATTTTGGATAATTAAGGGATTTGAACCCTTACATTTTCACATTTGAAAAGTTATGAGAAGTATGTAAGGGATAATTTTGGGGTATAAACCAAATGTACATTAGTAGGTAATCATTAGTAATTAGGGTTAAAAAGCAAGACTTCACAACTTTTAGGGTTAATTCCACCTTAAACCTTTTTCAACTTTAAATGGATTAATATGTAAAAAGAACATTGTTATTGGGTGTTTCCTTATTCAATGCAAAATGACAAAAAAAGACAAAGGTGAAAATCTTAAAAGAGTGAAGGAAAAAATGCTAGAACAACCTATTATTGTCAAGGAGAGGAAAGGAAGCAGGATGGTGGTGAGTAGGAGGGGACAATAGAGACAAGTAAGGAAGAGGGTGAAGGGGAGAGAGGAAGAAAGGGGATGTAGGAAGAAACCCCTACAAAGGAAGGGAATCATTTTTTTTTTTACCAAGGTCACCTGTAAATAAAACATTAGGGAAGAAGGTTGTGGGAATGTTGTGCATAGTAGGAAGGAATCATTGCATGTTTTTTTTAGCTTGATCATCTTGTAATTTAGTTTTAGTTAACCTTCATGGGAGCCAAAAATAAATAAAAATAAATTAGCTAATAAGAACTACAAATTAGAATTAAATAGGAAGATGAAGTTGTAGGGCAAATAAGGAGTGGAATTAATAATGACAAATAAGGGGTCTAGAATTTGAACTCACAAACATTATTGAAGAATCCATATAATAGACCTTTGGTAAAATTTGTTAAAGGAAGAGAAAATGAACCCACTAAAGTTTAAGATTTAAGTACATCTCATAACTTAAGGTGTAATATTATGCTTAATAACCTTCATTGGCAAACAAATTATATTGATCCTCCTCCACCATGCTTAAAGTTCTCTTTTTCACCCAAAGTCCTACCTTGCTTAATACCTTTCTTCACCCCTTATTTTTTACCATTGTTTATTTAACAAATAAATAAATAATTCAAAAATTTAAAATGACATTTTCATTAAAAAATTTAAATGAAACACCATCTTTTTAACCCCAAATTATTGTTTTTAAAGTACTAATTAGCTATTTGATTATCAATTAAATTTTTAATCCCCATTTTCATCAAAAACAAATTGCTTATTTATTTCATTTTATTATTATCATCCATCACCATAGCCTAGGCTAGATTCATCACAATTTGAACAAAAACTTCAAAAAACAAAAGTTTGCACATATTTATGTTAAATTTCACTAAAACAAAAGTTTCCAAAAATCAAAATTTCCTCACTTTGACTTTATGGAACACATGAATGAGAGCTTCACTTTAGACTTCACACAAGAAAATCAAGATTCAAGATTTTTGCCCCAAATGTTCATGGCCACAAATGTGATCCTTTTGAAAGCATTAAATCTCAAACTTTAGAAAACACAAATCCAATTAGTAAAAAAAATGGAAAGATTTTGTCACTTAGCTCCTTGACCTTTATGAAAAGAAATCATAAGTGATGGGAAAATAAGACTTTGTAAAACATTATTGGTTGGAAATTATTAACAAGCTTGATGAAATTTAGTTCATGATTTCAAAGCATGCATCAAAACAATGTTAAGATAAAGTTAACAAGATGCAAAAGATGAATAACAAATATTAATAAACACAAAATGACACCAACGCATGTGCTTGCAAATGGGTTTAGTATGAAATGGTTTTTCTATATTAACCCTTGCATTTTTTCAATTTGTAAAATTCTCCAACAAAATTTAAACAATGAAAATGAAAATGTAGTCACAAATGGCAAAGGAGGCAATAAAAATGCAAAAATTCATTGCCAAAATGGTCATGGAAATGGAAAAACATCAAACTTGAGATATTTACAAAATTAGTTTCAAATGGCAACATTTTTTGTGGATGTGTTCAAATATAAAACAATAAAAAATTAGTTAACTAATTATAAGATGTGTGCAAAAAAAACATTTTGGCAATATTTTCAAATTCATAAAATTAATAAAACATTTTAAAAATCTCAATCTTCACATTTTACTTTCAAAATATATGTTTATTATATTATAGGATGATGTTTTAATATGATGCAAATAACAACTCTAAATAATTCACCATTTGTTTTTGCTTATTTTTTATCTTGAGAATAATTCACCCTAACAAAATCAACCATGGGTCACCTTGTTCCCTAAAGACTAATATCATGAACAATTAGTTCAACGATGTCATGCAACTCACTAAAGTTGTGCAAAACACAATGGGTCATAATGATGTATAGTGATTTACACACAAGCATTGGCAAGCCTTTCAAAATCCACAATTAATCTTGAAAAACATGAAATACATTCTTGATCATAAATCAACTTACATTTATTGAAACATCAAACTCAATTTTGTCAATTATAGTAGGGTTATGAGTTTTACATTTTTTAATGAAGTATGGCATAATCGAACAAGTTGAATCATTTGACATATGAATGGTCAAACCTCCAAATTTTGAATGTTGATCATTGGTTCTTATAAAATCTAGCAAGTCTATAAATGCTTGTACAAAAAAAAATATTTAGATTTTCCACCATCGTGAACAACATCAAGTTGCCTTGCACAAACACTATAAAAAAAAAATTATTTGCATCACAAACGCCTTACATAATTTAGTTGAAAAAACATTTTTGGTTGTAAAAATCTTTTGGGGCAATTGTAATGCTTATGGACGCTATAAATGATAATGAAACTTATGTACCATCAATGAACCCTGTAATTTGCTAAATATTAATCAAGAATTTAATTTTTTTGATGATGGATATTAAACATTATCATGTAGGAAGGTGAATATAGATCTTGTGAAGTTTATCCTTATTTGCCAAAATATCATAAATAATGTCAATTTCCTTTTGAACAATAGAAACACCAATGTTGTAAAAATCAACCATCAACTCTAGTTAAATTCCATGAACTAATGTAAACAAAAAAAACTTCACAAACTTGCAGATGCAATGAAACTATCGCACAAAATTTTAAATGAATGTGTAATGAAAGGTGTGATTTGTTGGACAAGACTTTCGAATACAAAAATAATGTTTCATAAAATTGCATATATCATTTATCCAACATCTATAGATTGTTGAATTAAACATATCTTTCTATAACATTTAGATATGTTTTTAATTTACGCTCCTTCCACCCCGAGCTATGAAGTTGATGTTTTTTTTAATAATATATAGTTTTAAAAATCAACAATTTAAAAAAAAACAAGTTAGTTTCATAAAAATGATTGGATTTGATACAGACCAATGACAAAGCAATCTTGTGAACACAAGCATATGAAAAATCATTTGAGAAATAAACCAAATCCCAACAATTAAATCAAAGTTCGTCATAATATGAAACGATATGTTTCAATACAATGTAAATCACAAAATGAATTTTTTTTTTGTTAAATACTAAATTGACAAGATGAAAGAAAGGTGATCACACACTTTAGGAAAATAAAATAAAATGAGAATCAACAATATGGGAAAAAAGAATTAAAAATACGAAAAATGTTAAAAAAATAATGGGTACTTCTTCCATGGAAAAAAAACCAAAAAGAAAAAATTGGAAAATAGAAAATAGAAATGCAAAACAGAAAAAAGGAATAAAATATTTTTTTGGAAAAACAATAAAAGATGAAAATAATAACAAGAAAAATGAAAAAGATTTTTAAAAAATAAAAATGTGAAGAAAATAGGAAAAACCAATTAAAACAAGAAAGGAGGGGATTATAAAAAACATGGGTTATGAAATGCCGGATTACTAAAAAAAACTATTATTATTTTGAAATTTTGAAAATATAAAAAAATTAAAAATAAATTCATGTTACCATTGGCCCAACATTTTTCCAATAAAAAAGTGGGCATCTTTAAAAATGTAGATTATGAAATGCCAAATTATTAAAAAAAATTGAAATGAAAATTGTTATAAACATACAAAATTTAAAAAATCATGTTTCCATTTGCCTAACTATTGTCTAATAAGATGGGGGCATTTCTAAAAAGGTGGGTTATAAAATGTTGAATTATTTAAATCAAAATTTAATTTAAAATCAAGTTCTTAAGTATTAAAAAAATAAAAGTTATTGTTGTTGGCCTAATTACTACCTAATATGCATCGACCTACAACTTATGGCAACATGTTCAAAATAAGAACCAACCAAGTTGCCAATTGTTTTTTGTGTGTGGTGCACACTAACACCACAACCATGCCAACATTTGAATAACATTGAATGTAAGAGATTATGGAATAGACCTTTCGATCCAATGTTCATGTGCATAATATAAGAATATTAATGCTTCTAATTAAACAATGGCAAATCTATAAAATGAAAGTAAACATTTGTAAAATTATCAATAATGGTAAATGATGTTCATGTTGTGTTGAGGTCTAAGTTAATGCATTCCATAACTCTAATCACAATGCTTCATCAAAACTTAATTAGGTGAAGTAACTTCAGGTTTTGTAGGTTTTTTTTTTGACTAATAATATAAAAGCTTAATTAGGTCGAACAACTTTAGCTTTGGTAGGTTGTCTTTTTGGTTAATAATTTTAAAACTTAATTAGGTGGTGTGATTTTAACTTTGGTAGGTCATCCTTTTGGTTAATAATTACAAATTAGAATATATTTGGTTAACTCCCAAATAAAAATAATGAAAATGTCATTTTTTCCAAATTTGGGTATTTTTTCAAAAAAAAATTAAATAACATAATTGTGAGTAAATTTTCAATATTTTTTGGATGAATTTTCATGCCATTTTTTTCAATCAAATTTGAATTTTAATAACAAGTTTTTTTGGTTTGTTTTTCTATTTGTCTATGTCATGCATACATATTATTCCAAACCAAACTACCTAACCAATTTCCCCGCCCCGCCTATATGTATGGACATAACAAGGCACATGTTATGTGCATATTCATGTCCATTATATATATATATATATATATATATATATGATGTTTATTTAATCTACATGGGTAAAAAAGGGTAAAAATTATCTTTTATAATTAAAAATAATAATTTTTTTTCACAATTAATAATCTATTTAGACAACTTTCATAGGCCTAAATCTAACGCAACAAAGTACACATGTGATGTTAAATTATTAAAAAAAATTGAATAAAAATCTTTAATTCTTAATTAAAGTTATTGAAATCAAATTTGACAACTTGCCATTTGCCCCACTAAACATAAATGCAAATCTAAAAATTATAATATTTTATATCATCAAACTTAACATAATGATCTAATTGGCTTTCAAACTCCTCTTCAATTTAATTTTAAAAATTTATTTCAACATTCCCAAAGTCATCAAGAGACATTATTTTTCAATATTTAAGAACTTGCACAATCATCACACATACCAACAACATCAATTTTAAAGTTTAAATGATAATTATTTTAACAAAATTTCTTCAAATTTGAAAACATGTTTGGTTTCAAATATGGGTATTTAAAAAATATATCCAAGGTTATGAAATGGGCATATTTTTCCAAATTTATTTATTTTTGGATATGCATTTGATTAAGGTATATTGAAAAAAAAAAAGTTAAATAATATACCTTACACATACCTAATGGGTATATATGGATAAATGATATACCCACACAACATTAGTAAAAACCACAAGCATCTTAATAAGTTCAATTTCATTCAATATTGTCATTCAAAGTAATGAATTTGTGTGCCTCGGCCTAAGTGGAATCATTTTCAAGGCCCCAAATGTTAAGGTTCAAGATGTGAAAAGGAAAATATAAAGTTTAATAATGAAAGGGCAAATAAGATGACTAATGGAAAATTAATAATGTATTTGCCCATAAGATGAAGATGCAAATGTATTTCCTTATGTGATATAAAGAAGCATTGATTGGATGAAATGGCTAAATGGGAGGATGACCAATGGGAAACTCCTTGTGCATTTCCCATAACATGAATAGGGGTGCAATCATAATTCAACAAACCAAAATATATGTTGGACTACATACAAAACTAGTCAAAATTTAAAAAATGTTTAAGTTTTGGCATTTAAATCCATGGCTATCATGGCAAGTTGTTGTTTGTTTAATCATGTGAATATCAAAAAAATTCAAACAAAAATATTTTATAGAATTTTAAGTTTAGGTTTTGATTCAAAACATTCAAAAATGAACACGTTACATTAGAAAGAATCAATTTTGCAAAGGACTATCAAAAGAACTCATACAATAAAAAAAATTGATGGGAAAAAATCAAAAGGATAAAAACTTATTTACCACATTGAAAAACAATCATACTTTTAAAATTGTGGAATTTAAAACTTTAAAAATCTAATTTACTTTTCAAAATTGGTCTAGATTTTCAAAGTTCAAGAGTCATTTACCACATACAATTTACATGATATGTTAAATAAATATTGCAAATTATTATCCATGAACATAGAAAAAAATTTAGATGAATTTTTGGTTATGATTTGAACTTTATATCATTTTTAAAGATGTAACACAACATCTACAAGGAATTTGCACATTTTCAAAAATTGACATTTATTCAAAAATGATAAACAACAAAAATTGTAATGTATTGGGACAATGTTAAATATCTTTTGTAACAATTTGCTATGAATTTCACTAAAAAATTCATTGGAATGAAAAATTACTTTTGGGCAAAAAAACACGTAATCCTTATTTAAAATAAGGTTTTTGGTTCATTGTATTTTGTTTACATCCATAGGCCAATGGTTCCTCATGTGATATGAAGAGGCAAATGTGAAGTCAAATATCACAATGATGAAGAAGCATTTAATAGTTAAAAAAACCAATTTTTAATTTTTAAAATTAATTTCCAAAATCATTTAAAGTCAAAGGTACAAGTAAACTTAAATCAATCTTTAAATTTCATTTTCATAATCATTCTTATTTTTTAGAATTTTAATTTTTTAATTTATGATCAATCTTTTTCAACATCAAAGGTTATATCTAGCTTCACTTCAAAAGGAATTTTTTCTAATTGTATGTGAGAAAGAATTAAGTATAATGGTAAAGATGGTGAAGGTTTATCAAATTTTCTTTTATAGATATAAAACTTATAATATTTTAAATACTTATGCAATGTACTTTAATAGTCAAATTATTTTTTAAATATTTAGACTTTGAGACAAAAAAAAATTCTAACCATTTGTGAAAAAGAGGCAAGAAAAATGGTAAAGAGATGAAGGTTTCTCAATTTACAATTATTTAAAAATACTTATGGAATGTAGTTTGACACTTAAATTAATATTTAATTTTTATTTCTATGGTGATTTAGCTTCACTTTGAAAGGGAAGCTTTCAAAGGGTAAAGATAATGGTCAAGGAGGCGATCTCATGGAATCTATATGATCATTGGATTTTGTTTTCATGTCATAAGATCCAAGAAACAAATGAAAATGTATTAATATTTCAACTTCATCATGTTGGTCAATCATCATTGGTAGTGTGGAGTAGGGCGAAACCCATGTTGAATTTTGTGAATTGCAATCCTTTGCAATATGACATTCCTTTTGAGCACCTCACACATAATTATGATCAATAGGCTAACCTATTAGACATGGTTTTCATGGGTTGTTGTGAA